>Ga0209467_1001411_pt1 | contig 21298 bp, 18 predicted proteins | sample Higcelwee11metaG_FD_187175 | JGI IMG/M metagenome (GOLD analysis project Ga0209467, IMG submission 187175) | Freshwater pond sediment microbial communities from the University of Edinburgh, under environmental carbon perturbations - High... | ecosystem: Environmental > Aquatic > Freshwater >...
CGTGATCGAGGTGCTCGGGGCCGGGCGCGTCACCCGCAGGCGGGCGGAGCGCCTGTGCGCCCACGGCGTGGTCATCGACGGGTGGTGGGACATCGATCCGCGCAAGGCGGGCAAGGCCGTGGGAGGGCGTCCCGTGCGGCACAGGGACGAGCTGCCGCCCGCCGGGACGCGGTTTCTGGTGTCGTATGTGGCCAGCCGGGGCGCGGCGCAGGAGATTGCGGCCTTCGTGGCGGCCCGGGGGTATGCGCCGGGGCGGGATTACCTCCCGGCGGCGTAGGACGCCCGGGGCGTCAGGACAAAACCCCGTGCCGTCCCAGATGCCGGGCGTAGAAGCATACGACGACGAAAAGGGCCATACCCCCGGCCTGATACAGGAGCCCCGAGGGGTCGATGACCGTGGACGGATCGTTTCTGAGGTAAAAGACTGCCGAGGAAAAGACGTTGACGCCAAGGGCCAGAAAAAGCGTGGGCACGGCGGCCTTTTTCAGGCGGAAAAGCAGAAATGCGCCGACGAGGGTGGTGGCCGCCACAAGGTAGCCGATGATCATGTCGAAGGTCTTGAACCGGGCCACATAGGCCTGCTGCTCGGGATTGAGCTCGAAAACGCCGCTGGTGATGAAAAACACGGACACGATGCTATAGATCGAGCTCAGGGAATAAAACAGGAACACGATCCACACGGGCAGCGGTCGACGGGGTCGGGTGTGCATATCGGACCTCCAATGGCGTTGCCGGGCGCGACAAAGCGCAGGCGCCGCGTGCATCATGCCCGATCCCCTGGCAAAGCGCAAAGATAGCCGCACCGGGATGCCGCCATCGGGCAACGCCTTGCTGCGTCGGCGTGAAACATGCGTCTCGCGACAAAAGTCTTGCCTAATTCATGAGACGCGGATATTATACTAAATTCGTTTGCTGTCGCGAACCGCGCGCGGAGAGGTACCGAAGTGGCCGTAACGGGCCCGACTCGAAATCGGGTTGTGGGTTAATAGCCTGCACGTGGGTTCGAATCCCACCCTCTCCGCCAATCACACGTTCACACACTCCCGCATTCGCCCTCCCTCGCGTCGCCACAAGCCGGACCCGGCGTTTTCCTTTGCCCGGGGATGTCCCTGAAAATCACCCAGGCCGGGCGTTATCCGCACACCGTCAAGCCATCTGGCGCCGTTGGTCAGCGAACGCTCTGCGACTCCTGCGCAAGGCAATTGGCTATCCACACCTTGACCAGGGCCTGCCGACTGACCCCAAGGCGGCGGGCTTCCGTATCCAGCGCCTCCACCATCCATTCAGGAAAGTCCACATTGACGCGCTTAAGCTTGTTGGGGCGGGAGGCCTTGGCCATGTCCGCAACAGGCATGACGCTTGCGCCGTCGTCAAACTGCGTGTCAAAAGTCTTCGCTTTCATAGGCCTCCACCTCATCTTTTCGTAACCGGCGTACGGAAATGATCCGGACATGGTCCCGTCGGCAGGTCATTATCGCCGTCCAGTGCCTCCCCGCCAGCATGCCGATGCAGGCTTGTCGCGGTTCATCCTCAAAGCGCAGCGGAAAAACCAGCAGATTCTCATCGTCCCACAGGGCCTTGGCCGTTTCAAAATCAAGGCCGTGCTTGGCGTTGTTGGCGGCGCTTTTTGCGGGATCGTACGCAAACTTCATGGCAATATGATATAAAAAATATACCATTTGTCAACGGTTGCGGGGGCAATGCCGCATTCGCCCACCCTCGCGTCGCCACAAGCCGGATACGCCGACCCGCCAGTCGGCCAAGACCCAGGGAAAGACCACAGGCCGTTACGTGTGGGCCGCACGCCTGTAACGCATCACGGGGTGGGACCGGATAGCCACAGGCCGTTACGTGCGGGCCGCACTCCCGGCCGGGCCGACGCCCAGAAAATCCCGCAGCTTGTCCGAAAGCGACGCCGCATCTTTTATCTCGCACTCCCAGACCGTAAGCACCCGCCAGCCCAGGGCCTCCAGGGCCGCTCCCGCCTTTGCGTCGCGAGCCGCGTTTTGCGCCAGCTTCCTGACCCAGTAGTCCGCGTTGGCCTTGGGCATGCGGCTGCCCCGCCTGCATGTGTGGCCGTGCCAAAAGCACCCATGAACGAAAATGACTGCCTTTCGGCCGGGAAGGACGATATCCGGGGAACCGGGGAGGTCGCGCCGATGCAGGCGGAATCTGTAGCCCAGGGCGTGCAGGAGGGAGCGCACGGCCTGTTCCGGGCGGGTATCTTCGCCTTTGACGGCCCGCATGACCCGGCTACGGGTCGGCGCGTCAAAGACGTCTGCCATCACCGGGCCGCCCGCTTGGGCACGTTCCAACCGGACTGCCGTACCATCCGCCCTGACCTGGCAAGGGTTGTGCTTCGTTCAACACCGGCTCCTGTCTTCCAGGCCGTTGCACTTTGGGGTCGAGGCGATGCCTTGGCGACACCCCCCATATTTCTCCACCAGGCCCGCCATTTCGTCCGACAGCGTGCAGGGGGCCGCGTCTCCCGTACTGCTGGACTCCCGTGGCGGCATCAGACCGCCATTGCGCTCTTTGAAAAGTGCAGAGACGGTTCAAGTATCGTGCGGGACAGCCAGGAAACCACAGGCACGGCCACGCCGTCTCCGACAAGGTGATAGGCGTCGTTGCACCGCCCGGGCAGAGGGTAATCTTCGGGCAGGCCCATGAGCCGGGCGGCCTCGCGGGGGGACAAGAGCCGGGTGCGGACCTTTTTGCCCTCAACCACCATGATAATCTGGCGGCTTGACCCCCCCGCCGGGGTGCGAAGGCATCCGGCCACCTCGTCAAAGCGTACCTCCGCCCTCTGGGCCTTCGTGCCATCGACCTGCGGGCGAGTCCGCCTGTAGACGGTACCCACGCGTTTGCCGCCCTCTTTTTGGGCTTTCTTCACCTTCTCCAGATGCAGCGGCGACATGAGATCCAGGATGCGCTTCGTCTCAAAAGCGGTGTGCCACCGTACGCCATGAGGATCGTCCTCGATCAGGTCCGAGAGTTTTCCAGGTTTGGTCAGTGGCATTGGCGGATTGAGCCACAACCAGGCCGCCCGGGCCTCCGGGGACAAGCGGTCATAGGCACAGGCGAATGCGTTGGGATGCCAGGGGGGCGAGGGACCATCGCCCACCAGGCCGGGCACGGGCACGGCATCCGGGCCGAAGGCCGCCACGAAAAGCCTCGGGCGGCTTTGGGGGAGAAAAAGTTGGGCGTCCACCAGAAGTGGAGCGTACTTGTAGCCTTCCTGGGCCAGAGACTCGCAGATGGCCGCAAGGTCGCGGCCTTGATGGGAAGTGATGGTCCCTCGGACGTTTTCAAGGACAAGTATCCGGGGGGCGCGGCCTTCAGCCCTCAACCCCCGCATGAGCCGCCAGAAGGCCCAGAAGGCGCCGGAGCGCTCGCCCCCGAGTCCCGCATAATGACCGGCCAAAGAGAGGTCTTGGCAGGGAAAGGAGGCCCAGGCCAGATCGGCGTGCCCGGGAAGGTCCGAGGTCTCCAGACAGCCCACATCTGCGACGCGCAGTTCCGTGGAGGGGGTGAAGTAGGACGTGTAGGAAGCCGCTTTGCGGGGGTCGACGTCATTGGCGAACAGGCAAGGCCAGCCCGGGCCAAGCCCGATACGCGCCATGCCGCCCCCTGAAAAAAACTCATAGAAACCCATGGCGCCTCCGTGCGGTCTCATCACCGCCCCACATCGCCGTTAGCCGCCGCAGGTCCGTACCCCCACGCCGCCTCAGTAGTCCCACTTCCAGTTGACGCCCACGCCCTGGTTGGAATCCGCACCCACCTTGCTTTCCAGGCTGATGTTGGGTGTTATGTCCACCTCCACGGCCACCGAGCCGCTGTCGGCGGCCGCGCCCTGGTCCACCGTGACCTTCACCCCTTTGGCCAGATACTTGGCGGCCCGCAGGCGGGTGGACTCCAGGCCGCCCTGGCCGGGAACGAAGTCCAGTTCGTCAAGCCCGGCCAGCCGCCGGGTCCGCGACAACAGGTCGAGCGACGTGCCGCCCCCGGACATGAGCGCCGCCCCGGCCTGGGCCATCTGCAGGCCCTGGAAGGCGGTGATGGTCCCGGCGCTTTGCCCGAACAGGATGCGGGCCAAAATCTCGTCCCGGGGCAGGGGCGGGTTCGAGGTCAGGGTGATCTTGGGGGCCGAGGCCGAACCCGTGACCATGACGCCGCAGGTGGCGTCGCTGGCGGCGATCACGGCCTCCACGTTCAGGTCGGGATCGGGGGGCGTGCCGCCGCTAAACGACACCTGGCCCTTGACAAGCTCCAGACGCCGCCCGAAAAATTCCACCCCGCCGCCCTGAAGGGTATGCACCCCGCCGGTGACATGCGGCGCAGCAGCCGTACCGCGCACGGCCACCTCCCCCTGCCACTCCGATTCCAGGCCCATGCCCCGGACATAGACCCCGTTTCCAACGCCCACGGTCACATCCAGGGACATCTCCGAGGCCACGGCCGGTGCGGCGGCTTTCCGTTTGTCCGACGGGGGCGGCGCGGCGGGATTGTTGATCTCGACCACCGCCACCTGGCTGACGTCGGGCGGCAGCCGGGAGGGGATGTTCACCTGGGCCGGGCCGACAAAAAGCTTGCCCGTCACCGCCAGGGCGCTGCCCTTGCCCGAGGCCGCAACCTCGCCGGACAGGGTGGCCTTGGCCAGGTCCATGTCCGCCACGGTCAGGGCGCTCAACACGGCCGCGAGGTCCAGGGAAAACCCTTCCCCCGGCGAGAGGTCGGCCTGGCCGGAAACGCGCATGGTCCCTTTGCCGTAGTCCTTGGCGGAGAGCTCCACCAGGCGGATCTGTCTGCCTGCGGCCTCAACGGCCAGATGCAGGTCTTTGAGGCGCAGGCCCGTGTCGGCGTTTTCCACAGTCCCCCCGGAAAGCCCGGCCTTGCCGCTTACTACCGGCGCCGTCAGCGCGCCTGCGACCGACATGTCCGCCGTGAGCCGCCCCGTGGCCCGGGTGTTGGCCTGGGCCAGAAGCGCCGCAAAATCCGCAAGCTCCACATCCGCCGTCAGATTCCCCGACAGGGCGCCGTCCGGGGGCGTCTCGAAGGCGAAGGGCGTCAGGCTGAAACGGGCCGGAAGCGCCACCCGGGCCGCCAAGGGGGCCTTGCCCAGGCCCGAGACCGCCAGGGAGGCCTGCACTCCGCCCTGCCCCACTCCGGCGGTCACGTCCACGGCCAGGACGGGCGTTTTTCCGCTCTGGCCGCCCCGTCTGCTCGCTCCGGCCGCCCCACCCGGCATCCCGATTCCCTGGGCCGTCAGGCGCAGGGACACCTCGGGCCGGGTTCCGGAGCCGGACACCCTGGCCTCGGCCCGGGCCGTTCCCGTCATCCCCGGCGCGCCGAAAGCGGCCAGCTCTGGCAGGGACACGTCCGTTACCGTCACCTTCAGGTCGGCGTTTTTGGCGTCGTAGCCGCCGTCCGCCGTGAGCAGGGCCTTGCCCAGGCCCAGGCGCAGGCCGGTTACAGACAGCCGGTCCCCGGCCAGCATCAGGGAGGCCTTTTGGGGAAGCGTCACGGGCATGTCGCCCACCTTGGCGGCAAGCCTGGTCAATTCCAGGCCCAGGCCATCCGGCCCGGGCGCGGCCCGTCCGGCCATGTCGCAGCGTACAGGCCCCACGGCGTCCAGGGCGGCCGCGCTTTTGATGGAAAAATCCAGGCCCTTGCCGTCGCGCCCCGAGGCCGTAACCTCCAGGGAGGACACCGTCGCTCCAGGGGCCTTGGCCCCGCTTGCGGCCAGACTGAGCTTCCCCCGGGGGGAGCGCAGGACATCCGAAAGCTCGGCGGACATCGACACGGCGGAGACGGTGGCCCCGGACAGCCCCAGGCCCTTGCCCGTCAGGGAGGCCGTGACGCCCTGCCCGCCGCCCTGTTCCGCGAACCGGGCGTCCAGGGCGAAGCTCCCGGACAGGGGCAGCCCGAGCATGGCCCCCAGGCGGCCCAGATCGGCGGACGATCCCGACAGGTTTCCGGACAAAAGGCCGCTGCCCAGGGCCAGACGGGCCTGCCCCGTCACCTTCGCCCCGGGGCCGGACAGGGTCAGGCCGCTCACCTCAACCCGCCCCGGCGGCATGGCGACTTCGGCCTCAAGCCCCAGCCGTTCCCCGCCGACCGCCGCCGTGGCCGCAACCCGCCCCCGGAGCTGCCCGGCCAGATCCGAGGCCGAAAGGCGAATGTCGCCCGAGGCCGCAGGCATATCCCCGATCCGCAGGCCGGAAAGGCGGATGTCGGCCGTGGCGTCCGGGGAATCCAGGCGTCCGGAGAGGGTGGCTTCAAGGCCCAGCGCCCCGCGCAGGGGGCGTCCCGCCGCCGGGGAAAAGGCGTCCAGGTCCGGCATGTTCAGCGTGGTTGTGGAGGCTATGGTCCGTCCGGCCAGGTCGGCCCGGGCCTCGGCGGCCAGACGCAGGTTTTTGCCGCGTAAGGCCAGTTCCGGCACGGTGATGCGTTGGCCCTCGATCCGGGCCTTGGCCGAAAAGGTGGGGGATTGCCCCAAAAGATGCGCGATCAGGGCGGCGGCGGGTTCCCCGGCGGCGGCGGAAAGACCGGTCAGGCCGCCGGAAAGCTCCACGCCAAGCCCCTGGCCGTCGGGCTGTCCGGCAACCGCCGCATCGGCCCGAAAGGCCCCGGACAGGGGCAGCCCCAGGCCTGTGGCCAGCTCCCCCAGGTCGGCCAGGGTGATCCGGCAGGCGGCCTGCATGGGCCGGGTCCGGGACATGTCGCCCTGGGCGGTGACGGCAAGGCCTCCGGCCGTGACCGACAGGGAGCGCACGGCCACGCCCATGTTCGCGGACAGTCCGGCGTCCAGGGCCAGCACGACGGCATGGCCCTGAAAAAGCGCGCCGCCAGGACCGCGCAGGCCGGTGATCTGGCCGCCGCCCGTGACGCCGAGTCCTGGAAAGACCGGACCAAGCTCCGCGACGGGGGAGAAATCGAAGGACAAGGCGGCGGACGACATTCCCGCCTGGGGGGTCTGCACGTCCTTGGCGGCCAGGGTCAGGCGCGCCGTGGGCCGGTTCAGGTCGCCCGAGGCCGTCAGGCGGGCGGAGAAGGTTCCGCCGATCTCCCCAGCCAGGGGGGTGAGCGCCGCGAGAGAGGGAATGTCCAGGGAGGCGTCAAGGCCCATGCTTCCGGCGTCCGGATCGGTCTGTCCCGAAAATTCCAGCCGGGCCGGGCCGACGGTGGCCCACGAGGGGTCGAGAAAGAACGCATCCGTTCCGAGGACCGTGCCCCCGGCCAGGGAAAAATCGATCCGTTCGGCCACGGCTGCGGCATTGGGGGGTAGCATCCCCGGCAGCGGCGCGGCGAACCCGGTCAGCGCCAGTCTGGCCCTGGCCTTGGCCGCCAGGGGAACGCGAAGGGATACCTCCGACTCCACCAGGGGCCGGTCGGCAAGGCGGGCGGTCAGCCTGCCCGTCCAGTCGGCCAACGGTCCCTCTCCGGCCAGGGCCACGACCAGGGGGCCCCGGCGGCAGTCGGCCCCGGACGGATCGAGGGCCAGCCCCAGGGGGCCGCCAGGGGCCTCTTCGGCGGAAAGGTCCACGGCCAGGGACCAGGCGGCCAGATCCGCCCGGCAGGTGAGCCGGGCGAAGGCCTTGGGGCCGTCCCGGCGGTCGGCGCGTAAAAGGGCCTCCACCAGCCCGCCCCGCTCCGACATCCGCCCGGCGATGGCGGTTTCGGTGCGTTCGCCTGATATGGGCGCGTCGAGAATCAGCCGGTTCACGGCCAATCTCTCCACCAGGATCGGCGGCAGGCCGGGAAGGGTCGGCGGCCAGACCATGGCCACGGGTTCTTCGTCCGGCGGCAGATCGGGCGCCCGCAACACCCGCACGATGCCGGCCGAGATCTCGGCGATCTCCACCCGGCCCGCAAAAAGCGCCCAAAGCGACCAGTCCAGCCGGGCGTCGGCAACCACAAGCCACGGCCCGGCATGGTCCATCAGGGCTACGCTCCCCACCCGGACGGAAAACGGCAAAAATCCCTCCAGACCGTCTATTCTGGCCGTCATCCCCGGGGTGGCCGCCACAGCCCGTTCCAAAAGGCGACATAACCCGGCCCGCCCGGGCCCGGTCTGGAGGCCCGCAAACAGCAGCACGATGACCAGCAGGAGGCCCGTTACGGCGAAAATCGCCAGCCGTCCGGCGCGGCGCGCCCGGCTGAGAGAGGCGGCAGGGGTCTGATCCGGGCGGTTGGGCTGCGTCATGCGGGGCTTTCCTTGTCCTCGTTGGTCGTCCGCCAACGGCGTCGGTCGGATGATTTTATGCAACAGAGTGAAATCATTTTTTTATGAAATAAATGAGTGTCTTATGTGAAAGTGACACAACGGGGCGGCGTCGGCCTGGGCGGGTGGTCATGGGACAGGGTTCGGCGCCGATGTCCTGGCGGTCAGAAGGCCTGCCCGATGCTGATGTAAAACTGCCCCACGTCGTCGATGTTCTCGCGGCGGTTGAGCGGCGTGGCCACGTCCACCCGGAGGGGGCCGATGGGGGTGTAGATCCGCAGCCCAAGGCCCGCGCCGAAACGCAGGGACTCCTGGTAAGGCGGCAGCGCGTCGGCAAAGGCCGTGCCGCCGTCCAGAAAGGGCACGACCCCTACATATTCGGAAAGCCGGACCCGCAGTTCCGAGGAAAAGGTGAATACGGATCGGCCTCCGGTGGGGGTCTTGCTGCGAAGCGGCCCCACGGTCTGGTAGGGATAGCCCCGGATGGAGCCGCCGCCGCCGGCATAAAAGCGCAGATCCGAAGGCAGTTCATCCATGGACGCCCCGATGTCCGCGCCCAGGTAGCCCTTGTTGGCGAAGATGACATCCGGCGAGTCGAAAAGCCGCCAGTAGAACGCCGCATTGAGCTCGGGCCGCACAAAACCCGACTGGCCGTCCACTCCGGCATAGGGGGCCAGGGACAGGCTGGTCAGGAAGCCCTTTTGCGGATCCAGGGGATCGTCGCGGGAGTCGTAGGCCATTTCCATGGGAACGAAGACGAAATGGTAGTCCTTGCCCGACTCCCAGGGACGGCTTTTGTCCTCGGAGATGATGGACAGGCGGTATCCGAGCCCGGCGGCGGCCGAGAGATGGTCGCCCATCTCGCGGCGCAGAAGGGTCGTGGCCGTGAAATTTTCTCCGATGTACGCCTCCAGCTCCTCGTTGGCGTAGCGGGCCTTGGCGGTCAGCTTTTGCCGGGGGCGCCACAGGGCCGGAAGCTCGAACACGGCCTCGCCGTATTGGCGGATGGGCGAGGCCCCGGCGGACAGGGACAGCTTTTCGCCCTGGCCGAAAAGGTTGCGGTGTTCCCAGCCCAGGGTGAATCCCGGGCCTTCGTCGCTTTTATAGTCCACCCCGCCCTTGAAGGTCCGGTGCTTGCGTTCCAGAAGCCGAAGGACCACGGTGGCCCGGTCTTTGGCGTCGAGCTCCCGGTCAGGCATGGCCTCGATGCTGGAAAAAAGTCCCAGGGCCGTCAGGCGGGTGCGCAACTGCTCCACCAGACGGATGTCGTAGGGCTGGCCGACGCTCCAGGGAATCTCCCGGCGCACCACCGCCGGGTCCACATCGACCAGGCCCTCGATGTCGGTTTCCCCGAAGGCGGCGTCCGGACCCGGGTCCACCCGCCACAGCACCGTGACCGCATGGGCGGCGAAATCCGCCGTGATCTTGCGTTCAGCGACATCCGGAAAAGGGCGGCCCTGTTCCTGAAAGCGGCGCAGCAGGGTTTCCTGGGCGGCCAGCACGGCCTTGGCCGAAAAGGGGGCGTTTATGTCCAGCCCGAGGTCTTTGGGAGTCGGGAAGTCCACCTTGCGGTTTTCCTCGCCCTCGGGGAGCGCGTACCGGACCTCGCGCAAAATGAAGACCTCCCCCAGCGCAACCTGGAAGATCACCTTGACCGGCGCGGTCTGCTGGTCGACGGCCACACTGGTTTCGGCCGCAAAAAATCCCCGGGAATTAAAGACATCCTTGAAGGCGGCCAGGTCGGATTCGGCCCGCCCCTTGAGCAGAAAGAGAGAAGGCGAGGGGGTGTCCTGGGCCTGCCTGACGCTTGAGACCTCACCAAGCAGGGACGTCAGCTCCGGATCGGCCACGCCCTGGATCTCCACGACATAGGCCACGCCATCAGGCGGCGGCGTCTTGTCCGCCGCAAAGGATGAGAGCGGGGGCGACAGGAAAAAAATGGCGCACGCCAGCCCAAAGATGATGGCTACGTTGGGAAACGGACACAATAAATACAGCCCGTGCCCGACGGACGTCCTCCCTGCGGTTGTCCTCGGCACTGAAAAGCTCTCCCCCGTAGGCGGCACGGCTCATCACCGGGCATTGCGTGTTGGAACTCCCCATCCCCATCTTCCTGGTACCATTCCCCATGCCCTGGGGCAAAGTTCTTTTTTCATCACTGCCGGTCGGGGTGTCACCGTATGCCGATTGGAGAAAATAAGTCTTTTTCAAGAAGAACGGATACGATAGCGTGACTGTCACAAAACCGGGGCATGGGATGGCTAGATTTTCTCTCCCGCCCGGCGTATGGGTGTTTGGAGATAGAACTCGCCCGGGATAAATCCCGCTGCCTGTCCGTGCCTGACCCGCTATTTGATGGCGCAGGCCGGGACAGCGCCGCACGCGCCCCCCCAGGGGGCAAACACATGGGAGCGGAGCCAAACAACCATGTCGCAAACCAATATTTTGCTTGAAGCCGGAACGAACGAATTTGAAATCATTGAGTTTTACATAGATGAACAGGTCCAGGGCGATGAAAAGCCCTACCGGGCCTATTTCGGCGTCAACGTGGCCAAGGTGCTGGAAATCATCCGCCTGCCCACGGTCACGGAGATGCCGCACATGCCGCACCCCAGCGTCATCGGCACGTTCAATCTGCGCTCCCGGGTCATCCCGCTTATCGACCTGAGCCTGTGGCTGGGCAAACCCATGGCCCGCACGGAGTCCACCAAGGTCATCGTGGCCGAGTTCAACAAGGTGGTCAACGCCTTCATGGTCTCGGGCGTCACCCGCATTCACCGCAAAAGTTGGAACGATGTGGAGCCGCCAAGCGGCTATACCGCGCAATTCGCAGCCCGAAACTTCACGGGCGTGGTCAAGTTCGAGGATCGCATCCTGCTGCTTCTGGATATGGAGCAGATCATCTGGGATTTGAACCCCGCCCTGGCCATCCGTATGGACCGCACCGGCCGCAAGGACGGCATGGTGGATCGCACGCACTACAAGACCCTTGTGGTGGACGATTCCAACTCCATCCGCCGACTGATCGTTTCCTACCTGGAAAAGGACGGTTTTTCCGTTGAGCAGGACATCAACGGCCAAAACGCCTGGAACAGGCTGACGGAGTGGAAGCGTCTGGCCGCCGAACGGGGCGTGCCGCTTTCCGAATACGTCGATCTGGTGGTCACGGACCTGGAGATGCCGTCCATGGACGGCCATTCCCTGTGCAAAAAGATCAAGGACGACCCGGTGCTCAAGCCCCTGCCGGTGATCCTTTTTTCCTCGCTGATCAACCACCAGCTCTACCACAAGGGCATTTCCGTGGGGGCCGACGACCAGGTGACCAAGCCCGAGATCGCCACCCTGGCCGACCGGGCCAAAAAGCTCATCGAGGGCGACCTGGACGGCATCCCGAAACGGGTACTGACCGAGTAGCCTGAGCCGCCCTTCCGCCAACATAAAAACAGCCGCCCCGCGACATCGCCGGACGGCTGTTTTTTCGTGCGTCCCTTTTTCATACTCATTCAATATACAACGCCCACGCTTTTCAAGCATTCTTCCGAAATATATACCCAATAACTATAGTATCTTTTGTTTACAGCATGTACATATTACCTGTATGGATATTATCCTGATTGGTAATCCATGAAAATATTCATTCAACAATTTCAGCAAATTCCATATGGAATGTTCTTTGCTTGTTTCATTCATGTTTTGCGCGATGTATTGGTGGCGTTCTTCATTTCTCCAGGAATCGCATGATGTTTCATCGTCAAAAGAGGAGATGGAATTTCACATGGCCCTCATAGAACTCACAGGTATTTCCAAAACGTATCATACCGGCCAGATGGATCATCCTGCCCTTGATGGCATAACCATCGCCATCGAACCGGCCCGGCTGGTCACCTTCGTCGGCCCCTCGGGCAGCGGAAAAACCACGTTGCTCAACATCATCGGCTGTATGGACAAGCCCACCGCCGGGGAAGTCCGGGTGGCGGGAATGCGTACGGATACCCTGAACCGCCGTCAGGCAGCCGCCTTTCGGGGCGGGCATCTGGGATTCATTTTTCAGTCCTTCAATCTCATCCCGGTGCTTTCCGTGTATGAGAATGTGGAATATCCGCTGATCATGATCAATCCCACCCCGGCTCCTGAACGACGGGAACGCGTCTTGCGGGTTCTTGAGGCCGTCGGCATGACCGAACACAGGGATAAACGTCCCGATCAGGTTTCCGGGGGCCAGAAACAACGTGTCGCCGTGGCCCGGGCCCTGGTGACCAACCCTCAGGTCGTCCTGGCCGACGAACCCACCGCAAACCTCGACCAGAAAACCGCACAGAGGATCATTGCCCTCATGCGGCAGATGCGTGACGCCTTCGGGACGACCTTTATCTTCTCCACCCACGACCCTCGAATCGTCGAGCACGCCGATGAGATCCACACCCTGGAGGACGGTCGTCTCGTGAAGGAAAACCACGACGCTACGGGAGGTGCGGCCCATGCGTAGCATCTTCAAAATCGCCTTCCGGAACATGACCCGGTACAAACGCCGGACCATCCTGACCTCCCTGCTCATCATTCTCGGCGTGACCATGGTGGTGCTGTTCTCCGGGCTGGCCGGGTCGGTCAAATCCATGATGGTCGGCATCATCACCGATTCCAACCTCGGTCATCTGCAAATCCACAAACGCGGCTATGTTTCCTCCATCGACACCCTGCCGCTGAATCTGAACATGAACGCCAAGGGGTACGAAAACGCTACGGCCGCCCTGGAACGCACGGCAGGGGTCGAATCCTTTGCCCCGCGCCTCAAACTCGGCGCGGTACTCAGTAATTTCGTGGAGTCCACCAACGTCCGGCTGACCGCCGTTGATCCGGCCAAAGAGCCTCTCGTCTGCCCGGGACTCGCGTCACGGCTGGTAGGCGCGCCCGAGGGAACCCCGGACTCCTTGCTCGAACCGGGCCAGATCATCATTCCCCAGAAGGTGGCCAACGGCATTGGCATCAAGCCGGGCGACACCGTGGTCCTGGTGGCCACCAACCGGGACGGCTCCGTAAACGGGATGCAGTTCACCGTGTCACGGCTCATCGAGGACATCATGGGGCCGTCCGGCAAGGACGCCTACATGCACATCGACGACGCCCGTTCCCTGCTGCGCACGGAAAAGGGGGAGGTCTCGGAAATCGTCCTCAGAGTTAACCCAGAGGCCGATTTGATCCATGTTTCGAAGCAGATTGAAAACGCGCTCGGGGAGTTCAAAAACAAGCAGGACAAACCCGCCTTCGAGGTGCACACCTGGGCCGACCTGTCCCCCTTCGCCAACATCGCCAACATGATCGATCTGCTGATCATCACCGTGAAGATCGTCATGATCGCCATTGTGCTCATCAGCGTGCTCAACGTCATGCTCATGTCGGTGTTCGAACGCATCCGGGAGATCGGCACGATCGCGGCCATGGGAACCCCGCCCGTAAAAATTCTGGCCTTGTTCGTGGCCGAGGGCTTCTGCCTTGGCCTTCTGGGGACGGCGACCGGCATTGTCCTCGGCGTTGCGGGACTGCTCGGCATCAAGGCGTCACACGTCACCTTCTCTTTTGGCCGCATGGACAATCTGCTTCTGCGCCCGGACATCAATCTGACGGAACTGGCGATCATCGCCGCCATGGTCCTGGCCGCTTCAGCCCTGGCCGCCCTGCAACCCGCCTGGAAGGCCAGCCGCATGGAGCCGGTGGATGCTCTGGGACACGTATAAACAAAGGAAACGAATCATGCGTACCATCAAAATACTGGTCATGGGATTGTGTCTCACGGCGCTTTCCGTCCACCCCGCTCTCGCCCTGGACGGAAACCAGCTTTTGGAGAAGGTGGACCGGAATCTGGCGCCGGTCAGTTACGAGATGTTCCGCAAGTTGATCAATATCGAGCCGGACGGGTCAAAGCGCGAATATACCCTGTACACGGTTAAAAAGGATCAAGACAAGATCATTTCCATCTTTCTTGCGCCTGCCAGCGAAAAAGGACGCTCCACGCTACGCCTGGCCGAGAATATGTGGCTGCACATCCCCAATGTGGGCAAGCCCGTGCGCATCACCAGCCTGCAATCCGTCATAGGCGGAATCTTCAACAACTCCGACATCATGGGGCTCGACTTCAGCGTGGAATACAATGTGGAACGCATGGAGGATGCTGGCGAGGCGCACATGCTCTTTCTCAAGGCCAAATCGGATGTGGTGGCCTATGACCGGCTGGAGATGCGTGTCGACAAAAAGAGTCTTGTTCCCGTTGAAATCAAGTGTCTGGCGGCCTCGGGAATGCTCATCAAGACCCTCTATTTCAAGAAAATCACCGACTTCGGGGAAGGACTGATCCGCCCGGCGGTCATCGAGACCGACAGCCCCCTGCACAAGGGGTACAAGTCCGTCATGGTCTTTGCGAAGGTCAAAAAACGCGAATTCCCGGACGAAATCTTTACCCTGAACTATCTTCCCCGGGCCGAATCCCTGCGCCAGTAAGCAGCATGGGCAAGCGTGCGTCGTCACATGTCGTGCGGAGGCATTGCATGTCTGCCGTGATGAAAACGGAGCCTCACATGTGTTTGACCGACCGGAGCCGCTCCCTGTGCGTCAGCGGATGCGTTTTTGGATGGATTCTCCTGGGGATTGCACTGATCGCCGCTTTCCCGGCTGACGCGGCGGAAGATACCGCCTATGATCTGAATTTCGAGATACCCGAAGCGGAATCAAAAGAGGTGTTCAAGATTTGGGGCTATTCGGAATTTCGCCCCTTCCTCCGCATCCTGGACAAAAACTCCGCGCTCTACAAGCAGAAGTACGCCAAAGACCCGCAAAGCGATGTCCAAACGAATTACCTGCTGAACCTGCGTCCGGAACTGTCCATCGACTACGGCCAGTTTGGCGCCTACGCCCGGCCTCGCCTCGAGGTGGACTGGAACGAGGTGAAAAGCGGCAGCCTGGTTTTGGATGAACCGTCTGAGGAGTTCTGGGAAAAGGACAGGCACTGGGGGGCGTCGATGATGCTGGAAGAGGCCTTCGTGACCTGGCGTCCGTCGCCCACGCTCACGGCCGAGGCCGGAAAAAAGGTGCTCAACTGGGGCAAGGGCTATGCCTGGAATCCGGTGGCCTTCGCCAGCCGCCCCAAGGACGTGGACGACCCGGATCACGCCCGCGAGGGCTATGTCATGTCCTATCTGGATTACATCCGAAGCTTTGACGGCCCCCTGAAAACCTTGGCCTTTACGCCCTTGGTCCTCCCGGTGGCCGACCGGCTCAACGCCGAGCTCGCCAACGGAGACTCCCTGCTGTTTGGCGGCAAGGTCTATGCCCTTCTCTACGACATCGATCTCGACCTCATGGTCATGGCCGGAAACAACTACAACACCCGGGTCGGATTTGATTTCTCCACGAACCTGACGAGCAACCTCGAAATCCACGGTGAATCGGCAATCCAGTTCGGATACAACAAAAATATCATCAATACCAACGGCGAGATACGAAGCAAAACGTTCGATGCACTGAACTACCTGGTCGGTCTGCGATATCTCACCTCTTTCGACACGACGATAATTGCGGAATATTATCACAATGGCCAGGGCTATAGCCCTGACGAGTTGAAGGATTACTATGGCTTGATCAACAACGGATACAATGAATATGTCGATAATAAAACGGATAGCGCCATCCAGAAAAATCTGAAAATGCTCAAGGGCAATTTTCAGGGAACATCCGGCAGCAATGCAAATAGTTCCAGCCTCTTGAAAGACAGTTCCCAGGTGGCGAACACCTACAACAAAAGCACCGCAGGACAGGACTACCTTTACCTGCGGATTTCCCAGAAAGAACCGTTCGATATCCTCTTTTTGACGCCCACGCTGACGTTGATCACGAATCTCGGGGATTTGAGCTGTTCGCTCAATCCGGAAATCTCCTACATGGTCATCCCCAACCTGGAACTCAAGCCGCGTCTGGTCATTCCCCTGGGCGGGCGGCTCAGCGAATTTGGTGAAAAGATGAACGCCTTTCGGGGGGAGTTCCGGATCACCTACTATTTCTGACCCGGCGCGCCATCCTCTTCAAGAGTCTTGCGCCACGCCTCCAGGGACACATCCGTGCCCTCCACCGGGTCGGTGACCAGCATCTCCCGGCTCAGGGCGTTGACCCGGAAGGTCCACAGCCGGGTGGTGTGGTCGCCCATGTCGTGGCCGAAATAAAAGTCGTAAAAGGCCTCGGCCGGGTTCGCGGCCAGGGTCTCCCGGTCGGGATGCCCTTCCAGCATGAGAAAGGCGTTTTTGTGGGCCTTCATTTCCTGTTGCACCTCGGGCAGGGCCAGGACCAGGGCCTCGGCCGCGTCGGCCGAGACAAGCCGGGCATCGACGACCGGGGCCTGATATTTCCCCTTGGCGTTTTGGACGAAGACCTCTCCGGTCACGGCGTCCACCCGCCAGGAGTCCGCCGTAACGCCCTCCTCGTCCAGGCAGTCCGCAGCGTCCACCGTAAAGGCGAACCCCCGGTTCCTGTATTCCCCGGGCGTGATTTTCAGGCAGGCCGCAGAAATCGGATAGTACGGCTTGGCCACAAAAAAGTCCGTCAGGGCCTTTGCGGCCTGGTCCTGGGTCATTTCGGCGGCCAGGCCGCCGGACGGGCGCCAGGCGCCCAAAAAAACCGCCAAAGCGGCCACGACCACACAGGTCACGATACGGCGGTGCATCGCATATCTCCTTGTGGTTCCATGCTGGAACGCGTTTACGTCGATGTCGGGAATCCTGCGGCTTCCGAGCCGTCCAGGGCCGTACCGCTGCGCAGGCGCTCCCGCACCCGGGAGATCTCCGTCTCCATGGCCGACAACCTGGCCAGGACGCCCTCCTCCCGGCCGCTGCGCTCCTGCATGGCGCGCACCGCGCCGTGCTCGAAGACCAGCCGCCGGTGCGCCGACAAGGCCAGGACCGGATCGTGGGTGGCCATGACGATGATCTTGTCGCTTTGCACCAAGAGCTCCAGGGCCTTTATCTTGTCCACCCCGGCGTTTTCGATCTCGTCGATGAGCAGCACCGGCGACCAACTGAGGAGCGCCGTGTCCGCGATCATAAGCGCCCTGGATTGGCCGCCCGAGAGCTGGGTGAGCTGGACATGTGCGGCAAACGGCTCCCCGGCCAGGGCGTTGGCGGCGACGAAGACCCGGTCGGCCACATCCTTCGGGTCGGCGGCCCCCCGGCTTTCGGCATGGGTGGTCAGAAAATCCAGCACCCCCATGTCCAGGACGAAATTCATGTTCTGGGTGAGCTGGGCCACCAGCCTGCCCGTCAGGGCGAAACGCTCGTCCGCGTCCGGGGGACGTCCGTCAAGCAGAAGCCTGCGTCCGGTGGGGGTGTCGCCCTGGGCCATGGACTCGATGTCCGAGAGAAAACGGCTCTTGCCCGAGCCCGTGGGCCCCAGAAGCGCCGTGACCTGCCCGGCGGCAAACGACACGTCGCAAGCCTCGGGACGCCCCGATTTGTCGTGTCCGGCGGTCAGGGTCAAGGACCGGGGCACGAAAACGCCCTCAATGATCGGCGTGGACATCGCCGCCTCCGAAACGGGCCTTTTTCACATTGCCCTTCTGGTAGCGCACGCCGATGCGGGTTTCGCTCAGGCAATAGGAGCACACGGCGGCGGGCATGGAAAACCGCAGTTTCACGTCCGTGACCGAGGAAAGATCCGGGGCCTGTTCCATGATCCGGGCCAATTCGGCGCAGCCCTGGCCGGTTAGTCCATTGACATGGCGGATCACGGCCCGGCTGTTCATCTGGCGGATGCGGTGCCGGTACACCTCGCGTTCGGCCTGGGAGACCAGATCGCCCTTGGTGACCACCACGAGGTCGGCCAGCCTGAGCATGGGGCCGATCTTGGCCGGGGCGTCGATGCCCATGAGGTTGTCGATGACGCACAGCCCAAGGGCCCCGCGCAGATGCGGCGAGCAGCGGTTGCACAACCCGGCGGTCTCGATGACGAAGCATCCCGCGCCGGTTCCTTTGGCCCACTCGAAGGCCTCCTCCAGGTTCGAGGCATAAAAGTGGTCCGGGCACAGGCCGCCTGAAAAGACCACGGATACTGGCGTCCCGGCCTCGCGGTAGATCTCCCCGTCGCGGCTTTGCAGGCAGTCGAACTTGACCACGGCGCAGGGCGTGCCCGCGTCCATGAGCGCCCGGCAGGCCTTGGACAACACGGCGGTCTTGCCGCAGGAGGGCGGCCCGGACACGGTGATCAGGCGCATGTCGTCTTCCGGACCATGTCGCGAAAAAGGGCGTTTAAGGTGTCGCGGCGCTCGGTGATGTCGTTGTCCTCGATCCAGTCCCAGCCCACCCACTTGAGGCTGGCCTCGGGGGGAAGCTTGGCCGCCGCTGAAGCGGCCATGGGCGCAAACCAGGCCGCGCTGTCGATTTCCGCAAATCCGTCCCCGAAAAAGGCGATGACGTCGGCCAGACGCTCCCGCTCGCTTTTCTTGGCCAGAAAATACAACGGGCTCGACGCCGCGCCGTCGCGCGGCCAGACCACCCGCAGATGCGCCGGGCGGGTGACGGTCTCGGCGAAAAAGGCCGGGATGATATAGACCGCCCCGGCCGACTCGTCGCCGGAACCGGCGGACTTGACCATGGACGACGAATGCATGAACCCCTTGCAGTTGCCCGCCAGGGCGCGCAGGCCATCCATGCCGAACTCTTTGTAGACGTTTAAAATCACGGCGTCGGCCATGTCGTCGCCGTCCCCGCACATGATGAGTTCGCCCTTGTAGCGCGGATGCAGGACGTCCTCCCAGGCCTGCGGCACGGGCAGATCGCCCAGGCGGCGGGTGTCCGCCAGAAACAGGTAGGGGGTGACCCCGTAGAGGGTGTAATGGCCGCGCGGGTCGAGGAGCCCGGCCTTTTCGTGCAGGGGGCTTAAGGGGACCGCCGGGGCGGCGGAAAAAAGCCCGGCCGCCACATGGCGGGAAACGAACTCCCGCCGCCAGAAATCCCCGAACCCGATGGAGCCGATAAACCCGGGCAGCCGATCCGGGTCGGATTCGCGGTAGATGGGATCGTAGGGGTCGACCGAGGTGCAACCCATGGGGATGTGCACCGTGAGTTCCCGGCCGCGCCGGGCGTGGTCGGCGGCGATGCGGTCGATGCCGTCTTTGACCACCAGCTTCACCGGGCAGGGCGCGTAGAGCAACAGATCGACGGGGGCGCCCGGAGACGCGGCGTCTTCATCCGCCATGCCCCGCACGGAGCGCATCAGTTCGTCAAGGGCTTTCATGGTCTTTCGGACAACCTCCGTGGTGTGGGGAAATGCAAAAACGTCGCGTCATGCTACAGTTTTGCGTGACGCCGGACAAGATGGCCTCGGCGTCCCCCGCTGGCCGGGAGGGGGAAATTCCCCGCCCCGGGACCGCTTTCGGCCTCCGGGCGCGATTCTCCCCTGGCCGTGGCGGCCGGGCCGGGGTCTTCGGGAGGCTTCGAAGCAACCCCCGTGCCATTGGAAGATTCCGGGACGACCCACTGGGTACGCCCGCATCAGGCATGTTTACGGAGCATGATGTCCAGGATCACGGGATCAAGGCCGCAAAGGCCCTTTTTGGCGATGATCCCCAGGTTGCGCATGGTCTGTTCCGGGGATTTGTCAACCACCCCGTCGGTTTCCCGCACGATGCAGCCCGACAGGGCCAGAAGGCCGTTATTGACTGCGGCGGCGGCCATCTCCCCGACCTTGAGGGCGCAACTGGTCTTGGCCCCGTCGCAGGCCACGGGGCAGAAGGCCGCGATGTGGTTTTTGACGGCCCCGCCGATCTTCTCCATCGTCCCTCCGAACAGATAGGCCGTGGCGGCGGCCACGCCCGCCCCGCCCGCCATGCCGCTGCCGCACAGCGCGGAGAGCCGCCCCACCCCGGCCTTGATGGAACAGGTGATGAGGTAGCTTAACATGACCGCCCGCACCGCAAGGGTCTGATCCTCCATGGCGGCGTACTGGGCCACGGTGACCACCGGGATGCCTGCGGCGATGCACTGGTTGCCCGACCCGGCCAGGGTCATGGCCGGAAGCGGCGCCCCGCCCATGCGGGAATCGATGCCAGACGCCGTGCGTATTCCGGCCCAGACCACCATGTCTTTCTTGAGAAGCCCCTGGCGGATGAGCCCGAGCTGGGTGCGGCCTACGGCGATGCCCGGGCCGTGGGCCAGGCCGTATTCCACCAGGGCCTCGTTTAAGGCCAGGCCCTCGCGCACGTATTCCAGATCCGCGCTGTCCATCTCGTCCACCAGGGTGACCAGTTCCGCCACAGTCATGCCCAGCAGCCATTCTTCCAGGGCCACCAGCCCGGAGTCCGAGGACGAGAGCCCGGAATTCTCGTCGCAGCCCATGTCCCGGCCGTCCAGGCCCCGGGAGGCCACATGGTCGTGGCGGCCAGAGACCACGGCCCAGGCCGTGTGCTCCCCGGCGGTGATGGCGACCTTGACGTAAAGGCCCGTGGTCTCCGAAGCGATGCCCGCCGTGACCTTGCCCTGGCGCACCAGGGACTGGGCTTTTTCCAGGTCGCCCGGGGTCACGGTGGAAAAGACCTGGAGCTTGTGGGCCGGATTTCCCGCGATGGCCCCCAGGGCGGCGGCCAGGGGAATGCCCGCCTGGGAATTGGCGTTGGGGATGCTCACGCCCATGGCGTTTTTATAGATGTTGGGATCGGTTTCAACGACAATGGCGTCGGGCTCGCGGGATTGCAGGATGGCGGCGGCCACGGCGGCGCACAGGCCGATGGCGGCGGGCTCGGTGCAACCCAGGCCGGGATCGGTCTCCAGGCGCAAAAGCTGCCAGGCCTTGTCGTGCAGGATGTCTTTCAGGCTGAAACCCATGATGGCTCCTTGAACGTGGTTGGGGCAAAATCCGAAACGGGAGGCGTCCGACTCCGGATGTCCGCTCGGGCGGATATGTATCCCAAGACTCCGGCAGACAACAACATCCCACGAACCAGATACCTGAAAAGTTTTCACCCAACGCAATGCGCAGGCCACCCGCCGGACGGTTTCGCCGCGCCGTCAGCGAGTACTCCTCGAGTCTTTTCGCGATGCTGCC
>Ga0209467_1001412_pt1 | contig 21293 bp, 20 predicted proteins | sample Higcelwee11metaG_FD_187175 | JGI IMG/M metagenome (GOLD analysis project Ga0209467, IMG submission 187175) | Freshwater pond sediment microbial communities from the University of Edinburgh, under environmental carbon perturbations - High... | ecosystem: Environmental > Aquatic > Freshwater >...
TTTCAGATATAGCCGTACATCGGGAGCAGGAGCCTGATTATGCTGCTTATTTTGAAAAATCCAATGCTTTTGCGTTGGCTGCTCAATTGAACAAACTGTTGCCCTTGATGCAGCCTGGGCCACATATTTTACGTGAAAATGCTTCTATTGCGAGATCTAGGCAGCTATCTGCGGATTTTGGTGCGGCTTTTTGTCGGATTGCCAGAGAGGTTGTTAATTGCAGTTGAGTTTAGAGACATTAAAGTCTGACATCAGGTTGTAATTGAGGGAGCTATGCCCCAAAAAGAACTACTCCAAAAGATTCATACCCGTGATGCACGTATTGGCATTATTGGTCTCGGCTACGTAGGATTGCCTTTGGCCATTGCTTTTTACGAAGCAGGATTTAACGTATTCGGTTTTGACATTGACCAGCGTAAGGTGGATATGCTAGCGGCTGGTAAAAGCTATATTAATCATATCGTTTTACCAAGTTTTACCGCTTCGTCATCAGCTTCATTTTGTCCTACTGTTGATTTTGAATTATTGAAAAAAATGGACTGCATTCTGATTTGTGTGCCAACTCCTCTGAATATTCACCGAGAGCCTGATATGTCTTTTGTTTTTGAGACTACCAGGGCAGTTGCGAATAATCTTCATGCTGGCCAGCTTATCTGTCTGGAGTCAACGACTTATCCAGGTACTACCGATACCGATATGCGGCAGATTCTAGAGGAAACGGGTCTGGTGGCAGGAGTTGATTTCTATTTGGCATTTTCTCCGGAGCGGGAGGACCCCAATAACAAGGAATTCTCTTTGAATGTGGTTCCCAAGGTTGTCGGGGGGTACACGCCATGTTGTTTGGCAATAGCTAAAAGTCTTTACGATACCATAGTAGAAACTACTGTTCCGGTTTCTTCCTGCCGTGTTGCCGAGTCTGCCAAGCTGCTGGAAAACATATATAGATCCGTCAATATCGCCTTGGTAAATGAGCTGAAAGTACTTTTTGATAAGATGGATATTGATGTATGGGAAGTGATAGAAGCAGCCAAAACAAAACCGTTTGGGTTTCAGGCATTCTATCCTGGCCCCGGGTTGGGTGGGCATTGCATACCTATTGATCCGTTCTACCTTACCTGGAAGGCTCGTGAATATGTGTTTCATACCCGTTTTATTGAGTTGGCAGGGGAAATTAATGCTTCTATGCCGGACTATGTTATCTCCAAGGCTATCCTCGCGTTAAATAGTCTTGGCAAGTCAGTACATGGAGCACGTATTTTGATACTTGGTCTTGCATACAAAGCGAATGTGGATGACTGTCGAGAATCTCCAACATTCAGAATCATGGAAAAGCTTGAACAGCTTGGAGCTGAAGTCAGCTATAATGATCCTAATGTCAATGTTATCAGCCAAACTCGTGAATTCATGCATTTTGCAGGACGTAAGTCAGTAGAAATATCTAACGCATATGACCTTATGATAATTGTGACAGATCATGATGACTATCGTGATTTCAATTTTAAAGAACTAAACGTGCCGATAGTTGATACGCGGCATGTTATTAAGCAAGACTTTCAATTGCTTACACGGGCCTAATGATTTGCCCACGGATAAACTTTTAACCATGAAAAATTTTGCGCTCATTGGCGTAGCAGGTTACATTGCTCCACGACACCTACAGGCTATCAAAGATTCAGATAATCGTCTTGTTGCTGCTCTGGACAAAAATGATTCAGTTGGAATTCTGGACCGCTTCTTTGATAATGTTATGTTTTTCACAGAGTTCGAGCGGTTCGACCGTTATGCTGAAAAGCTGCGTCGGAGTGGTGGGACAGAGAAGATTGACTATGTAAGTATTTGCAGCCCCAATTATCTTCATGACGCTCATATTCGATTTGCGTTACGTATTGGAGCTAATGCCATTTGTGAAAAGCCTCTGGTACTTAATCCTTGGAATCTGGATGCCCTGAAACAGCTAGAGGATGAATCAGGGCATCGTATTTTTACCATTCTGCAACTTCGGCTTCATCCAGTAATAATTGCTCTTCGTAACCGTATTGCAGCCGACAACTCAAGCAGGCGGTACGATGTCGAGCTGACGTATATTACGCCACGCGGTAACTGGTATGATGTTTCCTGGAAAGGAGACGAGTCAAAATCGGGAGGCGTTGCAACCAATATCGGTATTCATTTTTTTGATATGCTGATGTGGTTGTTTGGCGGGATGAAGCAACTCCAGCTGCATTATTCAGACAGACACAAATCTGCAGGCTTTATAGAATTGGAGAGGGCAAATGTTCGTTGGTTCTTGTCACTTGACAAGAAAGACGTGCCTGAGAGTACACTGACAAAAGGGGGAATAACCTTCCGTTCCATTACGATTGACGGTGTAGAAGTAGATTTTACGGAGGGGTTTACGGATCTGCATACTGTCGTCTACAAAGATATTTTGGGCGGCGGTGGATTCGGTATAGAAGATATGCGCGCATCAATAAATTTAGCCCATCAAATACGTAACAGCGAGCCGGTGAGGTCTCCTGATTATTGCCACTCGTTTCTAACAAAGTAGGTGAGCACTTATGAACTACTTTATTCATGAATCTTCATATGTTGATAACGGTGTGGTGATTGGTGAAGGTACGAAAATATGGCACTTCTGCCATATAATTTCCGGCAGCATCATTGGCAATAATTGCGTCATCGGGCAGAATGTGATGATTGGTCCTGATGTAACCATCGGCAGTAGCTGTAAAATTCAAAATAACGTATCAATATATAACGGCGTTGAGCTTGAGGAATATGTCTTCTGTGGGCCGTCCATGGTATTTACCAATATTCTCAATCCGCGGTGCGAATTCCCACAGCGTGGCGAAAAATTCAATATAAAAACCTTGGTTCGATACGGTGCATCAATTGGCGCAAACGCCACTATAGTGTGCGGGGTTACCATAGGGCGCTTTGCCTTTATCGGGGCAGGTGCGGTACTCACAACTGATGCACCTGATTATGCGTTGATGCTTGGAGTTCCGGCTGTTCGAAAGGGATGGATAAGTCGTCATGGCTTTCCGCTCTCCAAGCCAGGAGCAGATGGCATAATGATCTGTCCCAAAAGTGGACTGAAGTACAAAGAGGTAGGCGTCAATGAGCTCTACTGTCTCAATGCCCAGGATGTCGAAGCGGCTTGACCGGAAATAATGTAACTCAATCAACGGGAAAGGTGTTGGATACAACTATAATGGATACGGTTCTTATCCTTGGCTGCTCCGGTATGTTGGGGCATACACTTTATTCCAGGCTTTTCCGTACCGGACGATATTCTGTGTATGCAACTACTAGACATAAAGAGTCTGTGCAGCGGTTTTTTCTGCCAGACGAACAGCAGCGGATAATTGGTGGCGTTGACGCGGAGAACTTTGATGCTGTTGTTAAAGTTTTTGGAGAAGTAAGGCCGATGTGTGTGGTGAATTGTATCGGCATTATCAAACAGCGACCGATTGCCCAGGAGTATATTCCCACACTTGTCGTGAATTCACTATTTCCGCACCGTATAGCCGAACTGTGCAAGGCAACAGGTGCCCGGCTCATTCATATCAGTAGCGATTGTGTGTTTGATGGTTTAAAGGGAAACTATAGCGAGAACGATCAATCGACTGCGGCGGATCTTTATGGCCGCACGAAGTGTCTTGGAGAAATTGATTGTTCTTCTTGTATCACCTTGCGCACTTCAATCATCGGCCACGAATTGTATACGCGGTACGGATTGGTGGAATGGTTTCTGGGACAAACGGAACAGGTCAGCGGGTATACCCGTGCGATCTATTCAGGATTATCGAGTGTTGAACTTGCGGACATTATTATTGATTATGTTATTCCGGCACCGGGTTTGCGGGGGCTATACCATGTTTCTTCCAATCCGATCAGCAAGTTTGATTTGTTGCGTCTGATTGCCCGTCAATACGGGCATGCAATCAAAATAGAGCCTGACATCAGTTTCGTTGTCGACAGATCGCTTAATTCGCAACGATTCAGAGATATAACCGGTTATGTTCCTCCCTCTTGGGAGCTTGTTGTTGAAAAAATGCACGCAGACTTTATCTCATCAGCTTACTACCTCGAAAGGCAGACCACATGACAACAAATTATTTTGAAGGGAAAGTCGTTCTGATTACCGGCGGCACCGGTTCCCTCGGTAAGGTTCTTACGCGGCGCCTTCTATCGGGAACAGTAGGCTCTCCCCGGAAAGTGATTATATTTTCTCGCGATGAGGCAAAGCAGCATTTCATGCGTGTGGAGTATCAGCAGAAAAGAACAGTAACCGATGAAGTTATCTACAACAATTTTGCCCAACTGCTTGAATTCAGGATTGGCGATATCCGTTCCTATGCATCGGTATTGGCGGCAATGAAGACGGCGGATGTCGTTATTAATGCTGCGGCACTCAAGCAGGTCCCCTCGTGTGAATATTTTCCGTATGAGGCTGTCCTGACTAATATCATGGGGGCGGAAAATATCGTGCGGGCCATCCGTGAGCATGATCTGCCGGTTAAGGCAGTCGTTGGAGTGTCAACAGACAAGGCCAGCAAACCGATCAATGTTATGGGGATGACAAAATCGTTGCAGGAAAGGGTTTTTATCGCAGCTAACGTGACAAATCCAGACACCCGTTTCGTCTGTGTCCGCTATGGAAATGTCCTCGCGTCCCGCGGTTCCGTAATACCGTTGTTCCATGAGCAGATCAGAAGCGGCGGACCGGTTACCATTACAACGGAAGAAATGACCCGTTTTCTTTTGCCGCTTGAATGTGCGGTCGATACGATCATATATGCGCTCGAACATGCGGAGCCGGGAGATACTTTTGTGCCAAAAATGTCGTCTTCTCGTATCATTGATGTGGCACGGGCTCTAATCGGGCCGCGACCGGTTGAGGTCACTATAACCGGCATCCGCCCTGGCGAAAAAGTTCATGAGATAATGGTTTCCGACGAGGAGGCTTGGCGTACCTACCCACGGGGAGAATATTACGCTATCCGTCCCATGCTCCCTGAGTTGGCAGGTTCAAGCCCAAACGGACAGGCGCTTTTGAAGGAATATAGCTCAGGCGACTCGCAGTTGACACTTGAAGAAACCATTCAATTGCTTAAACATCATAACTTGATGGTTGGTAGTGAGATCAGGGAGGATTGGGAGCTGTTGCGATGAAAATCATAACAGTCATTGGCACCCGACCGGAAATCATCCGTTTAAGCTGTATCATTCCCCTACTTGATTCGCTTTGTGATCATGTTCTGGTTCATACTGGCCAGAATTACGACCGAAGCCTGAACGAACTTTTTTTTGAAGAGCTCGGGATACGTACACCTGATCATCTGCTCGGCTGCAGGGGATACTCTCCAATGGCGCAGGTTGCCAGAATTCTCGAAAGTTGCGAGCAGGTAATGATGCAGGAGAAACCGGATCGTTTGTTGATTCTAGGGGACACCAACAGCGCCCTTTCCGCTATGGTTGCCAAGCGAATGGGAGTCCCCGTCTATCATATGGAGGCCGGTAATCGTTGCTATGATGACCGTGTTCCAGAAGAAGTTAACCGCAGAATTATTGACCACTCCAGCGACGTGTTACTTCCCTATACTGAAAGAAGCCGTCAGAATCTGCTGAAAGAAGGGATACCGAGTGAGCGCATTTATGTTACCGGTAACCCGATTAACGAGGTTATCCGGCATTACGCGGCTCAAATAGGCCAGTCAACTATTCTTAAAGCCTTGGGCTTAGAAAAGGGACAATACTTTCTGGTCACCATGCACCGCGCAGAGAACGTTGATATCGTGGAACGGATCGAAAGCCTGACCGGTGCCTTTTCCCGCCTTCAGGAAGAATACGCTCTTCCTATTATTATCAGTACTCACCCGCGAACAAAGGTGCGCATGGAGCAGTTTGGCTTGGATACCGGTAATCCGATGCTTCATTTTATGCCACCGTTCGGTTTTTTTGAATTCATCACCTTGGAGAAAAACGCCTTCTGCGTATTAAGTGATAGTGGCACTGTGCAGGAAGAATGCGCCATTTTGGGCGTGCCTAACGTGACCATTCGGGATGTTACAGAGCGTCCTGAAACACTGGAATGCGGTAGCAATATGCTGAGCGGTACTGAAATAGAAATGGTGATGACGTGCGTAAAGACAGTACTCGCCAGTAGAGGAGATTGGACTACCCCAAAAGAGTATCTAGTGGAAAATGTGAGTGAAATAGCAGCTAAAATACTTCTAGGCGTTCAGAATCAAGGTGTAACACGGTGAATACGGGTAAACGTACTCCCATTACCCTCAAAGAACACCATAACTATGTGGCATTTTTTCTTACCCTTGCCTGTAACTTAGACTGTCCTTACTGCATCAATCGTCATGGTATGACAGCGGACTCTGTGTCAGCCAGACGTCATATGTCTGCAGATGACTGGATTGCTGCTGCAGATCGCCTGCTGCTGCGTGACGACTTGCCGCTTACCCTGCAGGGTGGCGAACCTACCCTGCATCAGGGCTTTTTCAGGCTTGTCAACGAGGTTAAGCCTGAAATCAAGATGGATCTGATGACCAATCTGATGTTTGATGTAGATGCGTTCATTGCCAATGTTCCGGTCTGGCGCTTTACCCGAGAAGCACCATATGCAGCAATTCGGGTCAGTTATCATCCGGGGCAGAACGATATTGAAGAACTGATAATCAAAACCAGTCGGCTGCAGGAGGCTGGTTTCAGGATCGGACTTTACGGTATTGAGCATCCCGCTCCAGAAATCAGGGAGCATATTCTTGAGATGCAGGAAAAGTGTCTCAAACTTGGGCTTGATTTCAGGCTGAAGGAATTTTTGGGTGAATATGCTGGCCGCATGTACGGCACCTTCAAGTATCAGGACTGTGTCAATGCTTCCAGGTTAAAAAAGTGCCGCTGCAGAACTACAGAGCTGATCGTCGATCCTGCAGGATCTGTCTATAGATGCCATGCCGACCTGTATAGCGGCAGAAGTCCGATTGCGCACATTTTGGATGCTGACTTCAACGAAGAGAGCATTGACGAGTTCAGGGAGTGCGTATGCTATGGCACCTGCAACCCCTGTGATGTCAAGGTGAAGACCAACCGCTTCCAGGTTTTTGGACACACCAGCGTAGAAATTCAGGATATCCGATGAGCCAGAATGATTACATGATGGATGGTCATAAACTGCTCTGGCATTTAGACCGGGTGGCTGCCTGGCAAGCCGGGGAGTTGATCGCGCCGATCTACGTTGAAATCAGCCCTGTTTCATTTTGTAACCATCGATGTCAGTTTTGCGGTCTTGATTTTGCTCAGACAGAGCGGATTTCGCTGGATACGGCGGTGACGTGCCGCAGTCTGAAAGATATGGCTCGCCTTGGGGTGAAGAGCGTCATGTTTGCTGGTGAAGGCGAACCGTTGCTGCATCCTGGCTTGCCGGAGATGGTCGCAGCTGCTAGGGAAGGCGGGCTTGACGTCTCGATTACAACAAACGGAAGTCTTGGTACTGCTGAGCTCTGGCAGCGCCTCGTTCCGCATCTTTCATGGCTTCGTTTCAGTGTTGATGCAGGTAGCCCAGAAGTGTATGCCAAAGTACACGGGGTGGGCGCTGCAGCATTTGCAGGCACCGTGGAGAGTATCCGTCAGGCCTTGAACGTGCGGGATGCCATGCAAAGCAGATGCACCATTGGCGTCCAGTTTCTGCTGATTCGTGACACCCTGCACGACATTGAAGCAGCCATACGCCTGTTTGATTCTCTTGGCGTCGATTATCTGAGCTTTAAGCCCTACTCGGAACATCCACAGATGCTTAATAAAAGCGGCTTCAGCTATACTGCCGAGGATAGTGCCGTAATTGAAGAGCGTGTTAAGCGGCTGCGGGGGGACTGCCGGAGCCGGATTATCTTTCGTAAGGCTGCCACTGATAGCTATGCGGCAGGTCGCAAGGCATTTGATCATTGCTGTGCCCTTCCTTTCTGGGGTTATATCTCTTCTCGGGGAGATTTTTACACATGCAGCGTGTTTTTAAACGATGAGCGCTTCAGTGTCGGAAATATTGGCGTAGAGACTATGCAGGAGATTCTTTTTGGCATGCGGAGGCAGAGCTCCGTGGCATACGGCAGCGAAGAACTTGTTGTTGGCCATGAATGCCGGGTTAATTGCCGCATGGCACGTATCAATGAATTTCTGGCAATGATCAAACAAAGGCCGGAGCATAGCAACTTTATCTGAAGGCGAGAGTAGATGATGTCAACCAAGATTCTCATCATAAAATTGGGCTATTCTGAGACCCTTGACCCTGAAATCGGCAAGGTGCCCAGCTTGGGTGACGTCTTGAGAACCACGCCGATTCTTTGGGCCGTGAAGGAAAAGTATCCTGACTCCCGTGTGACCTGGTTGGCAACAGAGAATGTCGAGGCATTGCTTCAAAACAATTCGCTGATTGATCGCCTGCTGATCTGGGACGAGTTTGTGCCGTTTCAGCTGATGCGTGAAAAGTTTGATGTCCTGATTAATCTGGAAAAGATTGCCGGTGTCTGCGCATTGGCCGATATGATTGATGCCTGGGTCAAACACGGCTTCAGGTTTGAGGCGGTAAGCGGGGAATATCACGGTTACGAGCGCGGCCTGAATTTTATGACCTACATTGCCAATAAGAATTCAGACCCGATGAAGGGGTATTGGCAGCAGATTCTTGTCGAAATGCTGGGAGTGGCCTGGCAGGAACAGCCCTATCTGATCGGGTATAAGCCGGAGACACCGGAGGTGTTCGACGTGGGTTTCAATTATGAAGTCGGGTCCAAATGGCCTGTGAAGGGGATGTCTATGGCACTCTGGAAGCAGCTTGAGGAACGGCTTGTTGCTCTGGGGGTGTCGGTTTCCTGGCAGGAGGGTAAGGATAATCTCTATGACTATATGGACTGGATACATTCCTGCAGAACCATTATATCCAATGATAGTCTGGGGATGCATCTTGCCATGGCACTGCGTAAAAAGTGTATCGGGCTCTTCGGCACCACCGACCCCGGCGAGATTTTCTTCTATCCCGGCTCAAGCTATGTCGTGTCGAGTACCTCTTGTCTACGGATGCCCTGTTTCGGCGTGAAATGCGTGACCGGCATGAACTGCATGCAGCATGTCGATGTTGACAGTATTGTCAAGGCGTTTGAGCGCCTGCATGCTCAGTGATAACAATGTCAGCTGCCATGGATACGTGCCGTCAACTTTCTTCTTCACTTGTCCGGGAACGGACTATCGCACTGTCCTGCCAGACCGGCGCGGGACATCTGGCACCATCGCTTTCCACCGTTGAGATACTGACGGTTCTGTTTCGCGATTTTCTGCGTTTTGACGCTGACGAACCGTGCAGTGAATCCCGTGACCGGTTTATTCTGAGCAAAGGGCACGGCTGCTATGCCTATTATATCATTCTCAATCAGTTGGGCATTCTGCCCGATCATGAACTGAAGACCTTCTATACCGATCAATCGAGCCTTACAGGGTGTCTTTCCATGAATCTTGGTTATATGATTGAGGCATCCACCGGTTCTTTGGGCCATGGTCTTCCCATTGCTGTGGGTATGGCACTGTCATTTAAGATGCAGAAACGGCCTAACCGCGTGGTCTGTATGGTTGGTGACGGAGAGCTGCAGGAGGGAAGCAACTTTGAGGCACTTCAGTTTGCCTGCCGTTACCGGCTTGATAATCTGTTATTGATTGTTGATGCCAACGGTCTGCAGGCTATGGACAGGATTGCAGATGTTGCGCTGGATGCTGCCCGGCTTGCCCGACTTATCCAGGTGTATGCAGAAGAAACCTTCCATGATATCGACGGTCACGACGAGCAAGAGCTATTCAGGGCAATGGAATCTTTTTTTAACCCAGCGTCTCCGAATCGGAACTTCACGGCAATCTACTGTAGAACGGTCAAGGGCAAAGGGATTTCGTTTATGGAACATGTACCCAAATATCATTTCCGTTGCCCGACCGAGGATGGCTATCGGCTGCGTTCCGAGGTGCCTGAATGAGTGCGGTGTCCAAACAGCTACTGATGGCGGAGGTATACCGTTACTTCAAGGACGACCCGTCGCTCTGCCTGCTGGTCGGGGACATGGGATTCGCTGTGCTTGACGACTACCTCAACAACCATCCTGATCGCGCCTTCAATATCGGTATTGCCGAGCAAGGGGCAATGGGGATCGCTGCCGGCATGGCACTATCCGGCATGACGCCGCTGTATTACTCCCAAATCCCTTTTCTGATCATGCGGGCTTTTGAACAGATCAGGTATGATATCTGCGAGCATCAGCTTAATGTGAAACTGATCGGCGTAGGTGCTGAGAACTTTTTTCATCGCCTTGGACGTTCCCACTGCGTGGATGAGGATGATCTGAAAATACTATCCATCTTTCCCGATCTGCTTATTCTTACACCCACAGAGGAGAGCGTTGTCGGAGATGTTACGAAGATGTTTGCGTATCAGGGGCCTGTCTATGTCAGGTGTCGTTAATATGGCTGAGGTTCCGTCTTGATGCACGAACTGACCATCTTTCAGGAACTCCACAACCGGACCGTGCGGGACTATCTGGGCCGGATGCAGGACGGCAAAGTGGAAAGTATGGTTGTTTCACGCCGGTTCGATTTTGAGTACTGGGATGGTGACCGGAGGTTCGGCTATGGCGGTTATCGGTATGACGGACGCTGGGAGACGGTCGCCCGCCAGCTGATTCAGCAGTATTGCCTTGATAATACCTCGTCGGTGCTTGATGTCGGGTGCGGGAAGGGGCATCTGCTGTATGAACTTGCAAAGCTCCTGCCGGGGATAAAGGTGACCGGATTCGACTTGTCCGACTATGCGCTTAGCCAAGCCCCGGAGGAGATTCGTTCCAGCTTGGTTGTACATAAGGCCCAAGACATCCCCTATCACTTTGTGGATAAACAGTTTGATCTGGTACTGTCGCTGACAACACTGCACAACCTGCCGATCTACGAGTTCAAACAGGCAATCTGCGAAATTGAGCGTGTTGCAAAGGCTGCCTATATCGTGCTCGACAGCTACCGGAACGAAGAAGAACTGTTTAATCTCCAATGTTGGGGGCTTACCTGCGAACTGTTCTTCAGGCCTGATGAATGGGTCTGGTTATTCAAAGAATATGGTTACAGCGGGGATTACGAGTTTATCTACTTTTGTTAGGAACAAGCATGGGTCTGCTCTATACAAAGATGAAGGTGTTTCATTTTCCAGAGACACTGGCCGTCCTTTCTCCGGATGTTGCTGATATTACTGCCCCTCTGCAGATCAGGATCAAGCCGACTAATATCTGTAATCATAACTGCTACTACTGCGCCTACCGGGTCGAGAATCAGGATCTGGGACAGAATATGAATCTTAAGGACAGTATCCCACGGGAAAAGATGCTGGAGCTGCTTGATGACTGCATTGAGATGGGAGTCAAGTCCATTACCTTCAGCGGAGGCGGAGAACCCTTTTGTTATCCTCACCTCAAGGAAAGTCTTGCACGACTTGCCCAAAGCCCGGTTAAGTTTGCGGCACTCACCAATGGTAGCCTTTTGTCAGGGGATGTTGCCGAACTGTTTGCCCATCACGGCACCTGGATCAGGGTCTCAATGGATGGCTGGAATAATGAGAGTTATCGTGATTATCGTGCCTGCAGGTCAGATGAATTTGACACAATCGTTAGCAATATGGAACGTTTTAAGAAGATTGGCGGCACCTGTTACCTGGGGGTCAGCATCATTGTTGACCAAAAAAATTATGCTCACATCTATGATCTGATAGCGCGCCTGAAAGGCATCGGAGTCGACAGTGTCAAGCTTTCTCCCTGCATTGTCAGTAACAGCGGCCAGGCAAACAATGAATATCATGCAGCTATTTTTGCGCCGGTAAAGGCGGCCATAGCAAAGGCCAAGAAAGATTTTGAGGAGGCCGGGTTTGAGCTTTTTGATTCCTACCATGATCAGCTTGAAACATTTGAAAAGAAGTACCGCTGGTGCCCTTACCTGCAACTGGTACCGGTGATCGGCGCTGATTTGAATCTCTATACCTGCCATGACAAGGCCTATTCGTCGGCTGGGCTGATAGCCTCCCTGAAGGAGACGAGACTTAAGGAGGTATGGTTTGGGGACAAAACGAAGTTTTTCAGGGTGAATCCGTCACGGGATTGTAATCATCATTGTGTATCCAATGAGAAGAATCAGCTGATTCTTGAGTATTTGCAAGCCGACCGAAGCCATCTGGGTTTTGTTTGAGCGGCGCCAGCGTAGGTTAAATGACGGTTATTTTAGTGTGAAATATCTTGTTACCGGATGTTCGGGATTTATTGGCGGCAACCTCTGCAGGTACCTGGCTGTTTACGGAGAGGTGTTTGCCGTGTATCACAACCAGCCTCCGCTTGCGCTTGAAGGTGGGGCGAACATCCAGCTTGTGCCACTTGCACAGCTAGAGACACTCATTCGGCATGCACCCTTTGATATGGTTATTCACTGTGCTGCAGTGCATCCGTGCTCCGGTCTTAACGCCCCTGCCTATCAGGAGTATTTGCGGGTGAATGGTGAACTGACGGGTAGAGTGGCTGAGGCTGCCAATCGTCTGTCGGCGAAGGTTTTCTTGTATCTGTCGACAATATTGGTTTATGGCGACGTAACAACTGGCTGTCTTGACGAGAAAGCACCGTTCAACGTACCGAGCCTCTATGGCGCATCAAAATACCTGGGTGAGCTGGTTGTGCAGGAGGTCTGCACAGCATCGGCAAGCCTCTGTCTGAGATTACCGGGGGTCGTCGGCCGATCAGGACTGCATGCATGGCTGTGTGGAGTTAAACAGAGGGCACTACATGATCAGCCGATTAGAATCTACAATCCGGAATCCCTGTTCAATAACGTAACGGATATAGATGATATAGTCCGGTTTATACGGCACTTGCCGGATCATCTTGCGCAGCCGTTTGATCATCTCAACATGGCTGCGTCAGCACCACTACCGGTCATTGATGCGGTCAGTATGATGCTCGGTGCAATCGGTTCAAAATCGCGGATAACCGTAGTTAACGATAATCGCAATTCGTTTGTCATCAGCACCAGCAAGCTGCAGGAACAGTATGGATTCTATCCGGTAAAGACCGCAGATGCCATTACTAGATTTTCAATGGAATAGACCAGAACCGCTTGGTGCAACCGGTGCTGTGAACTGTCAGGTTTTGTCGAGTTTACAGGGGAATCTACGAGTGGCTCCTTTTGGTGTGGCACCAGTATGTTTTCAAGTCAGGAGCTAAAATGAGATCAATTCGCAAGATTCTTTTAATGCAGCCCAACTATGGAATCCTTGGCAAGAGGACTTGGAGGATGCCCCCCTACTGTCTTGCTATCTTGAACGCATGCATAAAAGATCGCTACGAGACTCTGCTATTTGATCCCAATTTTAGTCAGATGGACGAACATCAGATTCGCACTTATCTACAAACTGTGAAACCTGATTTGATTGGCATTACTTCAAGTTCTACTGAATATGTCAATGAAGTAAGACATCATACGAAGTTGATCAAACAGGCGTTGCCAGATGCACTCGTGGTCCTTGGTGGAGTCTTTCCAACGGTTATGCCTGAAAATGCTCTCCAAGATCCGCACGTAGACTACTGTGTCATCGGTGAAGGCGAATACCGGCTGCCAGCCCTTATTGCAGCTTTGGAAAAGAATGACGGTGAGCCGCTCTTGCCTGATGGAATAGCATTTCGTAAGAATAACAGTCCTGTTGTGATTCCACCGAAGAGTTTCATCAGCGCACTCGATGCTATCCCTTTTCCGAACTACGGAAATCTTGACCTGAATGTTTATGGAAACCAGCAATTCAAATATGCCCACTATCTTGTCCCGCGCCAGTATCCCTTCGCTGTTACCATAACCTCGCGGGGTTGCCCGTTTGAGTGCATTTTTTGCGCGGCTCGGACCATAAGCGGAAAAACCGTCCGTATGCGCAGTGCCGAAAATGTCCTTGCTGAAGTCGAATATTTAGCCAGGGTGGAGGGAATGAAGGAGATCATCTTTCTTGATGATCATTTTCTTCATGACAAAAAACGGGCAATCGAGATTATAGCCGGGATGCAAGAACGGGCTCCAGGCATCACATGGAAATGTTCGAATTTAATGGTTGGCTCTTTAAACAGAGAGGTATTGGAATTGATGCGTGCCAGTGGTTGCTACCAGTTAACACTTTCGATTGAAAGCGGAGATCCGGACGTTTTACGGCACATTATTAAAAAACCACTCAACCTTATAAAATCACAGAAAATCGTTGCAATTGCGCAAAGTCTGGGCTTTGAGGTCATTTCTAACTTCGTCATCGGCTCTCCTGGTGAAACGTGGGAGCAAATTCGGAGGACCTTCGAGTTTGCTGAATCGCTAAATCTTGATCTCGTGAACTTCCATATTGCAACGCCACTGCCCAAGACAAGGCTCATGGAAATCTGTTTGAAATCCGGGTTCGTGTCGTCTGAAGACGATTTTCTGTCAGGTTATACAAAAGGTGTAATTTCGACGGATGAATTTTCGAGTACAGACCTGCAAATTCTCCGAGCGTACGAGTGGGATAGAATTAACTTCAAATCGGCAGACAAAGTCGAACGTGTTGCCAGTCTTGAAGGAATTAGCAGCCAGGAGGTCACTGAATGGCGCAAGCGGACGCGAAGAACCTTGGGTACCACCGTCAACTGGGAAGCGTGAGCTGCCTTTTGAGCATGCTGTAATTACGTTATTCCCGGCAGAGAGGTCTTGTATGCAGCAAAATACCACATACCATGATGAGCGTGCCAAATTTGTCGAGCTGCTCTATAATACTTCAGGTATGCTGCCACGCCGCTATGTCTTTGTGCTTACAAACAAATGTAATCTGCGGTGTGACTTCTGTCCCCAAGACAAGTCCCAACTGGCTACCGCCATGACCGCAAACGACTGGATAGATCTGCTTGATCAGCTCCCCCCCTATGCAACCGTGACACTGACAGGGGGGGAACCGCTGCTGTTTCCCGATTTTGAAGCAGTATTGGCAGCCATTGTAACGCGCTTTCCCTGCAACATAATTACCAATGGCCTGCTGTTAAACTCTGAACTTCTGGACAGGATACTCAGATATGGCAACCTGAAAGTGCTTTCACTTTCAATTGATGATATCGGTAACACGGTGCGGGGATTGTCTGAAGGGCAGTGGCAGCAGTTGGTTTCAAATTGCACAATGATCAGGGACGTCCGCAACTCTCTGCGCTCAGAGACGGTATTCGATATCAAAACGGTTGTTCTGGACAAAAACGCGGAGCAACTTGCCGCTATTCATGCGTACTGCATGGAAACACTGCGTTGTGATACGCACTGTTTTCAGTTTCTTAAAGGGAGTCGGTATCAACATGCAGATACCATGGTGGCTTTTGACACGCTTTTTGAACCTTGCGAAACCGACTGCTATACGGCTTGGTGTACCATCTGCGAACAAATGGAGCTGATTCGGTACTACAACCGGACAAACGGCCGGTCTTGCTACTGTCATCCGAAGGTTTTTGATTTAAACGGTCTGGAGCCAATCACCTGTCGGACGGGGCTACTCTACAATCAGACCGGTTTTGATGCAGAAACGTTTGCTCCGTGCAAGGCACCTTGGGAAAGCGTACATATCAATGCAGATGGTACGCTTTTCCCCTGCCTCTCGATAGGAATGGGCAACGTCAAGGAAAAGCCGTTGCAGGAGATCGTCTTCTCGGACAAGTTTGACCGGTTCAGATCAATATTGCGCAAGCAGGGTCTGTTTCCTGCTTGTCGGCGATGCGGTTATCTGCAAATTGCTACTGGAGCAGCACCATGAACCATCTTGAGCAGTTACTGAATCATCCCAGCGCAGCACGGCATATTGCCGGAGGAGCCCCGCCTGTCCCGATACATGTACGGATCGAGCCAACGGAGTGTTGCAACATGCGTTGCTCGTTCTGTATCTGGCATGGTCGAGAACGTCATCGGCATATTGCAGATGTCACAACCTATAGCGGTGCCCATTCTCTCCCCCAAGAGCGGCTATTGGCCCTTGTTGACGAGCTGTCTCAAATCGGTACAAAGGCAATTTCTTTTACCGGTGCCGGAGATCCCCTGATGTATCCTCATATGGAAGAAGTTTTACTCCGGGTATTGGAAAGAGGGCTCAGGTTTGCGGTTACAACCAACTTTGCCATGCCATTGACTGACTCCCTGTTGGATTTGTTGTCTCAGGCACACTGGATCAGGATCAGTGTAAGTGCTAGTAACGCAGTAACCTACAACACTATCCAGCTGCCCGCAGGAGAAGGTCAGGAAGGCGGAAGAGCTTTTGAGCGGCTGCAGGATAACGTTACACGGCTGATTGCCGCACGTAAGAAATGCGGAACCGGGGTACGTATCAACGCCAGTTACGTGCTTACCCAAGAAAACAGGTATGAGGCCTTATCAGCTGCCCAGTTTGCCCACAGGACGGGCTTCGATAGTATTTCGTTCAGGCCTGACGATCCAGCGATCTGTGGAACAGCTCCGATAGCATTCGATGAGCAAACCCAAAAGCAGCTCTATGCTGCAGCAATAAAATTTGACTCCGAACATTTCCGTGTCAGCTTCTCTGATGCCGTTCTGCAAAGAGACGATGACTCCGTACAAGGATTACGTTGTCTCTATGCCCACCATACTGCGTATGTTGCCGCAACAGGAGAAGTGTATCCCTGTTGCTATACCCGGTACGACAGACGTTTCATACTCGGTGACATATCTTTTGGAACATTTAAGGACTTCTGGTGGAGCGAACATCATCAAAAACGATTGAAGGTGCTCACCGTCAACAGTTGCCCGGTCTGCCAATACGATGCAACAAACATCGGACTTCGTACATGTAGTCACCAACTTTCTGAACAACGATTCAGAGAAGGAAAAGCACAGGAGTGTTTTATCTGAGCGCCCCAATATGCCTTACTGACAATCAAGATCGGGGAACAAAACAGCTATGAGCCAGAGAATCCTGTTGTGTACTTCAAAAACCAGCTGGGCTGGCTTTAACCTCGCGCCATCACTGGGCTTGTATCTGATCAGGCAATTTGTCGGGAGATCAGGGCATGTCTGTGATATTTTTGATTTCGACTTGGAAAGCGAGTCGGCTTTACTGCAGAAGCTTGCGGGGGGGGCTTATACCGTTATCGGGATGAGTGTTTCTCATACCAACATGCAGGAAGATCTTGAATTTATTCTTAAAGCAAAAGCTGCGGTGAGACGTCTTCCCTATGAAGTACCGTTTGTCATCGGTGGCCAGGCAGCAACACTGAACGCACATGACTGGCTGAGATCGGGACTGCCGGATATGGTTTTCCTCGGATTCGCCCACGAGGTGTTTCAGGAATATTGTGACTGCCTGTCAAACAAAACACCCCACTCCGAGATATTTGAAAGACTCGATGGCATTGCCTATATTCATAACGGACTGTTCACATTCAAGCCAGCAAAAAAGTTGACCCAACATCAATTTGAACAGAGTTTTTATACCTCTGTACGCTCCATTAGGTATCCATATCCGCATTACTGGGATATCGTTGGTAAATCGCGGTTTGACGGATTCAATAATGCTCAATTCACGGTAGAAACTTCACGCCTTTATACATCGAGCCACTGTCCAAATATGTGTGGTTTCTGCAATTCACAGCAATTTTTGCCAACTGCACAGAACGCACGCTCTCCTATCCATGCCTTGGATGGGAAGCAGCTTTTTGAGCTTGTTACGTCACATATAGAGGTATATGGAACGAAAGCGTTTCTTTTCAGCGACGACAATTTCATTTTGGGAAACAGCTTCGGACTGCAGAGGCTGTATGATTTTTGCCACCGCATTATCGCAGCTAAGGAGCATGGTAGCATTCAGGCAGACGTCGCCTTTTTCTGTCAGTCACGAGTAGCAGAATTCATGATTCGTAATGATGATGGCAAGACCTTCAACAACGATTTAGCTGAACTAATGTACACCGCTGGATTTCGTAATGTCGGTCTCGGAGTTGAAACCTTTTCAGGTCGCCTACTGAAGTCAACCTTTATAAACAAACTCAATACAACAGTTGAAGATTGCAAAGTTGTTATTGAGTCCCTACTTGCTATTGGCATAACTCCCCAAATATTCATCATTCTCGGCATTCCCGATGCAACGGTCGACGATGTCGTTGAGACCATTGAACTCACTGCTGACTATTGTGTCCGCGGTGTCGACGTGTCCGTTGCGATGAGTGGGATAAAAGTATTTCCGGGAGCCCCCATATACGGTAGATGTGGCGATTTTACCGTTGTCGGTCGGACTTGGGTGTCTCCTATCAACAATGAGTCAATATTTATCTCCGATTACGTTGAGCCCAAAGATGAAAAAATTCGCTACATGACAAACAATCTTGAGCAATTACGCGAGGAAACACTGGGCAGAATCAAAACCGAGTGTGGCTGGAGTGGTTCCGTTATCATACCAAAAACCTTGTCAGCTATGGCGGTACTGTGGGCTGCTGCAGTTTTGCTTGATAAGAAGCAGCTAGCGGACAAACTTTGGAAAATCATAATGACAAAGATGGGGGCAGCTGTATCAATGGAGTCTTTTGGTAGGGAATTGGAGGAACAACAATGAAACCTAAAGTGTTCGGTATATATGATTTCAATTCTATGCCATTCAGTCTGGGTGATATTATAATGTTTATCGCATTCATTCAAACTGTAAGATACAGAAACAACATGAATCATTATGATATTTGCTTTATAGCAAATTGTGATGGCAGTTCAGGTAATTTGTTTAATGAATATATTAATAATAATAATGTTATGCAGTATTATTTGAAGCTTATTGATATACTGCAGATAAACAATTCTTTACAATCTATTTACTATTGTAACAGTTATGATGAATTTTATGAATTATACATGGTCAAAAATTCCCAAAACTATATTATATGGCCTGAATTGTCTGTTATAGAGAATAAAGAGTACTTGCACTACACAATATGCCATGAATTACATCTGTTTAAACAGGAATTTGGGCTCCTTCCAAGTGTCTTTAATTCCTCTTTGCTTACTCAGTGGGCCCATACTTTTTTTAAAGATAACTGCTGTGATAGTATTCCTGTCACAATTAATCTGCGGTTAAATAAGTATTTTTCTTTTCATAGAAATGCCACGTTGGAGCCGTGGTTGGATTTCTTTTTATTTTGTAATAATAAATATCCTGTAAAATTTGTAATTATATGCTCAAAGTCGGAGATTGATGAGCGTTTATATGGTCTCGCTAATGTAATTATAGCCAAAACACTTAATACAACTATTTCGCAAGATATTTCACTTGTAGCCAACTCTCCACTACATTTAGGTTCCCCTTCAGGTCCAGCGACAATTACGCCGTTTGTAAATCATCCAAGCATTCTGTTAAATTGTGATATGCTTCCACACATTAATTTGTACGGTGGTTCGTTACTCTTCTTTCGTGACCAGCATCATTTACGGTTCTCTTTTTCAAATGATCTCCATTATTACAGTACGTTTCCTGAATCTACAGATTATTTACTTCAAGAATTTGCTTCAGCGTGGAGTAATATTGATAGTGATAAATGGAAGCATATAAATAACTATTGGTTGGACAATACTGATCAGTTAACAACATTGTGGCTTGATTGATAATATCCTTGTAATATTAGCGTGATAGCGTAGCTATATAAGCCGGATTGGCATCCTGCAGCGCCGAAAATGAGAATCTAAATATGCCGCAGCCACTTTTTTCCATTCTTGTTCCTACTTATAATCAGGCTCATTACCTGCCGCAGGCTCTCGAAAGTTTGCAGGCCCAGACCTTTTCGCAGTGGGAGGCGCTGGTCGTTGATGATGGCTCTACAGACAGCACACGGCAGGTTATGGAGCAGTATGCCTTTCGCGACAAACGCATTAGGGGGATTCACAAACAGAATGGTGGTGTCGCTTCTGCACTTAATGAAGGGCTACGCCATGCAACCGGCGAATGGGTGTGCTGGCTCTCTTCTGACGATCTGTTTGCACCTGAAAAGCTGGCCATTCATGTGCAAGCGTTTCGCGATCAGCAACAGAGTTTGTTTTTTCATTCCGATTTTTCGTTATATTATGAGGAACATGGTAACGTATGCCTCTCATCACATGAATATCACTCGCTTATTCCAGAACAGGAGGGGCAGGTCGTTCAGCTTTTACGGGTAAACTACGTGAACGGTATTTCAATTGCGGTGCATCGCTCATTATTTGAGGCGGTGGGATATTTTAGTGAATATTTGCGTTTTGGCCAGGATTTCGATTTGTGGTTGCGGATGGCCGCAAGATTTCCACTTGAATTTATCGATAAGCGCACCTGCGTGACACGAATTCATAGTGGTCAGACGACGCATACGCTCCCTGCAGCCGGAGAGTTTGAGTCAGCAGTTGCGGCACTTACCTTGTTGAACAGATGCCCGTTTGCCAGCCTGTTTCCTCGTACGGACCTTTCGGAGCGGACCGCCTTGTTGAGATCAGTCCGCCAGGTTCTTGGCATACTATCCGCCAGGGATTCCTATCTCCACAGTTGCGGATTCGGCCCTGCCCTCTTAGACCGGCTGCGCGAGTATGTGACCCGAATCACCGCTCATGACATTTTATCGGCGATCAGGCCGATGTTGAAGGAAATTGTGTATACGGACCATATGCCGCAAGAGATTACTGAGAGCGTGTCCTCCTGGCTTGAAAGTTATCAGAGTCCATTTGTGTATCATTGCTATGATCCGATTAATGAGATGACGAATCATGCCAGACGTGCAAAAATATTTGGCAAAAATGATGTGGCTGACTCTATTGTAGCGTATCTGGGCAAATACGGAACGAATATCCGGGCATTAACCATGGAGCGGTGCTCCAGAGATTAAAGGATTGTTTGCGGAGGGATGCGTGCGTATTCTTGTCGGTACAGTTGAAATAGCTTCACAGGTTTACAATATTGCCGATGGTTTCCGCAAATTGGGGCATCAGGTTACATCAGCAGTATTATGTCGCAGTCATTTTTATCCGCACCACACTTACGATATTATTGCAAGTGACAACCAATCCACACCTGATTTGGACACTCTTATTGATCTGCACGATCTGTTTATTTATGTCTGGGCGGAACGAGGTTTAACGTCCGACAAATCAGAATATCAACGGATTAAGGAACGCGGGAAAAAAATTGTGACCATTTTTAGTGGAAGTGATGTACGTCATTTTTCAGC
>Ga0209467_1001416_pt1 | contig 21262 bp, 15 predicted proteins | sample Higcelwee11metaG_FD_187175 | JGI IMG/M metagenome (GOLD analysis project Ga0209467, IMG submission 187175) | Freshwater pond sediment microbial communities from the University of Edinburgh, under environmental carbon perturbations - High... | ecosystem: Environmental > Aquatic > Freshwater >...
AGGGTTCATACAGCGATAATTTCCAGAAACTATATTCAGACTGCCCCCTGATGCTTGAGCAGTTCCAGGGGGAGAAGATTCGCTGGGATGATGTAGCATTGCATATCTACGCATATAACGAGCTCTGTATATAGAATATTGAGCTGAATGCTTTCACTGTCCCTGCCCGGGGACAAAAACTTATATTTCAATCATCACCGTACGGCTGAAGTGATCTTATCGCTGTCAGAGCAGGTGTCTTTTGTCTCCGGGAAGTGGTTTATCCCGGGTCAGATAAGAGGTATGTCATTTTTCATCCCACGTGCCATATATATTTGGTGCTGTCAGTGCATTATATGTCAGGCAATTACATCTATGACTAAAAAAATAGTTAAAATTTATGCAAAAATAGTTGCATGACTAAGAAGATAGTCATATATTTGCATTGAAGGATTGACAGAACAGATATGAAAACAATGCAACTGACAAGGGCGGAGGAGCAGGTGATGCAAATCCTGTGGGATCTGGGAGAAGGACTGGTCAAGGACATCCGCGACCGGTTTGATGAACCCAGGCCGGCACGAAACACTGTGTCAACAGTGGTGAGAATCCTGGAAAAGAAGGGATTTGTGGATCACAAGTCCTACGGGAATGTATATCTCTATTTCCCGATCGTTTCAAGGGAGAACTATTCGCGCCACCAGCTCTTCGGACTCCTTGAAGGTTATTTCGACAACTCGTTCCCTGCCATGGCATCATTTTTTGCACGTGAAAAGGATCTTACCGTGGCTGAGATGGAAGAGCTGATAAATGAGACGAGAAAGGAATTATCGACCCATAAAGAAAGCAAGTGATGGAAACGATAGGCTTTTATCTGCTCAGATCGGCAGTATGGATTACCGGTTTTACACTGGTTTATCTTCTCTTTTTAAGGAATGAGAGGTTTTTTCTTCTGAACAGGATTTACCTTATAGCTGGTATCTTTGCTTCGGTCATCCTTCCGTTGGTTACAATCCGGTATGTTGTTGAAGTGCCTGTTTTGCAGGCCGGTGCAACTGCCGGTCCTGTCACTGCAGCCCTGAGTCAGGGTGGCTCCTGGGTACCTATTCTGGGAGTGGCCCTGAGTGCAGTCTGGATGACAGGAGTTGTGGCAATCCTGACACGTTTCGTAGCCCAGGTTATTCCTGTGCTGCGGGTAGCGGGAAAGGTGGACCTGAAACCGGGTTATCCTGTTAAGGTTATCCGGTCATCTGAATTTCCCGGCTCATTTTCATTATTCACCTTTGTCGTTGTCAATCCTTCAGTTTCAGAGACCGAGACAAGGGAGATTCTGAATCATGAGCTGGTGCATATCAAGCAGATGCACTGGTTTGACCTGGTCCTTTCATCAATGCTGTGTGCAGTCCAGTGGTTCAACCCTGCCGCCTGGATATACTTCAGGCTCATCAGGCAGAATCACGAGTACCTGGCCGACGAGGAGGCGCTGCAGCGCACTTCGGATCCGGCAGTCTACAAAGCTGTTCTTCTCAACCAGATCGCCGGCTCGCCGGTAATTAACCTGGGTAACTTTTTCAGTTATTCTCTAAACAAAAAACGATTTACAATGATGAAAAATACAATCAGTTCACCATTCAGGAAGCTCAGGCTTCTACTGATTCTGCCCGTCGCAGCTCTGGTACTGTATGCTTTTGCGAAACCGGAGTACAGGGTAATATCAGATCCGGTTAACACAGCAACGGCTGCCGCAGTCACAGGCGAGGTTACAAAAAGTGTCACCGGGGTTGTCAAAAGTGACAACGGTACACCCCTCGAAGGCGCCGTGGTAGTTGTCAAAGGCACGACAGTTGGTACTGTCACTGATGCTTCAGGCCGCTTTGCCCTGAAGGATATACCGGATGATGCAGTCCTTGTTGTCTCTTATGTCGGATTCGTTTCAAAGGCTGTTAAAGTGAGTGCTGCAGGAAACGACATTACTTTTTCACTGCAAAAAAGCACTGTAGTCACTGATACGGTACGCGTTGGCCCTGTGCCTCCGCCTCCGCCACCTCCACCACCACCACCACCGGCAGGTCTCCCGTCAAAAGCACTTGTAGTGCTCGACGGAGTTGTGACCAGCAGGCCGATTTCGGAGATTGATCCGGAAGAGATAGCTGAAATGAAAGTGTTAAAAGGAGAGATGGCTGTCACGAAGTATGGAGAAAAGGCCCGTGACGGTGTAATTGAGATTACATCACGAAAGGTTGCTGCTAACTCCACTGGCAAAATGGAAGATGTACAGGTAACAGGGTACGGAAAGCAAAAAAGCGAAGATGTCTTTGTTGTTGTCGAGGAGATGCCGCTGTTCCCGGGAGGGGAAGAGGCAATGCTTTTATGGGTTTCCCGCCACGTAAATTATCCTGTTGAGGCAGCCAGGGAAGGGATCTACGGGTTTGTCGCAGTCAGTTTTGTCGTGAGCAAGACAGGCAAGGTGGGCGATGTAAAGGTTGAGAAATCGGTACATCCTCTCCTTGACGCAGAGGCAGTCAGGGTTGTAGGGGAGATGCCCGACTGGAAGCCGGGAAGCCAGAAAGGCAAGCCAGTAGATGTGAGATTCGTCATCCCGGTGAAGTTTGCACTCAAGAACGATCTCAAAGTCGAGAAACTATAAAGGGTTTAGGATCAATTATTAAGAAAAGGTCGGCACCATATCGCCGGCCTTTTCTGCTTTCATCTCAGAGGCCGTCATAATCGCCGGTCTTTTTCATTGCACTCCGCCTGCAGTTGGAATTTCTGTTATGCTCTACGGCATAAGAAGGGCATTTTATGACTTTTTTAGTCGTGACCGGCCGGAGCCTTACTGATTAATGGTTAAATTTGGATTTCACTGTAATATCTCAGAATACCAGACAAGATATGATTCTTCTGAATGGCGAAGTCGGCAACTACATTCTAAGCAACGGAAAAAAGTACTCCTACTTCGCGGGAAACAATTACCTGGGGCTGGCAGCCCATCCACGGGTCAAGGAGGCCGTTATCCATGCCGTGGAGAAGTACGGAGTCAATTTCGCTGCATCGAGGCATACCACCGGGACTTCAGACCTTCATCTGGAGCTCGAGAGCGCACTGGCTTCTTTCAAGGGAAAGGAGGACGCAGTTGTCTTCGCCTCGGGATACCAGGGCAACAGCATCCTGCTCGAGATCCTGAAAGGGAGCTATTCCACAATCTTCATTGACCAGTCAGCTCATGCAAGCATAATTGCAGCCATCCCTGCTGACGTGGTCAAGGTCATGTTCTACGATCACTGTGATGCAGGTCACCTGGACTATCTGCTCGATTATAACAGGGGTTCAAGTCCCCTTGTGATCACTGACGGCATCTTTGCCCTGACGGGCGAAATAGCGCCGTTGAACCAGATTTACGAGGTGGCCGTGAAGCATAACGCGATTCTTGTTGTTGATGACGCGCATGCAACCGGCGTGTTAGGTGCGACGGGCAAAGGCACACCTGAACACTTTAACCTCCCTGCGGATGCAAATGTCCATCAGACCGAGACAATGAGCAAGGCTCTGGGAGGGTACGGTGGATTCATATCCGGTAACCGGTTGGTGACGGAGTTGATACGAGAGGGATCTGCAACCTACCAGGCATCGACGGCCTTGCCGCCTCCGATAGCGGCTGCAGGGATTGCTTCCCTTGCTATAATCATGGAGAATCCTGATCTGCGCATCAGGTTGCTCGACAATGCCTGGCGGATAAGAGAGGCGGTAACGGAGATGGATTTTCAGACTACCCATTTCAGGACCCCGATCGTTCCCATCATAATGGATGCCCCGGAGAAGGCACAGGGTCTGTCCCGTTTCCTTGAAGTAAACGGTGTTATAGCTCCGTTCATGAACTATCCTGTCAGAAAGGCGATGCACCAGATCAGGATAGCCGTATCTGCCTCTCATACAGATGATCAGATCACCCAGTTACTTGGACTATTAAAACAATGGAAGGATAAACATGAAAGCAATTAAGATCAAAAAAGTAATCATTGAGCCGCTGAATCTTGACCTCGAGGAGCCGTTCAGGATTGCAATCGGCACGAAGTACAACATCGAAAACGTACTGATCACAGTTGTGCTTGAGAATGGAATTGAGGGGTATGGTGAGGCTGCACCGCTTGAACCGATAAACGGAGAGAATCAGGCCACAGCCCTCGCAACTCTGAAGAGCTGTGTTGAATTCATTAAGGGAAAGAATGTAACTGATTACCGGGCCATATCCGCTACCCTTCGCGGAGTTTTCCATGCACAGGTGACAGCCCGCTGTGCCATTGAGATGGCGCTCATTGATGCATATGCCAAGGTTCTGGGTATCCCGCTCTACGAGTTCTTCGGGGGCGTCGGAAATAAGGCAGAGACAGATTATACAATTGATATAGTACCTCCTGATGTCGCGAAAAAGAATGCTGCCAAACTGGCGAAGGCGGGGTATACAGTCCTGAAGACGAAGGTAGGCAAGAAACTGACTGACGACATCGACCGGCTGCTTGCCATAAGGGATGGAGCTCCGAAATGCGGTATAACAATTGATGCAAACCAGGGGTATTCGCCTTGCGAGGCCGTCCATTTCATCGAGGAGATGGGAAAGAACGGGATAAGGCCCATACTGTTCGAGCAGCCCGTCTCGAGGTTTGACCTGCAGGGGATGAGGTTCGTGAAGGATCACACATCTATCCCGATAGCTGCGGACGAGTCAGTCTTCACAAGCGCTGACGCAATAAATGTGGTTCGGACAGGGTGTGCTGACTATATCAACATCAAGCTGATGAAGTCTGGCATCATTGAGGCGATGGACATTGCAGCCATCGCGCGGAGCGCAAACATCAAGCTGATGGTAGGATGCATGCTTGAGTCGAAACTTGCCCTGGGTTGTGCAGTGCATATGGTGGCAGGGATGGGCTGTTTCAGCCATGTGGATCTTGACCCCCATATCGCACCGGAGAAGGAGCCTTTTACCGGTGGGCCTGACTATAAGGCGCCGTTTTATACTCTCTCGCCGGATCTGCCGGGGATAGGGTGCAAAAAACGGTAGGAACAGTTGTTTCTGCCGGGGATAGGGTGCAAGAAAAGATAGGAGGCACGGCTGTATCAGCAACAGGCACTGAAGCCGCAACAGCCGGACCGGGACAAGGAGCTGCAGCAAGAGTTGGAAAAGAAGCTACGGCAGAAACAGGCGCTAATCAATATCAGGTTCCTCAGGGGAGTTTATAATGTCAGTTGATTCGCTCAAGTAAAACCTGGTCGAGCAGGAATTCATTGACCTGCCCGTCCATGTTTCTGTTGAAGTCCTCATATTTTATTACCAGGATGTTTTCTCCATCCCTTAGCTCTACTGTCTCCGGGTATGTATATCCCCAGTCTGACCACTCATCCTTGCCTCGCTGTGGAAAAACAAGGGAACAGGTGAACATGCCGTTGATGCATAGCGACCTTATTCCGCAGTTGTTGTCAGTGTTCACCGGGCCTGTGCCGTTGGCGTAACGGGTCCTGAGGAGATACCTTCCGGAATCAGCATTTACTCTGACAGTCAGTTCTTCTGGGTCAGAAAGGCTGAACTTTACATAGCCCTCTCCTGAATATCCCGGAAATTTTCTTTCACCTGGCTGATTGAAATCCTCAGCCTCAAGTTTTATCATAGCATTTGGCGGGGTGACCGTTACCGGATTGCTCAGAAAGGATTCAATTCCTGAATTGTCGACTGCCAGTACCTGGTACTCGTCGGGCATCTCTCTGACGGTTATCGTATGGGTGGTATCAGTTCCGGATGAGATCATCTCACCGTCTCTGAAGACACTGTAAGAAGTTGCTCCATTGACGCTGTTCCATGAGATTGTGTTGTTGCCTGCCTCAAGGAGCGGGGTTTCCGGCGCTGTGAAATTGTCTGACTTATTATAACCCTGACTGACTGTTTTTCCGTTCATAATTATCTCAACAGAGTGGTTCCCGGTCATTGTGGCAGGGATGAAGTGATCCGGTGATTTGGCTCCGTCAATTTTGAATGAGGCAATACTATCACCCCAGCCTGTGACTGAGATGTTGTATGTGCCGTTACGGTATCTGATATTTTTAAGGGAATGTGTCCCCCTGAAACTCTCCGGGATAACCGGACTGAACTCCATTCTCCCGTTTTCGAAACTGATGCCAATCAGCACGCGGTGGTGCATGGCAAGCATCGCAGCCACACTCCATAACTGCCTGTCTGAGTTGACCTCGGTTCCTGCAAAATCACCGGTTTCCGCAACGAAATTTTCCTTGTTTGTAAGAAAGAGTGCTGCCGGGCGAATGATTGATGCAAGTCCTGCTTCGACCGCGTCTGTATGTTTGTTCTCTGCGTTTGCAAGGGTCCAGAATGCCTGTACGAACGGCCATATACCGTTGTTGTGATATGGCTGAATGCCCGGTATCTGGGGATATATGCAGGTAATGCCGAATGGGGTGACAGGTGTGTTCATCAGCACTTTTTTCTTTCGATCATCATCCGCAATGTCAAAAAGAACTGTAAAAGCCTCACCAAGGGCCTCAGCCCTGGGGGATAGGGACCGGTTTCTGCTTCCGTAGAGGTATTGTCCATAATAACCCCTGTCCTCCAGCCAGAGCCGGTTGTTTATATTTTCGCGCAGCAATTCTGCCCTCTCTGACCAGTGATCTTCCAGGTCAAGTTCCCGGGCCATCAGTCCGGCAACCTTCAGTGCCTGAGAATATGCAGCATTGGTGCCAAGGTTAAGCGAACCAAAGATATCGGCAGGTTCCATCCACAGAGGATAGGTTTGTTTGCGCCAGTCGAGGAATGATGATTCACCTCTTATCAGTCCCGTGGAAGGATCGATGATGGTTTTGCTGTCATCATGCAGGCTGTTTCTGACTATCTCGAAGGCTTTTTCAAGCCACTCTTTGTCGCCCGTATAATTGTATATTTCCCAGGCTGCCAATGCCCAGACCACCCTGTCGGATGAGACCGGCCATGCTCCTCCGGTGCCTGTGTCCTGTATTATCCTGTTATTTGACACCTTGGTCATCAGGCTTTTGATGCATCGGTCCGGATCAAGGTAAGCCAGGGAGAGCGTTGCTGCATAGCTCAGATCGCGGGTCCAGACTCCAGGCCACGCCTCTCCTGTCCGGAACGTGCCATCCTCCTCCATGAGCATGACCATCTCATCAAGTGCCATATTATGGAGGGCATTCAGAAGAAGGTAGGGACTCTCATATACCGGGTACTTTGAAATATCGTTGGTTAGCTTCCATGCTGATGAGGTGTGGGCTGAAGGATCGTATACGTTGAAAATCAGTTCTTTTTCGAAGATCCCGTCTCCGTCAGGGTCTTCCATCTTCAGGAGTGGGTTTGAGGGTATGTTTTCGAAATCCCAGTTAAGCGGGTGAGTGTCGCCGGCAAGGTAAAGCCCCTTGAAATCAGCAGCAAAGATTCGGTTGCCAAGCAGATCGTCATAGAATCCATTTTCCCTGAAGGATTTAATAACCGGGTTGAAATCGACCCTGAACCTGACGCTGGTGTTTGGCGGCAGTGGCCTGTTGGCATCTTTCCCTGAACCAAGGTCTGATCGCTGTCCGAAAGTCATTTCGAGGAGTGTGGCATCGTCTCCTGATGGAAGGATGTTGGCCTGGTGGTTCACCCCGAAGGCCAGTTCGTTGTCGCGGCCATTTATGCTGAACTTGTATTGGATGACAGGGTCAATGCTTGCACTGAGGCTCTTGTAGTCAGACGTCATTTCGAAAGGGCCCGAAGCGAGAGCAGTGAATTCGCCCTGCTCTACGCGGTCGGTATAAATGGTGTATTTGTCAGATTTGTAAATGATTGAATCCTTCCGGGTGCAGGACGAAATAGCTGCAAGGGAAAGGATCAGAATACTTAGAAATGCGGTCCGTTTCAACGTCATATCTTTGGTTCAGTTAAATGTCTGGTTTTCAAAGTTACGCAAAGACAGGAAACTAATTCAGCTGTAAGGGGACTTCTCAAATGTCCCTTGCGTGGGGACTTTGGTTTCAGGTTTTACAGTGACATATATAAATTATTGAAAATAAATAAAATATCCCGATAAAAAAGCGTACATTGCGAAATATTAATAAAATCAAATAATGAGTAAAGGAACAGTAAAATTCTACAATGAATTCAAAGGATTCGGATTCATCAAGGAGGAAAATTCACCAAAAGAGTATTTTGTACATTCATCTGGTTTAAAGGACAATATCAAGGAAAATGATGTTGTGACATTTGACCTGGAGCAGGGGAAAAAAGGATTAAATGCGGTAAATGTTAAACGTGTATAGTTTTAATATAAACATTTAAGATTTTGGGTCCCGCCGGTGACGGCGGGACTTTTTATTAAAATTAATGAAATCATGATTGAAAAGAAACCTGTTGTTCACAGCTCGCCGGATCTTTCCAAGATGCAGGAAATAATAATCGACCACCGGACAAAAATTTACATCGCCCCAGGTGCTGATGCCGGTGAGGCTAAGTCACGCTACCTGACCAATCTCAAGAACAGGAAAAGGTAGATTTACTGTTTGTTTAGTTGTTTGTTTTCCCGATCCATCCGCCCTCAGTCTGCGGATGATATCCACTGATTTTTCTTCCAGGCACTCCTGGTAATAAATTTAATCATTTCATTTCTGACGTTTGTCAAAATTTAGATTTTGATGCTGTCTCTGTTTGTGCATTGTTAAAGTGCATATTAACAAACGATTAGAATGAGCTGGTCTCTCTTAATGAAGATCCTTCCCCAAACACCTGTAAAAAGCTCCTCGTTTTTGACGAATGTCCGTTTCCCCGGTGCAGACGGCATGAATGAGTCAGTGGATACCCCTATTTGCTTGATTAAGGTTTTTTAACATTAACGCAAAAGCCCATTATATGGGCATTGGAGACTTGCATTGCGTTTGTTTGAGACCTAGCTTTGCCATGACTAAAGGACCAAAAATGAAAGTCATGTTTCAAATAACATCCAAGGAGACCGGCAAGGTTGTTATCAGGCGCCGGAAGATCGCCAAGGCTTTGCGCTGGTGGCTTCGTGAACGGGGCATAGTGTATGATTACACATATTTCCTGATTTAGAAATTTAGAGTAATTGTAAAACTGAAGACATGGATAGAGAACCCGCAGGTAATAATTCATATGCATACGCAGATAAGCAGTACACGGTTAACAATATGAGAGCTCCTTCTGCTGCAAAGGCCCGGCTCAACAGCCTCTTTTCCGAACTTACGGTTGCCGTGAGGCAGGATCTTATAAGTTACCTCGACGAAAAGGGACTTGTCAATGATCCATCGATACTTGTCATCCCCTCAACCAGGCACTATTTTTATGAAGCAGATGACATGAAGGGGGTGAAGACAATTGTCAACCTGAAGCCTCTCAACCACGTAAGGGAGATCAGGGATTTCCTCCGTAAGGTGTCCGAGTTGCTGCCTCATGAAAGCAGTTTCGTCGGTTGCTTCACTGACAACAGTCTGCAGAATGGTTTCTCAGACAAATACGGCAACCTGCCCAGGGACCTGTCAGAGAAGGCTGAGGCATACGAGAATGGTATCGAATCACGGATTCCATTTATTAACAGGATGTACAGCTTTATCGACCTCAAAACCAACCGGTATCTTACAAAGAGGACAGTGACGAATCTTATAGAGGAAAGCGGTCTTCAGATCGTCGGGATGACCGAACTGAACGGACTGACATATTTCCATGCAAGGAAGCGGTCCGCACAGGTAGGACTGATTGCATAGTAAATCAAACAGTAATTACTAATCTTATTTATATGGTTAAATTCTTACAAATAATTGGAATAAAGGCTGAGATGAAAGAATTAAGTTACCTTTTTGCAGCGATCATAATGATTGCGGCGCTTGGATCCTGCGAGCAGGACGAAAGCGAGATCTTACTCAAAAAAGCAGGCGCGACCTCACAAACGACAATCTCGACTTCAACTGCGGGCATTGCCCCGGTTATTATTGCCGGTGACAATAACGGTGGAAATGTGACATGTGCTGATGTGGCAGAAACGTTTGATCTTCCTGAAGGATCATTACGTTGTGGTGAGAAGATTGATTTTGTCAATGGCATGTTTGCAGGTGAATTCCCCGATGGCCTCGATGTTGTTGTAACAGAGGGAAAATATGTCTCCTTCAGCATGGAGGCTCCTCTGATGATTGACGGTAAGCATTACCTTGTCGCAGCGGTCATTGTCAAGGGTGGTAACAAAGCCAACGTCTACTACTACCCTGAAGGCATAATGTCTGATAGCGGTCTGGCATCGCCAGCCAATAACTCAGGAAAGCCGGCCGGGCTTAGCAACCTTACTTTCTGTCTTGTGGAACAGCTTCCAGAGCTGGTGATTGGTCTCAAGACATATCTGGCCAAACCAGTACAGGGTGAGGTTGTTACTTACATCAGGAAGAGTGCTTGGGCTGTCAGTGACGGTCTCGGAGTTGTCGGAAACTCATTGTTCATGGGTTACAATTTCTATAATTACAATGATGAGAATGAGTGGGACCTGATGAGGTCAACTCTTTCAGGAGTTGTCGGAAAGATAGGTTCCATTTCTGCTGACGATTTCTGGGAGGAAGGTGTGCACTATCTTGAAGTTATAATCGATCTTGACACTGAGGAACTTGTGTTCGACGAATCATACCTTTATGTTGGATCATTGAAAGGTTATCAGGGTAGGTATTATACCTCATTCCCGTTCAAGGCTCTCGATGTAATGGCGGGTCAGAGGATCTTCAGGATTCCCTTCAGCAGTATAACACTGTAGCTTAACCTGAAACAGGATAAATGCAGAAAGGTCGGCCGGTATGGCCGGCCTTTTTTTATGTTGTCCTTTTTCTGGCCAGGTAAAATGACAGCAGCCCTCACTTTTCCGCTCTCCTCTCCGGGGAGCATTTTGGATTTGTGAGGGCTGCCTTTCAAAATTAAAAAGGACCTTCGGAAGCATAAAGTAAGTAAACAAAAAGGACGTGACAATGAGTTAATTAGCTGGTTTTGATCAATATATGGTATTATGTGATGAACGTGTGCCGGGGTTTGACAGACGAGTTACCTGCATGTTTTCATATCCTGAACAGCCCGGAATGCTTACATTTTTTTAAAAACAATTCCTGAAACTGCTTATATAATCAGAATGATTTTATAATTTTGGTTTAAGGCAGTTCTACACGTACACTAGTCGGACAATTTTTTCATCTTTACCATTCAATAAAGAAGTACGTGGGGGGAGGAACTGCCTTTTTTCATTTCCAGGCATGCTTGAATCTGAACCTTGCCCAATCATGATGCATTTTCTTATCAGGACAGGCCTGAAGTATAAAATAAAAAAAGCCCCGTTGCAGCGGAGCTTTTTCTTCCTGTGGGCGATGTAGGAATCGAACCTACGACCCCCTGCTTGTAAGGCAGGTGCTCTGAACCAACTGAGCTAATCGCCCGAAAAGAGAGTGCAAATATAAATTCTATTTTTTATTCCGCAATAGCGCTTTCGAAATTAAAAACAGCCTGCCGGAACAAAATAAATTTCCCTTCGTAAAACCATCCGGCCACATTGTGAATCATTTTATTAACTCTGTTAATTATACGCAATACAGTGATGATTTCGTTTATAGGAATATATTTATATTAGCTTTCGGTACTTTTTGACTTTGAAAGAATTACAATTTGAAGCAAATAACTTTCAAATTGTTAATTCAAATGGTTGATAAATAGTGTGATATGTTTCCCGAACTCTGAACCTGCCTGTCATGAAACAAATACGCCTGTTAACGTTTGCGCTTACCCTGCTGCTCGCCCTGCCTCCACGCCCAGCGGATGCCCAGGTTGGTCCCGGCGGTGTGGGTAACCTCATCAATACGCAGCTCTGGCTCAAGTCAGACAGCCTCATTGCAATACAGCCACTATATTTTGTGACTAGCTGGTTTGACCTTTCCGGTCACATGCGCGACTTCTCTGCGGTGGTCACAGGACAGACTGTCCCTTCTGTTACACTGAATGCCATCAACGGCTACCCTGCAGTGACTTTCACTGATCAGGGAGGTGTGGGTGGCGACTTCCTCGGGTACAACGGATCGGTTGGCATATCAGGGTCCGATGCGGCAACCGTTGTGATTGTTGCAAGGAACACAACTATGGCTGATGAGCAGAACGGAGGCCTTTACATGGGGCAGAAGAATGCCGGCGGGGTCAATGCAGTAAGGAGTTACGGTCTCGAGTACTCAGACGCAGTCAGATTCAACGGACAAAGCCAGGTGTTCAACGGCGGGCACGCTGCGGGCGACTGGAAGATAATCTATTACACCAACCCGGCCGGAGCCTCTGTCTCTGCCTATCGCGCCAGGCTCAACGGCAATCCGCTGACAGGTAGCTCTGCCTCCGCATTTGTGCCATCGCTGGTGTCAAACTACGCATTGGTCGGAGCCACCCAGATGAATGGCACTTACAATCCGGCAGGTTTTTTCAACGGGGACATAACTGAAATTGTTGTTTTCTCAGGGCAGCTCAACGATGCTCGCCGGGTGGTGCTTCAGAATAACCTCGGGGCGAAATACCTGCTGCCCATAGCAGACGATCATTATGTCTATGAGGTGACTCATTCGCATGATGTGTCGGGTATTGCGGCATTCAACGGGACAACCTTTACTAACGCCTGGTCAACAGGAATGCTGTCAGTTACATCACCGACAGGTCTCAGCGAGGGTGAATATCTTTTTTTCGGACATAACAAGGCAGGGGCTAAAACATGGACCACCGACGAGGTGCCGGCTCCCGGAACATTCCGTCTTCCGAGGGAGTGGCGATTTGACGAGACTTCCGACGTGGGAACCGTTACAATCAATATCCCTTCATCATCCCTCCCGGCTCTGCCTCCCGGATATCCCACAGTCGGAATACTGATTGACGATGACGGTGATTTCACCACTGGAGCCACAATGTACCGGCCAACACTTTCGGGCGGGGTATATACCCTTAACCGGAACATCACGGATGGGCAGTGTATGACAATTATCGCATTCCGTCCGGAAGTGAATTATACCGTACCGTCGGGTTCCGGTCCTGAAAGCACCACAAGCGCTGGCGTACAGGTTTCTCTGAACTACCCCCATACGAGTAACATCTCGTTCAGTTATGCAGCAACAGGAGGTACAGCAACTGCAGGAACTGATTACAATCTTATTCCCGGCACCGTTACAATTCCGGCTGGATCCGTAACCGGTTCATTCAACATAAACGTGATCAATGATGCTCTGGTAGAGCCATCTGAGACTGTCATAACCTCTATTTCAAATCCTTCTCCGGGACTCTCTATCGGCACTCAGAGCAGCCATACCTATACAATCCTGAATGAAGATTACGTCCGGGCATCGTTCTCTTCGGCCACAGCCTCAGGCCCGGAAGGCAATGCGGCCGCACCTGTTTCATCACTTCAGATAGTTGTCAGCGGAGGTATCATAAGCCAACCCGGCAGCCTGATCCTGATGGTTGCCAACGGCACAGCCTCCTCGGCAGACTGGTCACAGACAGGAAACCTGATTTCAATCCCGGCAGGAGACTATACCGTGCCGGTATCAATACCCATACCTGCATCAGTCCTGACAATACTTGGTGACCTCACTGTAGAACCGGATGAAACCATCAGCTTAAGCATGAATACATTCGTTACGGTGATTGCAGGACCGACAGTCAACTCTGTTTACACGATCCTAAATGACGACAGCTCTACAGCCAGCGTTTCCGCAACAACTCCGGTAATTGCCGAGGGAGGTCCGGGGGCGGCAGGCACGGGCACATTCGCATTTGCATTCAGCAATCCTGTATCAACAGCAAGGACTGTCTCATATACAGTTGCCGGCACAGCCACATCAGGGACAGACTTCGTTGCTCTTTCAGGCTCGTTTGTAATGCCAGCAGGGGCGCTAACATACAACCTTGCACTTTCCTCCGTCGCTGATCTCATTGTCGAGGTCGACGAAACTGTACGGGTGACGATCACAGCTGTTTCAGGCTCACCGGTCGTCTCAGTGAACTCCACACCTGCCGTGATCACAATCGATGACGATGATATTCCGGGCATACTCTATTCACCTGCGGCGGTGAGCATGGCCGAGGGATCCACAGCCACCATCGAGGTCTGGCTGTCAAACGCACCTGCAGGTCCCGTTACAATAAACGTATCAACACTGATGGCGGGACTGCTCAATATCAGCCCGGTAACACTCACATTTAATTCATCAAACTTTTCAACGCACCAGGTAATCACACTTCAATCGGTCGAGAATGTTGTTCTGGGCAATCAGACGGATAATGTTATTCTTTCTGTGAATGATGCACTGTCATTTGATCCTTTCGATCCTATGCCGGACATCAATATCCCCGTCACAATCGTGAACAATGACGTTGCTTCAATTGTGGTCAACCCTGTCAACGTAACTGTTGCCGAGAACGGTACTGCTCTCTTTACAGTGGCGCTGTCAGCAGCACCTTCATCAGGCAGTGTTGTGGTGGACCTTGTCAGCAACAATATTGCTGTGGCCACGATAAACATACCGCAACTGACCTTTACAACGGCCAATTACAACGTTCCGCAGACAATTACAGTAACCGGAGTCAACAACAACACGGTTCCAGATGTATCGACGACAATCTCACTTGCTGTCAATAATGCGTTGTCTGACGACGGTTATGACGGTGTCACCGCAACCGTTAATGTCAATGTCACAAGTGATGACCTGGCTGGTTTTGTTGTAGCTCCTCTTTCCCTTACAATCAACGAAGGCGGACCGGCAGGTCAGTTCACAATTACGCTCACTTCGCAGCCTCTTACGGATGTTGTATTTAATCTTGTAAATGCAGCACCTGTAAATACAGCTCATCCTGCGCAGGTAACAATCACTCCTGCCAACTGGTCGGTGCCTGTTGTGGTTCCTGTCACTGCCGTAGATGATGCACTTGATGCAGACCGCACTGATATGATTGCCGTGTCTGTAAACCAGGCACTGTCGGACAACAGCTTTGATGCTCTGCCCGGTCAGAATGTCACTATCAATATCGAAGACAATGATCCTCCTGTAATAACTGGTTGTCCGTCAAATATCACTGTCAGCACGGCTCCAGGTACATGCTCGGCAATCGCAACCTGGACAGCACCAGTGTCGACGGCGCCGATGGTTTCGACCCATCTTCCCGGAGCAACCTTTTCAGCAGGGGTAACAACTGTAGTTTACACCTCCACCGATGCTGACGGAATGATTTCGACCTGCACCTTCACTGTAACAGTTAATGACGCCGAACAGCCTGTTGTCAGTTGCAGGGATTTGACAGTCGTCCTGGATGCCTCAGGCAATGCAACCATCATCGTCGCAGACCTGCTGGCAGCTGCACCAACGGATAACTGTGCCGTAGCTTCAGTCGCCCTGAGCAGAAATGCTTTTACATGTGCAGATCTGGGAAATGTAACGGTTACTGTTACAGCCACAGATGCAAGTGGCAATACAGCAATATGCAATTCAACCGTAACTGTAACCGAGCCTGCTCCGTCACCTTTTGATGCCGGACCTGATGCTGCAGTATGCGGCTCGGAAACAGGATTTCAGGTAGCCGGAGCATTCCACACAACCGGTACAGCCAGCTGGAGCAGCAGCGGCACAGGCACATTTGATGACAGCACGGCTGATAATCCATATTACACTTTTGGCACTGCCGACTATACAGCAGGATCAGTTATTCTGACAATGACAGTCACCGGAGCCGGAACCTGCAGCCAGGCAACCTCAACCGCCACGGTTACAATTAACGCCCTGCCCGTTATCAATGTCGCTGAACATAGCCAGATAACCTGCAACGGTGTTACTGACGGTGTGATACGTCTTGGTGTCACAGGAGGTCTGGCACCATACATATTCAGCGTTGACGGAGCACCATTCCAGCCGTCAGGCGATTTCACCGGGCTGGCTGCAGGGACCTACCTGTTTGAAGTAAGAGATGACAACGGCTGTGGCTCCGATACGACCCTGGAGATCACTGAACCGCTGCCGTTCATTGCTGTGATTGACGGAACCAGCAACGTCACCTGCAACGGCGCCTCGGACGGTTCAATCAACGCCACCCTTACCGGCGGCACTCAGCCCTATAGCATCAGCTGGACCGGTCCAGGCGGATGGACATCATCTCTGGCAACAATTACGGGTCTCTCTCCGGGCACCTATACTCTGACCGTCACTGACCTTAACGCCTGCACCAGTTACAGCTTCATTGAGGTTATCACGGAGCCTGATCCGATAGTGATCACCGGTGCTGTTCTTTCAGATTACGGTGGTTACGGAGTCACATGCTCTGAGTCAACAGACGGATCAATAGCAGTCACAGCACAGGGTGGAACACCTCCGCTTGACTTCAGCTGGACCGGACCCGGTGGATTTATTTCCGATGAGTCAACTCTTACCGGCCTGAGTGCAGGTATTTTTAACCTGACGGTGACAGATGCCGTACTCTGTACCAAAACTGTTACTTACACCCTTACAGCCCCTGAACCTGTTTTAATTACGGCAACCATTACGGAGGCTTCCTGCCCGGATACACCTGACGGCAGTATTGATCTCACAGTAACCGGAGGCTCGGGTACGCTGACATACCTGTGGAATGACGGAACGGCTACGGCCGACCGTATTGCGATTCTTCCCGGTGACTATTCAGTCACTGTGACGGACGGTAACGGGTGTGAGCAGACCTATGAGGTAACCCTTGGCGTGGAAGGTTACGACTGCCTGCGGGTCTATGAAATCATAACACCCAACGGGGACGGCCGGAATGATACATGGCATCTTCGCAACGCAGAACTGTATCCTGATGCAGAGATTTTTGTCTACACACGCTGGGGAAAGCTTGTATACAACACCAGGAATGCCACTGATCAATGGGACGGAACCTTTAACGGTAAGTTACTGCCCAACGACTCGTATCATTATGTAATTCACCTGAATGACGGATCAGAACCGCGTACGGGGATAATCTCTATTATCAGCAAATAACCAGATAACCGGAAGGAGATATGAAACCATTGAAAATAATAGCAGTTCTTGGCCTTCTGGCGGTTATGCCTGTTTTGCCGGCACAGCAATTTCCGCTGTACAGTCAGTACATAATGAACGGGTTCCTTATCAATCCTTCATATGCCGGCAGCGACTACTATACCACCTTTGGGCTGACTGTCCGCGAACAGTGGCTGAATCTGCCTGAGGCACCCAGTACATATGCTGCCGCTTTCCAGACCAGGATTCTGAATGACAGTTACATAACTAAATCAACTGCTGTAAGGAAGAAGATTGACAGACCTACAAAGGGAGGCAGGGTAGGAGTAGGCGGTTACCTCTTCTCAGATCATAACGGCATCATGCACCGGACCGGTATGCAACTGGCCTATGCCTATCATCTGCCCATCGGCATTGATCAGCAACTGTCTTTCGGTATTTCGCTCAGCGCATACCAGTACTATGTTGACATAAACGGAGCGGTGATGCCGGAAGATGTTCAGGATGATCTGCTTAATAACTATGATCAGGTGGTTTACATCCCCGATGCCAACTTCGGTGTAAGCTACATGACAAGGAATTATTATGCCGGATTTGCAATGACAAACCTCTTCAGGGGATCCTTCATGATAGGCAACGGAGGTGACAACGGCCGCTCGCAATTGGGTCATTATTTCCTCACGGGAGGAATAAGACTCTACCCGGGGGTGGACTGGATCATTGAGCCGTCTGTAATGATCAAATCATCTGACATGGTTTTCAAGTCGTTCCAGGTTGACCTGACGGGAAGGGTTTATTACAAGGATGACTACTGGCTTGGCCTGTCATACCGTACAGGCGATGCCGTTATTCTGCTTGCCGGAGTCAAGGTGGACAGGTTTTATCTCGGCTATGCATTTGATTTCACCATGTCAGAGATCCGCAGCTACACTTACGGGACACACGAGCTGACGGTTATGGCGCGCTTTGGCGACAACCCGAGGCGATACAGGTGGATCAATAAATACTGATGAGGGCCATCATAATATTTGTCCTGGTTGCTGCGGCCTGCCTGGGCTGTGATCCTCTTGCCGGTCCGGTCAGCGGACGCCTCGGTTTCTCATCGGATACAATTTCATTTGATACGGTTTTTTCGGGCTTCGGATCGACTACCCTGGAGTTCAGTGTAATAAACCTTGAAGATGAACCGCTTCTGATTGACCGCATCTGGCTGGGCGGAGCCGGAACATCGCCATTCATGCTGAATATTGACGGCGATGCTGTTACAGAGGCCAATGATGTTATTTTGGCCAAAGGCGACAGCATATTCATCTTTGTCGAGGTGTTGATTGATCCCACAGGAGGCGATCAGCCGGTATCCGTTCTTGATTCAGTGAACTTCCTTTCGGGAAGCGTTTCGCGAAGGGTAATTCTGGAGGCATGGGGTCAGGATATAACCCTTGTTGACGGAGATGTACTCAGTAATACCGTCTGGACGGAGGGTAAGCCTTATGTGATCAATGACGCTCTCCTGATTGATACACTTGTTACCCTTACTCTTAATCCCGGTACCAGGGTTTACACGCATCACGGCGCCTCTTTCACTGTAGCAGGTACGATTCATGCCAACGGCACGCCGGACAGACGGATCATTTTTGCAACTGACCGGCTTGAAAAGGAGTACGAGGATGTGCCCGGGCGTTGGAGTGGGCTTAAGTTTCTTAGCTGTAGCCGTGGCAACGTGCTGAACTATACAGATATAAGAAATGCTGAAATAGCGGTTGAGATCGAAGGCGAGGCCGCCTCTGTTCCTGACCTTACAATGAACGGGGCTATGCTCATGCATAACTCGGTTGCGTCGCTGGCAGCCCGCCATGCGGAGTTTTTTGCCGTCAATTCGATCTTTGCCCATTCAGGATTCAGCACAGTGTCGCTGACAGAAGGAGGCAGTTATGAGTTCATTCACTGTACCCTGAATAACAGGTGGGAGTACAGCCACCGTACTGAGCCGGCACTCTTCATTTCACCAGGTGAAGGTGTGATGCCGTCGGTTACGGTTGTCAATTCAGTCATCAGTGGTAACCTCACCGGCGAGTTGCTGATTGATGCTTCTGCTGCGGACGCAGCGGCAAGGTTCCATGCAGACAGCTCCCTGATTAAGGTCGACACGATGGCTGCCGACTGGTACTCCAGGTCTCTTTTTCGCAATGTTATTACAACTCCCATACCCTGTTTTATCGATGAGGGTGCATGGGACTTCAGACCTGATTCACTCTCGCCCCTTCTTGACCGTGCAGGCAGGACCGAGATGGCAATCTGGTCCGTTGATATCAGGAACAAGCCCCGGCCGTATGATTCCGGCCCCGACATAGGGGCATTCGAGAGGCAAAGAGGGGAGAAGCGCAAAGAGTAGACAGCCGGCCTGGCCGGGAATCAGGTAAGGTATTGACAATTCTGACCAATAGCCGTATATTTGACTTGCTGCTACTTGAACAAGTGCTTTTATAAGTGTAATGAGGGTGAGACTCTCAATTATGGCATTTCTTTCAATGATCTTGTCACCCGTATCCGGGCAGGATTATACTGTCATGTTCTACAACGTTGAAAACCTGTTTGACACGGTTGATGATACCCTTAAGAATGATAATGAGTTTCTGCCCGGGGGAGAGAGGCGATGGACTGCATCCAGGTATCATAAAAAGCTGAACGCAATCTCACGTGCCGTAGCTGCTGCTGGGGAGTGGGAGCTTCCGGCGCTTATCGGCCTGTGCGAGGTTGAGAACGAGGAGGTGTTGAAGGACCTTGTCTATGGTACCATCCTTTCAGCCGGCAACTACGGCATAGTGCACCGCGATTCCCCGGATCCGAGGGGGATTGACCTCGCACTTCTGTACAGGCGCGACCGTTTCAGGATTGCCGATGCGAGAGCATGGCTGCCTGACAGTCCTGACAGTATACCGGTCGCAACCCGTAACCTGCTCTATGTGAAAATCACGGAAGGCGAAGATACTCTCCACATGGTCCTATGCCACCTCCCCTCGAGAAGAGGCGGTGTGCTGGCCGCAGCGGGACTGCGTGAGAGGATGATAACGATGGCATCGGACAGGGTTGATTCCATCATGAGTGCTACAGGCGGAAACGCTGCACTGATAGTCATGGGCGACTTCAACGCCACTCCGGAAGACGGACTGATCTCAGAGCTGGCAGGAGAAGGGAATCTTGTCAACCTCTCTGCCCTGCTCTCAGGGCAAGGGAAAGGGTCATATAAATATCAGGGCAAATGGGAGATGATAGACCTGGTTCTTGTCTCGTCATCAATGCTTGATTCAATAGCTGCTTTCCATACTCAACCCGGCTTGTTCAAGGTTGTGGATGCACCTTTTCTTCTTATTGAAGATGAAACTTATCCCGGGCTGAAACCGTTCCCAACTTATGGAGGATACAGGTGGTCAGGCGGTTATTCGGATCACCTTCCTGTAATAGTCAGGGTGATGCACAGATAAGTATCACGCTGGTGTAAGCCCCAGTTCCAGGCCTTTCCTGATCATGAATTCCCTTGCCGCTGAATATTCATTTGGGATCACACCGTCGAGAATGGCCTCCTTGATTGCAGACTTGATCACGCCAACAACCGGTCCGGGCGGAATGTTAAACGTGGCAATAATCTCTTCGCCGTGAACAGGTGGCTGGAATGTCCTTACTGCATCCTTTTCTTCTATCTCCATCAGTTTGCGACGCACCATAGCAAAGTTTTCCCGGTGTTTGTGCACCTTCATCCTGTTGCCTGAGGTGATGTCCGCCTCGCAGAGCAGCATCAGGTCATCAACATCTTCACCCGCCTCGAAGAGGAGCCTTCGGACGGCAGAGTCGGTCACCTCATCCTGAACAAGGGAGATAGGTCTGAGGTGCAGTCCCACGAGTTTTTGGACGTACTTCATCCTGTCGCTGAGCGGGAGTTTGAGCCGCTTGAATATCTCCGGCACCATTTTGGCACCCAGGAATTCGTGCCCGTGGAATGTCCATCCCGTCCCGGGTACGAATTTCTTTGTAGCCGGCTTGGCCACGTCATGGAGGAGTGCTGCCCAGCGGAGCCACAGATCATCACTTTTTGCCGCCAGGTTATCAAGCACCTTGATCGTGTGATGGAAATTATCCTTGTGCCCTTTCCCTTCCTTGTCCTCAACCCCTTTGAGCCTGGCAATCTCAGGCAGGATCAGGTTGAGGAGCCCGGTCTGCTCCAGCAGGATAAACCCCG
>Ga0209467_1001418_pt1 | contig 21241 bp, 21 predicted proteins | sample Higcelwee11metaG_FD_187175 | JGI IMG/M metagenome (GOLD analysis project Ga0209467, IMG submission 187175) | Freshwater pond sediment microbial communities from the University of Edinburgh, under environmental carbon perturbations - High... | ecosystem: Environmental > Aquatic > Freshwater >...
AAGTGATGGGTTCCACGCCTGCAATGGTAAGCCTGTGTGTTGGGGTTGAACCGCAGCAAACCGTCCTTATGGCGGCGCAAGCCGAATGCCAGAAATACGGCAAGAACGCCGAGCTTATTAATGAGACATCAAACCGTTGCGTCCGTGAAGGCGGATGGAAAGAACCCGCCATCAGCCATTTGCAACATTTCCGCTGTGTTTCCAACTAAAGCCGGACTCATTTTATATCAAGAGGACCCCAATGGACAAAAAAGCAAAAGTTCTAAAAATATTCGCTATTATCTGGATCGGACTCGCTTTGTTTCCAATTGTCCTTGATCTCCCCGCCTATTTTAAGATGTTGCGTGGAACCAGTCTTTTCCATTTGCCTGATTATTTGATTTATATGAAATCTTGGATTTGGTTTCTACTTTGGCTTTTTCTTCTTTCACCTGGAATTTATGCACTAAAATGGGAAGCAAGATTGTTTTCCGAGCGGGCAACCCCCTCAAAAGCTAGAGAGCTTTTTCGATTAATTAAATTGATAGGATTATGCGTTGCCGTGCTTCTGTTAATTGCTATCAGGATTTATCAGCCAAACAATAAAGGCACCGATTTAGAAAACAGGGATAAATCAGAAACATCCTACGATGATCTTGTATCTGATCAAATCGTGCACATAAAAGAAGCGCGGTCATTAGGGGATAAAATATTTTGCACCGTTGACATGGTTCCATCAGACACGTCTTCTTCACAACCATGCATTGGTTTCTCTGAATCGACAAAAGTCACTGTTGGAGAAAAAATAACGGCAAATGATATGGAGTGGAACATCTCTGACATTACGGCATTCCAACTCGGTAAAGACTGGAATCATGAGGCAGTCAGTATTGAGAAAGGAACATGGGTCTGTATGGTCAAGGGAGTCCAGACAATCCCTGAATTGGGAGCAAACAGCACCCTTAAGCTCATAACAAGACGATGCCAACCTATAATGCCATGAGTTCTGGTTTAGATACGGATCAAGTTATTCGGGGATTTTGCGCACCCTTGATGGCAATACATATACAGCGTCAAACATGTTTTCTATGACATCTAAAGCCGTATTAAGGTCCTCTTGTTTGTGCCGCTTAACTTCGTGCGCAGCTTCATTTCCAAGATCACGCAGTTTGTGCAAAATCACCGCCCCTTGAGGGGTTAGAACACCCAAAACAACTAAATTGTCGATCTTCTTTTCCAGATTTCCGCCCTGTGCCTTTGCTCCCTTCGCTACCGTCTCTATAACGGCTCTAATCCCGATAGCCGTAAGAATTGGAAGGTTGGCATTCATTGCCCTTATCGTCTCTTGGTATACTTCAAACAATTCAATCGGTAGCAGCATTATATAGTGTGGGCTCTTAACATTGCGCGGGTTTCTAAACGGGTACAATTCTTCGCGTTCGATATCGTGCTGGATAGTTTGTCCATTTTCATCTGTGTAAAAATCACTATCTTCCGAATCTGAGGTTAAGGCCCGAAAAGAAATGGTTTCACACCCCTCACATCGAATTATTTGATGCGCAGCATTCCAAAAAAATATGTTGCGGGTATCTACTTCCTCCTGTCCATCCACATTTACGGATTTTAGGATTGTGTGGTTTATGCCTTTTCCGCATTTCGAGCATGTCGCCTTGATTCGCGTGTTTATATCTTTGTCGTAGGTTATGGTTTCGGTCATGCTCGCGGTGCTTTCTTATTCAGAAACTAACTTTGCTTTCCCAATTCTGGGTTTTAATCCGTTTTAAGTCCCGCATATGTTGGGATTTTGTCCTAATAGAACCGTCGTACCCTTTCCCTGGGATTCTAGTTTTAGCGTTTACGACTAACGCTTGCAGCGGCGGCAAACGATTTTCATGGCAATAGGATTGAATAATACCAAGAAACCACTGTGCTGCACGGTGATGGTATCCTAGCTCGTGGCAAAGTTCGCCATAGGTATATTCCATATCTACAATGGGCTTCGTCCGCGCTCTCCCAATCAAAAGGGCCCAAGCACGCTCGGCTCTTTGTTTTTGATTTATTGGTTTTCGGCTATTGGCCATACGACCCCTGTGTTTTGATTACGCCGAACCGCAAGCCCCCGATATTAGTCGAACATATTATCGACACAACGAAGGCTGCTTGTAAACACGCGAAGCGGCGAATTGCAAACGCATTGCAAACACGGGGCTTTGGGGCGGCGTGGCTCGCACCGAAAATGGCGGTTTGACGCGGGTTTTTCGGGTTCTGGGGGGACAAACGAATTTCCGCTTAGGAAACCGACGCTCTATCCAGCTGAGCTACGGGGACACATGGACAAGGCCAAACTGTAGCAAAGAGATTTTAGGAAAGCGTTTATGCCCCATCGGCCCCGCGCTCGCAACAAGAAGCGCGGCATCGACACCGTTTTCACAGAATGCTCTTTATCTTTCTGTTTTTACTGGCTTTGTTTGGCATCAGAACCCGACGGCACGGTCCCAGACGAATCTTTGCGGAAGGACTCCAAAAAGCCTTTAAACATATCAACCTCAGACAAGCGAGCCCCGGCCGCACCGATATCCTTGAGCTGCGAGGTTGAATCGGGCCTCGTCAAAAGGCGGAACATATCGGCCTGCGACGTTTTATCCATGGCCGATCCATACGCTTCGGACAAACGGTTCAGGCCATCAAAATCGCCGCCCTGTGCCAAGGCCAAGGCCGTTTGCGTCAGCCAAGAAGCTTTGGTTTCAGGCAAAGACGCGCCATCGGCGGGCGGTTGCCCGACCAAAGACAAAAGCGCCTGCGCCGCTGCATCCCATTGTTTCGCCCGCAAGGAAATATCGGCACGAAGCAAAGTTGCTTTCTCACTTTGTTGCTGCGGGAGGGCCGCCATAGCCTCATTATATTTGCCAAGTTCAGACAACGCCCGCGCCCGCAAAAAGCTTCGTTTTTCCAAAAGCGCCGCCGCGAAAGGCGCGGCATCGGCTTGGCTCATATCCAAGGCCTGTAAGGCTGCCGCTGGTTGTTTGTCCAAAAGCCGCACCGCCGCAAGCCGCGTGGCCGTTTGGGCTCGTTCGTCCGGTTTTTCGCTGCTTTTCACAACATCGAGCAAAATATTTCCCGCCTGATCGAGCAAATCAATATCGACAAGACGCTCCGCAAGATTGCGCCGCACCTTCACGCCGTCTTCGCCATCGGGCGTCAGCGCTTTGAAATCGGAATAAAGCGACAAGGCATCAAGCGGCGGCAGCTTATCGCCGATGGACGAAAGGAACACATCACGGAACATGCGTTTCATTTCGGCTTTCAGCTCTGGCGCGTCGGGGCTTGTCGGATAAAGGCGCAGGGCTTGACCATAAACAAGCAACCCATCGTGATAATCCTTGGCATCAATATAAAAGCCCCCAAGACGGCGCAATATATCGAATTCCAAATTATCGCCACGCCACGCAAAGCGCAGCCCTTCCAGACGATCGACAGCTTGTTTCGGCGTCAGCGATTTCGTCAAAACGCCTAAATCGACGAGCGCAAGCTCGGCCCTTATTTTATACAAACGATCCGGGCCGCTTGCCGCCTCATGCCAGAATTTTCCAGCTTCATCGGCATTACCTGCCTTGCTAGCTAGAACGCCCTGCAAATAAGCCAAAGACGTTTCTTCCGAAGGATCGTGTTGCTGCACAAGCCGTTCGATCCATGAAGCCGCGTCTTTATCGTGATCGGTAGCCAGAGCCGCCTCAGCCGCCAAAACCATAAATTGCGAACGGAACGGCTCACCATAGGAATCCAGCACCGAAAACGTCATCTTGAAACGGTCAAAGGCCGAAGCCCAATCGCGCTGGCCCGCCACGCCGATGCCGCGCCACAGCGTTGCCTCAGGCTGATCCGCCAAGGCGGGCGCATTGAGGTCGGTCAAGCCGCCATCGTAATCGCCTTCCAATATGCGCGAGGCCCCACGCAACGACAAAAAGTCCGCCTGCCCTTCGATCTCTGGCAATCCCTTTTTGATAAAATCCAAAAGAGACGAAGCTTCGCGACCCATGCCATGCGCAAAATAAAAACGGGCCAAATCCATGCGCGCCAAAACGCGTTGGTTCTCATCCACATCGATAATCGTATGCATCAATTTCTGACGCGTATCCGTAAAGCTATCTTTGCCGCGACCGCGCCAAACATCGACGTTGAAAAGCCTTTTAATCGCTGGGCCCTTTTTTTCGGTCGAACGCGCATAAGCGCCTGTATCGCGCAAAGGCGAAAGTTTGAGCCCGCCTTCTGCCGTAACCTCGATACCATCAGGCACAATCCGCGCGACGACTTTTTCGTGCTGCGGCTTCATCACCAGACCTTGCGCGGCGGGCACAATGTCAAAATCTGCCATCTGCCTTTCGACGGTAAAGGCGTTCGTTTCGCGCAAAGGCAAGACCAACAAAACATCGCCGACAACCGGGTCGGTATAAAAGATCGGATCTGGCGGATTTGCCGTCGGCAACAACACGCGCGCGCCCAGCGCAAATTCAGGCTGCGCGACAAATTCCGTCGTTACGCCCGGTTGCGTCTGGCTTTGTGTTAGAAAAATTTTCCAAGCCGTTCCCTCACGCGCCGCACGTACAGACAATCCGGCAGGAATGGAGAACCGCAGGCCGCTATTGTTCGGCAAGGCGACCGGATCGGCTTTAACCGGAGGCCGCGTTTTTATTTGCTCTGGCGGCAAGGTCAATTTGCGATCAAAGAGAACCGTTACAGCATTGGCTCGCTCGAAAATCGCCGCACCAACGGCCAAGCCCGGATCAATGGATAAAACCGGTTGCGGGTCTTTTTCCGCCGCCATGACGCGAAGCGCCTGAGCCGTCGCAAGCGGCATGGGCTCAGGGAGAGGCCGAGGCGCGACGGCCAGCGGTCCGTCTTTTTGAACGGGAGGCACGGGCGAAGCCTGTGGAGCGGGCGCCATATTGCCCGGCGCAGGCAAAGGCAGAACTTTGTCCTCTTTAGCCGGAGCAGCGGCTATTGATTTTTCAACTTGAACAGGCGGCGCGGCAGGCGGCGGCGTTTGAGGCGTTGGCTGAGCCGCCGGGGACGGCGCAGCAGCAGCGGCGACCGGTGCGGGAGCGGCGGGAGGAGGCGCAGGAGCCTTGTTGGCCGCCGGAGGAGACGGCGGCGCAGCTGGCAAAGGCTTATCCGGCGCATTCGGCCCTGTGATATCGATCACAACCGAAGCATCGCTCATAAAATCTTTCACTTGCGCCTCAGGCGCAACGGCAAACCGCAAAACAAGCGGCGAAGCGCCATCCGCGCCACCAATGACGGCAAGCCCCTTGGCGCGCGCAACATCCGGCTGTCGCAAGGTTATTTTCGCCGCCATACTGAAAGTCAGCGTAACCGAGCCTTTGTCCCGCTTGAGCGTATAGCGCATACCACGCGGCGCATCGAAGACGATTCGGTCAAAGCTTTGATGCTCGCCCGTGCGCAGAATAATCGTCGGGCGAGCGGCCTCCCCGGCTGCGGACGCCAAAGTAGGTATCGCAAGAAGCGTTGCGGCCAAGACCAGAATGGGAACAGCACGACGCGTCATAAAAACCGGATCGACAAGGACAAGTAAGGTTAAGACCTTAACCTTATATCAGGCCTCAATAAAAAAGAGATACTTTTTTTCGGGAGCCGCCCGGGAAGCCCACTATGGTTAACACATCATTAACGGCTTCAAGATCAAACTAGGCTTCAGCCCTGTTTGGCCCCACAAGAGGAGAGATTGATGCTTCATTGGTTTGAAAACCTGAGCCTCCGCGCGAAAGTTTTATGCTCTTTTGCGCTGGTTTTGTTCGTTTCGATCTGTTTGGGGCTTTTCTCGCTTAACCAAGTCGCGGCGACGAACCAAACGACTAAGGAAATTAACAGCAAGATCGTCCCCAGCCTTCGCCTTATTGGCGAAGTCAACGCTGCCAGCGAGCGCTATCGTAGTCAGCAAGGCATCGTCCTTTTGACGACGGACCCTGCGCAAAAAGTCAATTTACAAAAGCGCATCGACGACGTTTGGAAATCCCGCGACGATAATTGGAAAACGCTGGGCACCCTTTTCACGACTCCCGAAGAGCGCACCCTTTATGACAATGCGACTCAGCTTTGGAACGATTATGTCACGTTCGGCAATCGCGTCCTTGAAATGGACCGCAACGGCCAACACGACGAGGCCGTCACGCATATCAACACCGACTTACAAAAGGCGATGGGCCGCTATCGCGATGCCTTTACTGCCCTTTACACCTACACACTCAAACAAAGCGAAGCGCGCGCTGCCGACAGCGCCGCCACCTATGAAGCAACGCAGAACGGCATTGTGATCGGCCTTTTGATGGCGCTTCTTTTGTGTTCCTTGGCGGGGGAAGCCATTATTATAACCATTTCGCGGCCCATCTGCTGCATGACGGAAACGATGAAGCGCTTGGCCTCACACGACCTTAACGCTGAAATTCCGGGGACAGGCCGTAAGGACGAAATTGGCAGCATGGCCAAAGCCGTTCGCGTTTTTAAAGACAATCTGGCCGAAACGGACATGCTCAACGCCGATCAAGACCAAACGCAAAAAGCGCACGAGGCGCATGCGCGCCGAATCGAAGAGCTCGCGACGGCCTTTAGCGACAAGGCAGGAAGCCTGATTCGTGGGCTAACCTCAGCCGCAGGCGCTTTGCGGCAAACGGCCGAATCCATGCGCACCATCGCCGAGGAAACAAGCTCACGCTCCGTCGTCGTCGCCTCGGCCGCCGAAGAAGCTTCAAGCAGCGTGCAAACCGTCGCATCTGCCGCCGAGGAATTGGCCTCTTCGATCAGCGAAATCTCGCGCCAAGTCGGCAGCTCAACGCAAATGGCCCATGAAGCAACTAATGACGCCAAAAAAACGGACGGTATCGTTCAGGAATTAGCCTCAACCGCCGATAAAATCGGCAGCATTGTTTCGCTGATTAGCGATATTGCAGGCCAAACCAACCTGTTGGCGCTCAACGCCACCATCGAAGCCGCGCGCGCAGGCGATGCGGGCAAAGGCTTTGCCGTCGTCGCGAGCGAAGTGAAATCCTTGGCGACCCAAACGGGCAAGGCGACAGAGGAAATTGGCGCGCAAATCGGACAAATTCAACAAGCGACCGCCAGCGTCGTTTCCGCCATTCAAGCCATCGGCGCGAAAATCGACGGCATCAATCAGGTCACCGAAACCATCGCTTCTTCCGTTAAGGAACAGCAAAGCGCTACCCAAGAAATCGCGGGCACCATCCAACAAACCGCAACGGGTACGCAGGAAGTAAGCTCGAACATCGTCAACGTCAAACAAGCTTCGGCCCAAACGGGGGCGGCTGCCGCCGACGTCCTTAAGGCCGCCGATGATCTTGCCGATCAAACCAAACAGCTTTCCGTCGAAGTTACGTCCTTTATTTCCAGCATAAAATCGGCGTAATCTACGCGCCATGTCTTCGACGACTTTTCCTTTTCTGCGGCAATGGCGTTTGCCGCAAGCCGTAACGTGCACCGCGCAAAACGCGAATGGCGCATGGATCGCAGCGGGCCTTGCGGATGGGTCGCTCGCGCTAAACCGAACGGACGATACAGGCGAAGAACCCTATCTTTTGCCGACGCATCAAGGCTCTGTTACTGCCCTTGCGCCCGATGCCGATGCGCACGCCTTTTTATCCGGCGGGGCGGACGGATGCGTTTTTCTTATTGATCCCGGTCTGGCTGCGCCAACCCCGCTTTATGAAAAACCGGGCGATCCGGTGACGCACATTGCGAGCGCGCCAGAAGAAGGCCTGCGGGCTTTTGCGCGCGGGCCCTTTTTGCATCGGCTGGACGAAGACGGAAACGAAGCCGCACCAGCCTATACCTGCCCCGCGCCCATCGCGGCCTTGAGCTATTGTAAAACCATTCTTGCGGCAGCTTGCGGCGACGCTTTGCTTATTTTTGCGCCGGACGCGCACGATAAACCGACGCAAACGCTGCCACTTGCCGCCCCGGCGCAGGCTTTTCTTTGGCTTGAAGAAAAACAAACTCTTTTCGCGCTTTTGTCCAATGGCGCGGTAGAAACGTTTGTCCTCAACGAAAACGGTTTATTCGAAAAAGCAGCGGCTTCTTTTTCAGAAGAAACCAATTCGCACGCAACTTTCCTTGCCAACGATGCGGCGAACCGTTTTCTTTTGATCGGTGGCGGAGCCCAAGCGCTCGCGCATTCCCTTGACGCCACACCCCGGCGCATGCAGCTGGGTGAGCCCGGTCCCCGGCACGTTGCGGCCTTGGCGCCGCATCCGTATGATCCCGTCGTTTGCCTCGGCTATGACGATGGCGCGTTAGCGCTCGCCCCGCTGGACAGCCGCAAAGAGCTTGTTCTGATGCCGCCGCTTGCGCCGGGCGAAGCCCGTTGCGCCGGCCTTTTTTGGAACCTTGACGGCGATTGTCTGCAAGCGCTTTTTGCCAATGGCCTGCTGCTGCTTTTCACCCAACGCAGTATCCAAACATTCCTGCGGACGCAGCGCGCTTAAAGGCTTGGCAACGCTTCGCTCAGCAGCAATTCTTCATCCATGCAGCGCTGATAAAGCTCAGCAATCACAGGCTTTTCAGCCTCATCGCACTTATTGAGAAAGCTCAGGCGAAAGGCCGCCGCTGCGTCGCCAAAGATCGTCCAGTTCTCAACCCAAGTGATCACCGTGCGCGGCGACATAACCGTCGCAATATCGCCATTGATAAAGCTTTGCCGCGTCAAATTGGCCAAGGCCACCATGGCCGGAATACGCCCAGCATTTTTGCCTTTGGCAAAAATGGGGTTTTTCGCTTTGACGATTTCGGTTTCCTCTTCAGGCGGCAAATAATTGAGCGTCGCCACAATATTCCAGCGATCCATTTGACCTTGATTAATCTGCTGTGTGCCGTGATAAAGGCCCGTCGTGTCGCCTAAGCCTACCGTATTCGCCGTCGCAAAAAGACGAAACGACGGATGCGGTCGGATCACACGGTTTTGATCGAGGAGCGTCAGCTTGCCTTCAACCTCGAGCACACGTTGAATCACAAACATCACATCAGGCCGCCCCGCATCGTATTCATCGAACACAAGCGCCGAGGCATGTTGCAAAGCCCATGGCAAAAGCCCTTCGCGAAACTCTGTGATTTGCTTGCCTTCGCGAATCACAATCGCGTCCTTGCCAATCAAATCAATGCGGCTGATATGACTATCAAGATTGATGCGAATACAGGGCCACTTGAGCCGCGCAGCAACTTGCTCAATATGCGAGGACTTACCCGTACCATGATAACCTTGAAGCAAAACGCGGCGGTTAAACTTGAACCCGGCCAAAAGCGCGAGCGTCGTATCTTTATCAAAGCGATAGGCCGAATCAATTTCGGGGACATGTTCGCCCGCTTGCGAAAAAGCTGGAATTTCCCAATCGGAATCAATGCCGAACAAGGCGCGCGCGCTGACTTTACAATCGGGAATACCTTTTTCGTCAGCTGGGGCTAAAGAAGCTTGAAGCGGTGTCATGAAACGCAAACCCTTTGTTATTTCGTTCCTGTTTTATTCGGTTTAGCATAGACGTTGCGCAATGTCGCGAAGGCTTGCTGCACGGCCATAAATTTCTCGACATACGCGCCCGATCCGCCACGCGCGTCCGGGTGATAGGTTTTCACAAGACGGCGATATTGCGTTTTGATTTGTATAAAATTGGCAGGCGGTTGCAGTTCTAGAACCGAAAGAGCGCTGCGCAGTTCCGGCGAGAATATCTCTTCCTTTGTGGGGGCTTTCTTCGAGGCCCTATGTGGGGAAGCCGTTCTTTGTGCAAAAGGCCATGTTGGACGTTCCCACAAGGTAGCTTTTCGAATTTCTTTTTCAATTTGCGCTTCAGATAGCCCGTCCAAAGCATCCCAGCTGGCGTTGTAGGCGCGAATGTGCTCAAGACAAAAATAGTAGAATTCTTTTCTGTTATTCAGACCCTTAGGGGCCGGATAGAGACCAGATTTCATACAGCCCAAAGCTGCGCAAAAGGGAGGATTCTCTTTTATTTGAAAAATTTTGTTATTCATCAGAACTTCTTCGCAGCAAAGGGGTAAAACAGAGTCTTTAGCAACCAAAGGTTGCTATTCGTATCCGCTTAACCCACACGCTCGTATGTGATTGTTGTTTTATAACTCATTGAGTTTATTGATTATATAGATCCTCATCATTTTTCACTTGATATACTTTAGCGTGTATATATGATTAAGAATAGCTTATGGCCTTTCTCGTCTCGTTTTGCTCCTTCCCCGCTCACATAGGAGAGCTCATGACAGCCGCCCTTCTCAACTCAATGCCCCACCACACTTTTCCCGATGGAACATCCCCTTTAGATCCACCGTCTGGGAAAAAAGATCGCAGCTCTCTCGTTAGCCGTAACGTTACGATTGGAGAGCACCGTACAAGTGTACGTCTTGAACCCGATATGTGGAACGGCCTTCGAGATATTTGCCGACGTGAGCACGTCACCATTCACGATATTGCCACAGTCGTTTCTCAACGGAAACCGCTAAATTCCTCGCTGACAGCGGCCATTCGCGTTTTTGTCATGGCTTATTTTCGCAATGCCGCAACGGAAGAAGGCCACAACCGCGCTGGGCATGGCCCCGGTGGTTCTTTCATGGAATCGCTGCTGCGCCGCCGCTCGGAAGAGCAGGACAATCTCGCCGCAATGAAAATGACCTCCTCCTACGACCGTTCGTGGAATTCCCGCTAACAAAGTCGTTTATCGGCCTATGAACAAAAAAGCCAAAGCATTGCTTTGGCTTTTTTGCATACAAGAACGCTTTTTTATTGGCTTTTTCACTTTTTCGTTTGTGTGTGCAGAAACTGTGTCTTAAAAATGACACGGTTAATTCCCTCACCCCAAGCGGAGTCTTTCTCATGAAGAAACATCTGCGTTCCGTCCTCCTTGCCTCGACGGGACTGGCTCTCTTCCTCGTAAGCCCAGCCCACGCCGCCGCACCAGCCAGCAGCACGGCCGATACTCTTGCCGCCCTTCAGACGCAAGTTACGGCCCTGCAAAAACAAATTGCCGACATGCAGGCCAAGGATACCGAACGCGCCGAAACGGTTAAAAAAGCCGCCGAGGCCGAAGCTGCGCAGAAAGTCGCCGCGCAGGCAGCCCCTGCCGCCGCTTCGCAAACGGCCAGCAGCGATCCGGGCAAGAAAGAAATTCTTCCCGGCGTTTCCGTCAAGTTGGGCGGCTATATCGCGGCTGAAGGGCTTTACCGCACCAAGAACGAAGCGTCAGACATCGGGACAACCTATGCCTCGATCCCGCTTAAAAACTCTTCAAACGACAAAACAGACGAATTCCGCGGCAGCGCCCGCGCGTCGCGACTGTCCCTCTTAACGGAAGGCAAACCCGATCAGGCCACAACGCTCAACGCGTATGTTGAAGCCGATTTTAACTCAACCGGGACAAGCTCCAACTCGACAAAAACGAACAGCTATACCATGCGTCTGCGTCAAGCTTTTGCTTCGTACGACCAGCGCGACTGGGGTTTTTACTTCGCGGGCGGCCAAGCGTTTAGTTTGGCCAGCATGAATGCGAAAGGCCTTTATGCACGTCAAGAACTAGGCGTCCAGACGATCGATTCCTCAGGCCCTCCGGGTTATGTTTACACGCGCGCACCGCAAATCCGCTTCGTCAAGGATTTCGACAACAAGAAATGGGCTTTGGGTCTTTCGCTTGAAGACCCCGAAGTCAACTTTAACGGCGTCACGGCCCCGACGAACTATGCGGCTTCTAGCGGAAGCTATTCCAACGATTATGCGCCGGATGTCATTGTCAAAGCGGCGTACGACCCTTCGTTCGGTCACTTCGAAGCCTTCAGTCTTACACGTTTCTTCCGCGATGTTTCGACAACAAACGGCAACAACCAATATGCCGTCGGTCAAGGTTTTGGCGTTGGGGCTTTGGTTCCCATCGTCAAGAAAAAGCTGGAAGTCACAGCAAACGGCTTGGTCGGCAAAGGCGTTGGCCGCTACGGCGCAACGACGTTGCCGGATCTCTCTTTTGACGCCAACGGCCACATTAAGCCCTTGACTCAACTAGGTGCTTTGGTTGGTCTCTTGGGCCATCCGACAGAAAAACTGGATGTCTACCTCTATGCTGGGGCAGAAAAAGTTTTGCGGCAGGACGAAGGCTCTGCCTCAACGGGCTATGGCAGCACCTTACGCAACGTAAGTGGTTGCTATACGCTTGGCTCAGCAGCTTCAACCTGCTCCGATCAAACCAAGATGATTTGGCAGATCACACCGGGCTTTTGGCAGCAAGTCTATAAGGGCGACTATGGCAACATGAAAGTTGGCGGCCAATATTCGCTGACACGCCGCGAAGACTTTAGCGGTGCAGGTGGGTTGGCCCCGCATGCTATGGAAAACACCTTCTTGGTGTCGTTCCGTTATGCGCCGTTCTGATCCTTAATTTTTCGATAAAGGGCGCGGCGACAGATTTTCTGTCCCGCGCCTTTTTTTGTGAGCGAGCCGCAGCTTGGTAACACTTTTTTTAGTTTCTTAGGGCAGGCTAAGATCTGAGATCTTTCGGCCTCTTACCAGAGCGTCGCGCCCCGGGCTTCTTCAAGCCCGACAGGAAAGCTTAGAACGAGAAAAAGGAGCCTTCAAATGGCTGTCGATATGAACATGAATATCCTCATCGTCGATGACTACAAGACGATGTTGCGTATTGTCGAGAACTTGCTCAAGCAACTCGGCTTTAAAAATATCTTTCAGGCGACCGACGGATCCATGGCGCTCAAGATGATGCACGAGGGCAGCTTTGGCCTCGTGATCTCCGATTGGAATATGGAACCTATGACGGGCCTTCAGCTCTTGAAAGAAGTCCGCGCCGATGCGCGCCTCAAGACAACACCGTTCATCATGGTCACAGCAGAAAGCAAGATTGAAAACGTCGCGGCAGCCAAGGAAGCAGGCGTCAATAATTATATCGTCAAGCCCTTTAACGCCGGGACGCTCAAACAAAAAATCGCCGCTGTTTTAGGCAATTTCTAAGCCTTAGGGGAAAGCCATGATTGACGTCGGTCGTTTTGCTAATATGGAAAATTCCTTACAAGCAAAAATCCAAGAAGCCACAGCGCAAACGCCGCATCCGCTTTCAAGTGAGGAAGTAACCGCTTTGACGCATGAAGTCATTGCCTCACTCACCGGCGACATGACGGCTGCAGATCTTAAATTTTACGCTGAACTCCAAGATCTCGCTGCCTACATTCTTCATGCCAAGCAAGAAATTGCCGACATCAAACCAAAAGAAATCAGCGCGAGCCACATCCCGCAAGCGACGGATGAATTGGACGCCGTGGTCGGCGCGACCGAAGAAGCGACCAACAAAATCATGGATCAATGCGATGTGATCAGCAACATTGCAGGCCAATGCCCGGAAGAACTCGGCCAGCAGCTTGTCGATTGCACGACACATATTTTTGAAGCCTGCAACTTTCAGGACATCACGGGCCAGCGCATCACAAAGGTTGTGCAAACGCTGAAATATATCGACGGCAAGATCGCAGCCCTTATGCAAGCCTTGGGGGAAGAGCTCGGCAAAGAAGAGCTTCTCCACATGAAGGAAGCCGAAGAAGAAGATGCGGAAAAAGCGCTTCTCAACGGCCCGCAATTGCCGCACGCGGCCATTGACCAAGACGCCATCGACAAGATGATGGGCGATATGGGCGGCTAAGCCTCTTTAAAGCTGCGCGCCTCTTAACCTTCTTTTCTCAAAGGCCCGCCAAGACAGCGGGCTTTTCTTTTTCGCCCGCTTCAGCTAAACAATCAGCATCGTTTTTAACAATGCTGAATTTAACAATGTCGATTTCAAATCCCTTTGGTGCGCTTCCCTCTTTTCTTAAGCCCGACGATGAAGATCTCGGAAATCGTTATATGCACCTGAACGGCGCGGCGTATGGTACGACGGGCCTTAAACATTTTCTCTGTAATGGGCGACAAATCACTTGCTTTGCCGCAGGGATGGCCTTTTGTTCGGGGATGGCGTTGGCAGCCCCAGCAGGAAAACAAGCGGCCACCATGGTCGCTGAAACTCTGAATTTTACCGGGATGCTTGTCTTCTTTTATTTTATGGATGAATGGTTTTTCAAAAAAAGCGAAAAGAAAAGAAGCCCTATTTATATTGATAAAACGGGGAAAGACGCCTCTGAACCAGAGGCCTATAATGCGGCTGTGCGTTTTTATTCGATCGCGATTGCTGAATCGGCGGCGGGCGCAAGCTTCCTAGCTTTTATTAGCCACACATCAGGAACCCCTCTTTATGCCAATATAACTTACTTGGCAGGAGATTGCCTGTTTTCAACAAATGCGCTGCATAAGATTCGAAGTGGGCAATGGACGGTGACGACACAGAAACCCAAACGGCAAGAGAAAAAAGAAACCGTCAAAGAAAAAACTTTTCAGACAGCTCCGGCTTTGACCTGAGTTCAAAGAAAATATTCAGCTCCGCACATATTGTCGCCACCCCTGCGTGGGGCGATTGTTGCTAACGGTATGGCCCGATAAATTCTTCGTCATTGCGAGCGAAGCGAAGCAATCCAGGATCATAAGGGCTGGCTTTTGTTTTATGGACTCTGGATCGCCGCGTCGGACGGACGTCCGCCTCACGATGACGGCGGTTATATTGGGAAAATGTTTGCCGCCTCTCGCCTTTGGCGTCATCCCGCCGAAGGGCGGGATCCAGGCTGAAAAGCCGTTCGTTATGTCCTGCGTCGTTTCTCACCGAAGAACCCGCTGGATCCCGGCTTTCGCCGGGATGACGAAGTTATATTGGTAAAAACGTTTGCAACAACCACCCTGCGCAGGCGTGCAAAATGACAAAGCTCGGGTTCGATACTTTCCTCTGCTCCAAAGAAAAAACGCCCACAAGGGGCGTTCTTTCTTTGGAGCGGGTGAAGGGAATCGAACCCTCGTCGTGAGCTTGGGAAGCTCCTGCTCTACCATTGAGCTACACCCGCAATTATATACTGCACTCTTTTGTTTTGCTCGCCTTCGCTCGCGGGCATTGAGCACCACCCGCAATTATATACTGCACTCTTTTGTTTTGCTCGCCTTCGCTCGCGGGCATTGAGCACCACCCGCAACTTTATACTGCACTTCGTTCTTTTGCTCGTTCTCCCCTTTGCTATCGATCCGGGGCCGAATATCGCATGGCTTGCCTGCTTTTCCCCTATTTGCGAGCGAAAATCAAGGCCTTCCTGCCGAAGATTATGGCTTCGGCGCCCCAAACAACATTTGGGTCGTAAAATCCATCTCTTTCCCACTTTCAAGGATAGTGTCCCTCGGTTCAGGGAACAAACCTTCGAACCGGAGGGCGCCATAATCCTTTAGGTTCCTCTGCAACGAAGAGGCATTCACATAAATTCTCTGACCTTCCGGTGGCGGCGTCCATTCTCTTGGCATCGTCTTTCCTTTCAGGAAAACAGAAAAACAAAACCAGAAATTATCCCACAAAAGCAGGCTTCGCCGTAAAGCCCACCGCCTTTTCAAGCGCTGAAGCTGCCTTGAAAAGCGTTTCCTCTTCGAACGGACGGCCAATCAACTGCAAGCCCATTGGCAAGCCATCGGCGGCAAGACCAATCGGCAACGACATACCCGGCAATCCGGCAAGGTTCAACGTCACGGTGAACACGTCCGTCAAATACATTTGAATCGGATCATCGTCCTTTTCGCCAATACCAAACGCGGTTGACGTTGCCGTCGGCGTCAGAACCAAATCGCATTGCTTGAACGCATCCAAGAAGTCATTGCGGATCAAGCGGCGCACTTGTTGCGCTTTCTTGTAATAGGCATCGTAATAGCCTGCCGACAAAACATACGTTCCCATCAGGATGCGACGACGCACTTCGACACCAAACCCAGCGCCGCGCGTCTTTTCGTACATGTCGATTAGATTATCGCCCGGCACGCGCAGACCAAACCGCACGCCATCATAACGCGCGAGGTTTGAAGAAGCCTCGGCTGGCGCGATGATGTAATAAGTCGGCAAAGCATATTCCGTGTGCGGCAAAGAGATATCGACAACCTCAGCCCCCGCATCGCGCAGCATTTGCGCGCCCTTATCCCAGAAAGCCGCGATTTCAGCAGGAAGTCCTTCGAGCCTGTATTCGCGAGGAATGCCAATTTTCAAACCTTTAACCGATTGGCCAAGCGCCTTGGTGTAATCGGGAACGGGTATATGAATCGAGGTTGAATCCTTGGGATCATAGCCCGCCATTTCGCGCAGCATAAGCGCCGTATCCGCGACCGAGCGCGCCATTGGGCCCGCCTGATCGAGCGACGAAGCATAAGCGATAATGCCGTAACGCGAGCAACGGCCATAGGTCGGCTTGATGCCGACAATGCCCGTGACAGAAGACGGAAAACGGATCGAACCGCCCGTGTCCGTGCCCGTGCCCGCCATCGCAAAACGACCGGCAACGGCGGCGGCTGTACCGCCCGACGAACCGCCCGGAATTAATTTACGCGCCGCCTTTGATGGCTCAGCGCCCGACCAAGGGCTGATCACATTACCAAAAGCTGAGGTAATATTGCCGGAGCCCATCGCGAACTCATCCAAGTTCGCCTTGCCCAGCGTCACGCAGCCCGCATCGGCCAATTTCTGCGAAACGGTCGATTCATAGGTCGGCACAAAGCCTTCCAAGATCTTGCTGCCCGCCGTGGTTTGCACGCCCTTGGTGCAATACAAATCCTTCATGGCGATAGGAACGCCGTCCATCGCGCCTGCTTTGCCCGCCGCGCGACGCGCATCCGAAGCCTTGGCCGCTTCACGCGCCTGATCGAACGTCGTCAAAATAAACGCATTGGTTTCCTTTTGCCCGCGCTCAGCCGCGACAATGTGCTGCTCCGTCAGCTCAACAGCGGTTATTTCTTTTTTATCCAAAAGCGCAACGGCTTCCGTGACGGTCAAATCGGTCAGTTTTGTCATGATGCTTACTCAACAACCTTGGGAACGGTGAAAAAATCGGCCATTTTCTCGGGCGCATTGGCCAAAATGTCCGAGGCATAGCCGCCATCGGTCACTTCGTCCTTTTCGCGCCAACCTAAATTGCCGTCATTGACATTGGCCAGCGGCTCGACGCCCGAAACGTCCAGCTTATCTAATTGGCCAACCCAATTCAGAATCTTGGTCATATCGTCAGCGGCGCTTTGCTCTTGCTCGGCCGGAATCTTGAGGCGTGCGAGACGCGCAATCTTACGGACGGTTTCAATATCCATAGACATGGCAACAAAAGTGTCCTTTAGGCACAAATCCGCTGAGGCCACAGGGCCAACGGCGGTAATTAGGGGGTGGCAAAAAACCTTAGGCAAGCTATCATCAGGCATGGCTATCTGCAACCTTTCCGACCTTTCGGCTCTTTTAAAGCCCGGCGCTTGCCTTTTGGGGCTTGACCCGGGGCGCGTGGTTATTGGCGTGGCCATTGCCAACCCGGCCGCGACCATTGCCTCACCTTTGGCGGGGATTAAACGCACGAAACTCCTGGCCGATTTGGCGGCCTTGGGTCAAATCATCCGGGAGCGAAACGTTGGCGGCCTTATTATAGGTCTGCCCAAAAATATGGACGGAACTGAAGGCCCCGCCGCGCAGGCAGCGCGCTCTTTTGCCTCCAACCTCCTGCGTAAAAGCGAGCCGCCCTGCCCCGACCTCCCTATCGTTTTTTGGGACGAGCGCTTTTCGACCGCCGCCGTCACCCGGTTTATGATCGAGGATAATATGTCGCGTGTGCGCCGCAACGAAACGGTGGACAAAGCCGCCGCCGCGTATATCCTTCAAGGAGCTCTCGATGCTTTGCAGGCACAACGCAAAGGCTAAATAATTTGATTCCGACAACCGCTCCTATTCAGCTCGTTTACGCCTCGCACGATGGGCATACCGAACAAATCGCCCTGCGGCTCGCCGCCGAATGGCGCAGGCAAGGCTTGCTGTATTCGCTTTTCAACCTTTCTGAGACTGAGGCCGATCCATTCCTTTGGCCGGAGCCATCGACCATCGTCGTGATGTCGCCCATCCGCTATGGTTTTCACCTGCCCGTCATCGACACCTTTATCGAGGAGAATAAGGAATTCCTTAAAGAACAACGGCTTGTTATGATTTCGGTCAATCTGACCGCCCGCAAGGCGATGAAAAGCGCCGCACGCACGAACCCCTATTACAAAAGGTGGATCGCGCGGCATGAGCTGAAGCCGACCTTGGGCGCGGTATTGGCCGGTCGGCTTGTTTATGCCAAGTACAAGCCATGGGAAAAAGCGATGATTCGCCTGATCATGGCGATGACGGGCGGCCCGACCAACTTGGATGCCGATATTGATTACACGCCATGGCTGATGGTTGATGCGCTGGCGCGGCAAATTGCCAAACTTTCTGCCAAGCGTGAGGCCGCATGATCCACAACCGGATCGCCATCGTATTCGGCGGAACGGGCTTTCTGGGTAAAGCTGTGGTGCAAACGCTTGCCCGCGCGGGCTACCTCGTTCGTGTGCCAACGCGCGATCTTGAAAAAGCGGCCCCCCTAAAATCGCTTGGCTATGTCGGCCAAATTATGCCGATTGAACTTTCGGTCCGCAATGAGGCCGATGTGGCTACCGCTCTTAACGGCGCAAGTGTCGTCGTCAATTTGATCGGAACGCTCTGCGAAAAAGGCAAGGATAGCTTTCAGGCCGTCCATGTTGAAACAGCGGCGCGGCTGGCACGGCTGGCGCGCGCGGCAAGTATTCCTTCGTTCGTTCATATCTCTGCCTTGGGCGCGGATTTAAAAGCACACGCCGCTTATAGTCGCACCAAAGCCATGGGCGAGGATGCCGTACGCGCCTTTTTCCCCAACGCCATTATCCTAAGGCCCAGCATTCTTTTCGGGCCCGGCGATTCTTTTATGGAACGGTTGACGACAACGGCACGATTCCTGCCGTTTTTCCCGCTTTTCGGCGGCGGCTTGACGCGCTTGCAGCCTGTTTATGTTGGCGACGTCGCGGCGGCTTTGATGGCCTGCCTTCAAAAACCAGAGACGCAAGGTCGCGCTTTTGCGCTGGGCGGACCGCAGATTTATACATTCAAAGAGTTGGCCACCATCGCCATGGCGAAAGAAAACTTGCGCCGCCCCTTTTTCAACATGCCGTGGGGCGCCGTTCAAGTTTTAGCGTTTTTCTTGAGCTTTCACCCCAAACCGCCCTTGACCAAAGATCAAGTCGCGCTGCTTCGCTCTGACAATATCGTCACGCATACGCTTGCGACAGGGCGAGGCCGTGCGCGGACGATGGCCCTTGGTTCGTTTGAAAACCTAGGCCTCACGCCCCGCGCTTTGGAAAGCGTTTAAAGCTGAACCTTTGCCTTTTTTATAGATCAAGCCGCCGTTGGGCCATTTGCGTCGGGACAAAATATTTTTTGCCGTCCCGCTCGAAAACAAAGCCGGTTCGCTTACCGCCAAGCGTTGTAAGCGTGACGATTTTTGTTTCTTTATCTTCATCACTCACCGTTGCCAAAATCTCTGCTTTTTCTTCGGAAGGCTGCTGGCCAAAAGTGCTGAACTTCACTTCAGAACAAATAGCCGTTCCATCGATAGGCATTGCCCGCGTGAAATCAGCGGAAACCTCCGCATCAAGCACAACCTCTTGCCGAGCCCAACGGTAAGAATCTCTAACAAGAGCTGAGGTCGAAACATGTGCGGTCGCATTTGACGCGCCTTTCTCAAAATCCTTTTGTAGCGCCCCATACGCCTGCGCATAAACAAGGTTTTCGTTTTCTAGGCCTCCTGAGGTCTTATCTATACAAGATACCGGCAATACTCCCCCGAACAGCATAACGACAGAAGCTATTCCTATTCTTAAGCAAGCGATTTCACCTCGTTTACGGCGGGTTTCGTTTTCCACCTGTGTTCGGATCACAGTGTCAGCAATTACGCTGCCAAAGAGTAGCCCCCCAGTAACCGAAACAAAAGGCAAAGGCCCTGCCGCAGCACTCCCTGCGATCACGGCAATCATAATGCATGTTTCCGGATATTTAAAAATCCCCGCCGCTTTTTTCCAAAGGCTCGGCTTTTCTTGAGTAAGGCTCGTTGTCATCTGTTTTCTCCTTATAAATTCTTGGTGTTTGGTTTTTGAGCAAGAATAGTCACAACAGGCCGCCCGGCATCACCGCTTGAATCCATTTTACCAAACTATGTCCGGGCGCTTTAAACTTCAAACAACAGCTCGTCGCATGGCGATTTCTTGTCATTCGAATAAGCGGCTGTTCTTGTGACCCTGGATCCCGGATAAACCCTTCGGGTTTTCCAGAGATGACAAGATTTTTTTGTTTTTTCTTGAAGGAAAAGAGAGCCCCCTCCACCAACCCCCCACCGTCATGCTCGTGAAAACGGGCCTCCCGTTTGGTTTTCTTTTTTTATGATCGTTCCGGCCCTTTTTCAAAACAAAACGGAACTCAAGGCGTCACGATTTCCGCACGCACAGGAACGAAATAACGGTCCTTGCCCCGCAAAAGAATCACGCCTTGTTTATACTCTTTCTCCGTTTCAAGTGTAGCAATCCTCGTCTTCACTTTTTCTGAACTCACGATCCCTATGCTTCGCAACGACGGCTTCAAGATTCCTTCATGGCGAAGAGCCACCGCACGAGCACGCTCGGCGTCTATGACAAGTTCCTGAGGACAAACGCGCTTTCCATCCAACTCGCCGCAGTTTTTCTCATTAGAAAGTTCTTTCGCCTCAGAGAAAAAAGCCTTCATTTCAAGTTTAGCGACCCTTTCTCTCCGAACCCATTCATCAGGGCCACGATAAAGGCCGGGCATCGCAACCTCTGCGGTCTTTACGCCAGAAGCTCCTTTTTCAAAAGCGTCTTGAAGCTGCTGGTGAGCTTCGGCAAAAGCCGGCCCTTCCTCTGCCGTCGATGCTTGAAAGCCATAAACAAAAACAGCAGAGGCCAGACATACCGCCGCTGACGCTACCAAAGGATATCTGATGATAGCAGCACTCACGTTTTTATCCTTGTGGACAATAACGTACGGCATTCCCAACATAAACGTGCTAAAGGCTGCCATAGCTACTGTAAGTTCCGGCCCCTTATTAAAACACAATCCATAGCACCCCAAGATCGCACCGGTTCCTATGCCCGCCACAATATTGGCCGGTTTTCTAAAAATCCCCGCCGCTTTTTTCCAAAGGCTCGGCTTTTCTTGAGTAAGGCTCGTTGTCATCTGTTTTCTCCTTATAAATTCTTGGTGTTTGGTTTTTGAGC
>Ga0209467_1001420_pt1 | contig 21208 bp, 20 predicted proteins | sample Higcelwee11metaG_FD_187175 | JGI IMG/M metagenome (GOLD analysis project Ga0209467, IMG submission 187175) | Freshwater pond sediment microbial communities from the University of Edinburgh, under environmental carbon perturbations - High... | ecosystem: Environmental > Aquatic > Freshwater >...
CCAGTGTTCGTCACTGAGCATCAATCGGGGCATTGCAAACCTGCAGGGTTGTCGGTGTAGGAACCTCAATTCTGCGGGTTTACTCTTCTTCATCAACGCCTCTCGTTCGAAACGTCAACAGGCCCTAGGTTTCAGCGAGAGTACTCTTGGCAAGTTGAGGAAGTAGAAGAGTTTTGGGAGGACATTTCACAGCAAATATCTATTAATTTAGCTGGTGCAGTGAAGTATGAAGAGTACTTTATAGGCTGCATTGTGCTTGTGGGGGAGGATTCAAAGCCAGACTATCTAATAGTTGATGGTCAGCAGCGCCTAACAACGCTGACAATTCTACTTAGAGCAATTATAGAGCGGCTCAATGAGTTGGATGAAACTTCTGCGGCCGAAGCTTTGTATAAGAACGTAATTGAAGGAACTGATAATGATGGCAGAAGGTATTTCAAGCTGAAGAATGAGAGCCCGAAGCCATTTTTTCAAAATGAACTCCAGGCTATATCTCCGGCAAGAATGAGCTCTGCTGAAACAGAAGAGGAGAAGCTTCTCAGTGCGGCCTTCAATATTCTAAAAAAGCGAGTGAAAGAATATGACTTGGGGAGTCTAAGTCAAATTGACTCAGTCAGAGCTCTCCGAGAGCAAGTCCTTAACTACTTGAAGTTTATTCTGGTTACAGCAAAAAGCGAGGACGATGCTTATACGATATTTGAGACGCTCAATGCCAGGGGCTTGAGTTTAACATCTGTAGATCTCATAAAGAACTGGATTTTCAAAAACTATGACGAAACTCACCCCAATGATAATGCAAAAGATATTTGGGGAGGCATCAGACGCTCTATTTCGACATTTTCTAATTTGGAGACATTTTTTAGGCATTACTGGAATTCAAAGTACGCTTTCTCGTCAGATGACCGACTTTACAAAAGCTTCAAGGAGTTTCTAAAGAAAGGTGCTATTTCTAATGCCAAAGACTTTCTCCTTGAGCTGAATGGGGCCGCTGATACCTACAGAAAGATTGGCAGTCCCCAAGATTCAGATTGGTTGGTCAAAAAAGAAAAAGCAATAAAGCGATCTTTGGATTTGTTGAACCAATATCGTGTAACGCAGCCTCGGCCATTTCTACTCGCCCTGCTTGAGTGTCACAAGAAAAAAATTATAAGTCAGACAGATCTTATTGATGCGGTCACCAAGCTTGAAAATTTTCATTTCGTTTTTTCCAATATATGTCAAGAAAGAGCATCAGGGCTGGATGGTAAATATGCTCGTGCTGCTAAAAACCTATATGGTGTTGGTAGTAATAAGCAAAAAGCAAAAATAGTAATTAAGGATCTTCTTGAGTACTTGGCAAATAAACGCCCCACTAACCAGCGAATTGCTGAGGCTGTGGGGGAACTTAAGTTTACAGCAAGCGATGACAGTAACAAGAAGGTTATCCAGACTATTTTTGTTAAAATTGAGGCCCACTTGCGAGAGACGAAAGAGCTCTCTGTAGCCGAGTTCTCTCTTGAACATATTCAAGATCAGTCTACCGGAGATGATTGGGTAGGTTGCATGGGGAATTTGTTGCCTCTAGATGAAAAGATAAATAATGGAATAAAGCCTGGTGTAAGTTTTTCTCGCAAAAAAGAAAAGTATGCCAAGTCAGAGCTGAAAATTGTAAAACTATTCGTGGAAAAAAATAGCCAAGGTCACTGGGGTAAGTCAGAAGCAGAAAACTGGAAAAGCGAAACTATTAAGCTTCTGGATATGTCTACAAGACTGGAGTGATCAAAACTCCGTATATCGCTGGATGTAGGGAGTCCATCGGGCGGCAAGGCAGCCCAGACGCCTCCCGGTGGACAAAACGCTCTGCTTGTCCACCGCTCTCCTTCAGGCCCGCTGCCCGGAGCGGGCTGGCCTCAGACGCACAGACTCCGCTTGATGATCGTGCCCACGCTCCCGCGTGGATACGCATTCCCAGTCGCTCCTGCGGCCGGACGCGAAGCGTCCAGAGGTTTGGCCCCCACGCTGGAGCGTTGGGGCCATCAAGAGTGGACAAAACGCTCCGCTTGTCCACCGTTCACCTTCAGGCCGGTTGCCCGGAGCGGGCTGGCCTCAGATGCACAGGCTCCGCTTGCCCCGGTACAGCGCCGGCAGCCCCTCGCGTTCGTCCCGGCCGGGCGGGTTCGTTTCGGCGCGCGGCATGTCGTTTTGGGGGGCATCCGGGCCGGATGCGGAGCGGCGTGGCCCGGTGGCCAGGTATACGGAAAACGCGAGAAGAACCACGACCAGGGCGCTGGAAACAATCGGATCGGCGATCATCGATACCTCCGGAAGGCATGGGCTTTTCAATAGGTGCCTACATGTAAGCTTGCGTCACTATGCCGCAGCAGGGGCGTTGCAGGCAATCGACTTACGTCGGGTAGGGATATAGCGGCGCGCTTCATCCACCTGTAACCGTCTTCTGCTCGATCCTGTCCCCCGCTGGCGCGCCTAGACTGAGAGCAAGCGAACCTGAGGAGCTTCCATGGAGTTCAAGGACTATTACGCGATGCTCGGCGTGGAACCCACCGCCGACGAGAAGACCATCAAGACGGCCTACCGCCGGTTGGCGCGCAAGTATCACCCGGACATGAACAAGGAGGCCGGCGCGGAGAGCCAGTTCAAGGAGGTGGCCGAGGCCTACGAGGTGCTGAGCAGTGCGGAGAAGCGCGCCGAGTACGACCAGCTTCGCCAGTACGGCCGCGCCGGCGAGTCGTTCGAGGTGCCGCCGGGCTGGCAGCGGGCGGGGGGCTTCGGCGGGGCGCACGAGCATTTCGGCGGCGATTTCTCCGACTTCTTCGAGTCGATCTTCGGCGGCCGGCCGGGTAGCCATCCGCACGCCCAGGCGCCCCGGCGGGGCCGGGATATCGAGCTGGAGCTGCCGGTGTTCCTCGAGGAAACCCTGGGCGAGCACAGCAAGCCGATCGACTACCGGGTGCCCAGCTTCGACGAGCACGGCCAGCGAGCCGACCGGCACAAGAGCCTCAACGTCAAGATTCCCGCCGGGGTCGCCGATGGCGAGCGCATCCGCCTCAAGGGCCAGGGCGGGCCGGGCGTCAATGGCGGACCGAGCGGCGACCTGTACCTGTTCATCCGCCTGGTTCCCCACCCGCTCTTCGACGTCGAAGGCCACGATCTCATCCTCACCGTGCCCCTGGCGCCCTGGGAGGCCGCACTGGGCGCTCGAATCGAGGTGCCGACGCTGTCCGGCCGCATCCACCTGAGCATCCCGCCGGACAGCCAGAGCGGCCAGCGCCTGCGCATCAAGGGCAAGGGGCTGAAGGACAAGCACGGCGTCGGCAATCTCTATGCCGTACTGAAGGTGGTGATGCCGCCGCGCAGCGACGAACATGCCCACAAGCTCTGGACCCAGCTGCGCGACGCGGCGGGCTTCGACCCGCGTAGCCAATGGAGCACGCCCGCATGAGCACAACCCTGACCGTGCAACTGACCCTGGAGGAATGCTGCCTGCTGGTCGAGACGCCCGCCGCCAGCCTGGTCGAGATCGTCGAACACGGCATCGTCGAGCCGGGCGGCGGCAGCCCCCGGGACTGGCGCTTCGATCCCGCCGCCCTGGACCGGCTGCGCCAGGCGCTGCGCCTGCAGCGGGAGCTGCAACTCGACTGGCAGGCCGTGGCCGTGGCGCTGGAGCTGCTCGACGAAGTGACGCGCCTGCGCGCCGAGAACGAAAGCCTGAAACGGCGCCTGCTGAGGTTCACGGAGCCGTAGCGCCCGACAGCAAGGGCGCGCCAGGAGCCGCTGCTTTCGCAGGGAGGCAGCGGCTTTTTCGTGGCCGTCTTGTACAGTGGAGACGGGCCATGGCGATCCGCAGGCGCCCGCAACGATCCGCATACCTTGACGACCACGATCCCGGCTTTTCGGGCAAGAGAGGCAAGATGCACGGCAAACGGGCTGAGCTGAAGGGACTGCTGCAGACACAGTGGCGGCACCTGGTGACGATCAACCCCAGCGACCGGATCTGGCAGATGCCCTTCGCCGCGGCGCTGGCCACGGGACTGCCGCTGCTGATCGGCGCCTACCTGGAGCGCATGGACTACGGGCTGGTCTCCTCGCTCGGCGGGCTGGTGTTCCTCTACCTGCCGAACACGCCGCTCTATCACCGGATGGTGATGCTGATGGCCTGCGCCTTCGCGATGATCGGCTGCTACACGCTGGGTGTGATGAGCAACTTCTTCCCGCCGCTGATGGTGCCGGCGCTGGTCTTCGCCACCATCCTGGTCACCATGCTCTGCCGCTTCTACGGCGTGGGGATACCCGGCAGCATGTTCTTCATCATGGCGGCGTCGATCGGCGCCTATACGCCGGTGGAGATGCTGCAGGTGCCGCTGATGGTCGGCCTGATCGGCATGGGGACCCTGCTGGCCTGCCTGATCGCCTTCTTCTACAGCCTCTACAGCCTGCGCCTGCAGGCGCCCAATCCGGCCCCGCCGTTGCCGCGGCCCAGCTTCGATTTCGTGGTGTTCGACTCGGTGTGGATCGGCCTGTTCGTCGGCCTCTCGCTGGCCATCGCCCAGCTCCTGCACCTGGAGAATGCCTACTGGGTGCCGGTCAGTTGCCTGGCGGTCATCCAGGGCGCGTCGCTGCAGGCGGTCTGGAACCGGCAGTTGCACCGGGTGCTGGGCACCAGCGTCGGCCTGCTGGTGGCCTGGGCCCTGCTGTTGCTGCCGCTGGACAAGTGGAGCATCGCCCTGACGCTGATGGTGCTGTGTTTCGTGATCGAAACGGCGGTGGTCCGCCACTACGGCTTCGCCGTCGTCTTCGTCACTCCGCTGACCATCCTCCTGGCCGAAGCGGCCACCCTGGGCCAGGGTTCCGCCACGGCGCTGATCGGCGCCCGCTTCGTCGATACCGTGCTGGGCTGCCTGGTCGGCCTGCTCGGCGGCGTCTGCCTGCACAGCCCGCGCTTTCGGGAGGCGGTGGGGCGGCCGATGCGGCGGCTGGTGCCGGAGCGGTTTGGGGAATGAGGGGCGTTAATCGGGGCAGGCCCGCGTTTCGGGACAAAGGGGACGGGTTTATTGATTGAAGCCGTCCCCCCGTTCCGACGCTCAAGCAGGCTGTTGCGGAGGCTCGCTGCGCTGCCGATGGGCCGCCGCGCTCGCTGGTTTTCCACCGGCGGCCTCGAATACCCGTCCCGATCCCGGCTCCCGGCCTTTTGCCGTGGGAGAAACCCCGTCTGCGTTTAAAATGCGGGCAACGTACCCGCGATGATCTCCCATGAATCCAGAAGCCCTCGATACCCTGCACCAGCATCTGCTCGCCGCCTTGAGCCCCGCCCCCGACGAAGCGCGTCGTCTGTTCCACGGGCGGGGACGCCGCTGGTCGGGGCTCGAGCAGGTCACCGTCGACTGGTTGCAGGGCGTGCTGCTGGTCTCGCTGTTCCGCGAGCCGGCGGAGCCCGAGGGGGCCGCGTTGCGCCGTATGCTCGTGGCGCTTGCCGAGTCGCCCGCCTGGCGGCACAGCGACGCGCATGCGCTGTTGCTGCACCACCGTTACCGGCCGGACAGCCCGACGGAGGTGCTGCTGGGCGAGGCGGTGGAGGAATGGCCGATCACCGAGAACGGCCTGCGCTACCGGCTGGAGCTGGGCCGGAAGCAGAACAATGGCCTGTTCCTGGACATGCGCTACGGGCGCCGCTGGGTGCAGGCCCAGGCCCGGGGCAAGCGCGTGCTGAATCTGTTCGCCTACACCTGCGGGTTTTCCGTCGCCGCGATTGCCGGCGGCGCCGAGCATGTGGTGAACCTGGACATGGCCAGGGCGGCCTTGAGCCGCGGGCGGGACAATCACCGTCTGAACGGGCACGACCTGGAGCGGGTGACCTTTCTGGGCCATGAGTTGTTCAAATCGTGGGGCAAGGTGAAGAAATGCGGCCCTTACGATCTGGTCATCATCGACCCGCCTTCTTTCCAGAAGGGCAGCTTCGCCCTGACCAGGGACTACCAGAAGATCCTGCGCCGCCTGCCCGAGTTGCTCGGCGGGCACGGCAGCGTCCTGGCCTGCATCAACGATCCGGACATCGGCCCGGACTTCCTGATCGAGCATGCAGCCCGCGAGGCACCCGGCTTGCGCTTCGAACAGCGGCTGGAAAATCCGCCGGAGTTTGCCGACATCCATGCCGACAGCGGCTTGAAAGCCTTGGTGTTCCGTCAGGCCGGCGCTGCCTCGGCAAGCCACACGGCATAGCGCCGTCCTGCTCGCCGGGTGGAAAACGGGTCGCGATTTTCCATCCGGTGCGGATGCCGGCCCGTCAGTACGGCGCCTGCCCAAAATAGTTGCCCGCCGGCTCGTAGTTGCACACCACGATCACCCGGCCGCCGCACTGGCTGCGGGCGCAGCCGAGCCGGCGGGTGTTGTGCCAGACCATCTGGGTGTAGTGGCCGATACCTTGCGAGTTGCCCGCCCTCAGCGCGCCGCCATCGTAGCGCTTTTTCTCGCGTTCCCAGGCCAGGGCGGCGTCCTTCACCCCGTAGTGGCCGGCCGTGCCGATGAACAGGTTTTCGCCGTAGCCCGAACCGCGGCTGTGCTGCATGCGGCAGCTGCTGGCGGCGAGGTGGTCGGCCCAGCGCTGGGCGCTTTGGGCGACCGGCGCCGACCAGTGCAGGGGCGCGACCCCGACGTTCGCCCGCGCCCGGTTGTGTTCGCGCAGCAGGGTTTGCACCTCGGCGGTGGCGAGGCGCGACCCGCTCGCGGCGGGCGAGGGTTGTCGTGCATAGGCGCTGGCGGAGGCGAGGAGCAACAGGGAAGCGATGCAGAGCGGGAGGCAGCGGGTGGGACGGGTAGGCATGCGGGTCGTTTCGTGCTGGAAGGTGAGGGGGCGGGTAGCGATCCTTCCCTGGCGGTGCGTGCGGGGCTTGCCGTGCGGGGCGAAACCTTGGGCGTGCCCACCTTCCTGCGTGGGCACGCACCGGGGAGGCTCCGGCGCGGGAGCCTGGCGGCCATCGTAACCCGATTCCCGCCGGGTCAGCGCGTCAGCAGCTCGCTCAGGGTATCGTCCAGCCCTTGCCGCAGCAGGCCCCGGGCGGTGTCGAGGAGGCCGGTCATGGCGCCGCCGAATCCGCACCGCCACAGCGCGACCTCGCCGACGTAGGGATTGCCCCAGCCCATCTGGCAGGCGACCTTCTGGTTGCGCCGGCGCTCCTGCTCGGTGACCGGATACTGGCGGTTCCAGGCCTCGTAGAGTTGCCGGTCCTGCTTGGCCATGCGCAGCTTGTAGCGGTCGTGCATGTAGAGGTAGGTGCGTGCCACGGCGCCGCGCACTTCCTCGCGGGGCATGGCCTTGCGGGCCTGGAAGTCGACGACCATCCGGCACTGGCCGTACTGGTCGGGGGCCTTGTCGAGCATGGCGAAGCCGAAGTTGCTGCGGTCGCCGTTGACCTCGCCGATCTCCGGCACCAGGTTGTGCAGGTCGGCCTCGGCTCGGGCGAAGACCGGGTCGTTGGCCGAGCAATTGTCGCGTCCGCCGGTTTTCCAGCACTGGCGCTGATGGCCGATGACCCAGGCGGGAACCACGTGTTCCCATTCCAGCCGGCCGGCGCGCTGCGGGTTCTGGCGCGGCTGGTAGCCGCAGCTGGCGAGGTCGATGCGATTGTCCCGGTAGCGGCACCCGCAGTAGAAGGTGAGCGGGTCGTCGGCATGGATCTCCTGGGCCAGCTTCTTCGCCGCGCCGAAGGTTCCGGGCGGCCGGATATCGCTGAAGAACGCGCCGGCGACGGCCAGCGCGATGCCGGAAAGCAGCGAGAGGATTTTCTTGGCTGTGGGGGTGCTCATCCGTGTAGCTCCGCCTGTCGGTCGATGGAGCGGCGATTCTACCGACGACGAAGCCTGCGGGCTGCGGGGTTGTGCTCAGGAGCGCGCCTCTGCCCGGCACCGTTCTTTCCCGCTCTCCTCGAATCCGCCCCGCTCAGCAGGCCGCCGCCTGCGGTAGGCTGTCGGCCAGCCCGCCGGGGTGGAACAGCCGGCCGCTGGCGCGCAGGGCGTGGGCCGGGGTGCTGCGGCTCGACAGCAGCCGGGCCAGCGGCGCCAGGCCTTCGACGGCGGCGGCGTTGCCGGCGCGGTCGAGGGCTTCGGCGGCGGCGTAGAGGGCGGCGCGGGCGCCGTTGCGGATCTCGGGGTCGTCGAAGGCGTGCAGCGCGGCGCGGCGGTACAGCGCCACGTCGGGGATTTCGCTGCGCCCGCGCAGGTTGTCCGCCAGGCAGATGCCGGTCAGCAGGTGGCAGCAGGCGGCGAGCAGTTCCACCGAGGGCATCGCGTCGAAGGCCTTGAATTCGATGCGTCCGGCCTCCCGCGCCAGCCGCGCCGGGCGCAGCAGGGGCGAGCTGTCGGCCTGCTCGGCGTATTCCTCGAGGCCGAGGAACAGCTTGACCGCCGGGCGCTGGTCGCAGCGCAGCCAGGTGCGCCGCGACCAGCCGTGCCAGGGCCGGCCGGCGCAGTACGGCGAGCTGAAGCTGAAGGGCACGATATAGGGCGCGTAATGGTTGAGCTTGCGCGCGGCGTCGAGGTTGCGCCGGGTGCTCCAGTCGGGCAGCGAGAGGTTGAGGTCCGGGCCGTAGGTCAGCATCGACAGCTCCATGCCCCGGTACTCGCGGTCGCCGGCGCGCAGGCGCTGCTCGAAGGCGTTGAGCGGCGGCTGGTAGCCGTACTGGGTGCGCAGCGGATCGAAGCCGGCGATGGCCAGGCCCAGGCCGTCGCGTTCGAGGCGCGCGGCGAGCTGGCGCTCGATGTCGAGCAGGCAGTCGATCGCGGCCGCGACGCCCGGCCGCGGCGGGGTGCGGATCTCCACGCCCTTGGCGACGAAGCCGCAGAAGCGCCCGTCGAGGTCGAAGCGCTCGTCGCCTTCCAGATACCAGTAGCCGTTGCGGATGCCGAGGTCGCCCTCGGCCAGCGCCGGGTCGCCGAGGCCGGGCTTGTCGGCGAGCAGGTCGGCGAGCCGGGGCACATCCAGGGCGTGGATGTCGCGCAGGCGCCCGGCCTGCGGGCCGCGGGTATCGGCCAGCAGGTACTCGAACTCGATGCCGTAGTGCACGGCCGGCATCGGTCTAGATCCAGTGGAGGACGTCGTGGGGGTCTTGCACAGCCTCATGGGGTGTCTCCTCGGCGTGTTGCGGCGTACCCAGATAGAGGAAGCCGACGATCTGCTCGTCCTCGTCCAGCTCCAGCTCGCGGTGGAAGCCGCGGTCGTACATCAGCCAGCCGGAGCGCCACAGGCCGCCGTAGCCGAGGGCGCGGGCGGCCAGCTGGAGGGTCAGCACGGTGCAGGCGGCGCACAGCTGCTGGTCGAACAGCGGCACCACCGTGCTCGGCTGCGGGCTGGCCACCACGGTGATCACCAGCGGCGCGCGGTGCGGCATGCGCAGGCTGCGTTCGATCACCGCGGCACTCTTGCCGGCGGCGACGGCGGCGCGCTGCATGGCCTGGCCCAGGCGGTCCAACCCCTCGTCGCGGGCGGCCAGGAAGCGGTACGGGCGCAGGCGCTGGAAGTCCGGCACGCGCAGGGCGGCGCGCAGGATCAGTTCCAGTTCCGCGTCGTCCGGCCCGGGGGCGCGCACGCTGTGGCAGGAGCGGCGGTTGAGCAGCAGGCCCAGAGCGGAGTCCGGCGCGGGGATTAGGGTCATTCCGCCCATGGCAGTTCCTCCTCGATGCGCAGGCCGGCGCGCAGCCGCTCGCGGATGCCCATCAGGGCGGCGTCGAGCCGCTCGATGCGCTGCAAATTGCGCCGTTCGGCCACGCTGGTGTCGAGCACCGCGGCGATGCCGCCGTTGCGGATCACCAGCCGCCGCGCGCCGCGCAGGGCGAGCAGCGGGTCGTGGGTGGAGATCAGGACGATCTTGGCGCCGCCGACCAGGAGGTCGAGGGCGCGCTTGCGGTCGACCCCGGCGTTCTCGATCTCGTCGATCAGCACCACCGGCGAAGCCGAGAGCAGCGCCGCGTCGGCGATCATCAGCGCCCGCGTCTGGCCGCCGGAGAGCTGGGTGACGGCGCTGTCGGCGGCGAACTTCTCGCCGGTCAGGGCGTTGGCGCAGGCGATCACCGTCAGCGCCAGGCCCTCCGGGTCGGCGACCATCCGGCAGCGGGCGTGCATCTCGATCAGCTCGCGCACGCTGAGGTCGACGACGAAGTTCATGTTCTGCGAGAGCTGCGCGACCAGCTTGCGGTCCGGCGCGTAGCGGCGCTCGGCCGGCGGCTCGGCGCCGTTGACCAGCACCCGGCGGCCGGTCGGCGTGTCGCCCTGGGCCAGGCATTCGATGTCGGCGAGCAGGCGGCTCTTGCCCGAGCCGGTCGGGCCGACGATGCAGACGATCTCGCCGGCGTGGAAGACCAGCTTCAGGTCCTCGGCGCGGCCGCTCTTGTCGCGCCCGCCGAGCAGCGTGAGGCTGTCGACCCGCTCGCCCGGCGCCTCGGCCATGGCGCGCACCTCGGCGACCAGCCGCTCGAGGTGGTCGAGCATCTGCCTGCGCTCCATGCCGGCGTCGAACAGCGCCTCGTCGGGCAGGCCGGCCAGCCACTGGCCGAGGCTGGCGCCGGGGGCGGCCGGCGGCAGGGCGAGGGCGGCGACGAACTCGGCCACCGGCGGATGGTGCTCCAGCACGGCGGCGAAGGGCTGTTCGGCGAGACTCATCGGGCGTCCTCCCGGTCGGCGAAGCGCATCTTCTTCACGTTGCCGCGCTGGTGGGTTTCGCCGATGGCGGTTTCGCCGACGCAGTAGGGGCACACCGCCGCCGGCATCGAGAAGCGCAGGCGGCTGCCGTCCAGGCTCGGCGTCGGCGCGGCGGCGCGGATGTGCCGGGCGAGGTCGGCGGCGCCCTGGCCGGTGAGGCCGTTGCAGAACAGCGCCGGCGCGCCGGGGTTGGCCAGGCGCACGTGGAAAGCGAACACCTCGCGCTCGACCTGGGAGACGATGTCGCCCTTGGTGATCGCCACCAGGTCGGCCAGGCGCAGCATCGGGCCGATCTTCTTCGGCGTGTGCACCCCGGCCAGGGCGTCGACCACGCAGATCGCCAGCACGTTCTCGATGTGCGGCGAGCAGCGGTTGCACAGCCCGGCGCTCTCGCTGAGCAGCACGTCGAGCCCCTGGCGCCGGCCCCAGGCCAGGCAGTCCTCGATGTTGGAGACGAAGTAGTGGTCGGGGCACAGGGCGCCGGCCAGACCGACCGCCACCGGGATGCCCTGCTGGCGGTAGAGCCGGTCGTCGGCGGTGGTCAGGGCGTCGAACTTGGCCACGCCGACGGCGAGGCCTTGCTGTTTCAGCAGCTTGGCGACCTGGAGGATGACCGAAGTCTTGCCGACCGACGGCGAGCCGGCCACGGTGATCAGTTGCATAGGCGCAGTCCCCCTTGGGCGGCGAAGAACAGCTCGGCCGCGCGGCGCTGTTCGGCGGCGAAGTCGTGAGTGCGGAAGAACGCCCAGCCCGGCCACTTCAGCCGCGCCCCCGGCGGGAAGGCTTGGGCGTGCGCGGTGCCGGTCGGCGGGTAGCAGTTGCGGGCGAGCACAGCGCCGAGCTGCGCGCCGTGCAGGTAGTCGATGAGCGGGGCGAGGCGTTCCTCGCAGCCGGGTTTGAGCAGGTAGCCGATCGGCATGGCCAGCGCGCCGTCCTCCGGCCAGACCACGGAGGTACGCTCGCGGCGCGGGCAGAGTTCGGCCTGCAGCCAGGGCAGCACGGCGATGGCGCCGACGTCCGGGCTGTTCGAGCCGGCCTGGGTCGCGGTGCGCACGTTGTGCTGCAGGTGGCGGACGTTGCCGGCGAAGGCGGCGAGGCCGCTCTGGCCGAACTCCAGGTACAGCGCCAGCAGCAGGTAGGCGTTGTAGTCCTGGTAGGGCACCTGCGGATTCGGCCGCCAGCCGCCGAAGACGATCTCCCCGGCCCACTGCGGATCGAGCAGGTCGCTCCACACCCGCGGCGGCCGGCGGCCCTTGAGGCGGCGCCGGTCGACCAGCCAGACGAAGGGGATCGTCGCGAACACCCGGAAGGCGCCCAGCGGGTCGGCCAGACCGGCCGCCGCGCAGGCCGGATGCAGTTCGGGCAGCGGGCGGGCGTCGGGGCCGGGAGCGTAGTGGGCGAGCAGGCTCGGGGCGAGGATGTCCTGGTAGACGGTCGAGACCAGCAGGCCCGGCAGGCGGGCCGGGTCGCGCTCGGTCGCCAGGGTGTCGAACGGGCTGTACCACTCGCCGCCGCCCAGGCAGCAGCAGTTCAGGGCCTCGCCGCCGGCCGCGCGCTGCGCCGCCAGGGTCCGGTCGATGCCGGCCTTGAAGGCCCGGCGCAGCGGAATCGGCAGGCGCCCGAGCAGGTCCAGCGCGCCGAGGGCGTCGGGCGCCGGCAGCGCGGGGTGGCCGGCGTCGGCGGGGATGTGCGGCGGTGATGTCACGCTGACCTCCTTGATCCGGCGGGTCGTCTGGTCCGTGGGCTGGGAAACGGCCGCAGGTCTTTCCCGCCATTGGCGCTGGCCGGTGGAGAGTCGCTGCACGGGTTTTCCATCCCACGGACTGGCTTTAGCGAGATTCGGGCCAGCCGGCGCGGAGATGGCCGAGGCCGCGCCGGGCCGGGGCTGCGGCCTCAGGGGCGGGGAAGGGGGCGCGGATGAAATGTTCGCTGCGGAACATTCCGCCGCCGCGGGCGTACCGGAGCGAACCCTCGGGCGTCCGCCGGCGCCGCCGGGTGGCCGTGTGAGGCCCGGCCGCCGCCGGCTGCGGGGTTCTGGCACGCCGCTGGCATCGTTCCCGCCGCATCCATCCGTCACGAGGAACACGCCATGAAGTCACGCGGCATCGTCAATGCCACCCGCCGCCTGATCGGCGCGCGCAAGCTGGGCAGCGCCACCCTGCTCGGCAAGGCCGAGGAGGAGGCCCGCCATTCGCTGACCCAGGCGCGCGCCTGGATCGGCCGGGCCAATCCCATCGACGAGGAGGCGCAGCACAACTTCCAGACCATCGTCGAGGCGACCGCGGATCTGGAACGGGTGCTGCTGGAGGGCGCTGCCCCGGCCTGAGGGCCGTTTTTGATGGTTCCCACGCTCCTGCGCTCGCCGTTATACACAAGTCCAGTCACTCTCTCGGTTTTCCCGAGGGAGTGTAGGAATGTCATCCGCGAGCTGGGCCGAGGAAGAAATGCGTACGGCAGACTTGGGCGATGAGCGACTGAATGCGCGTGCAGCCAAGGTGCTGGGGCAGTTGGGCGCATCCCCACGCAACAGCATTCCTGCCGCTTGCCGGAGCTGGGCAGAAACGATGGCGGCCTACCGCTTCTTCGATAACGAGAAGGACCTTCGAAACGGTTCTGGCCCCCCATCGGGATGCCACCTTGCAGCGTATGGAGTGCTGCCCCGTGGTGCTGCTGGCTCAGGACACGACCGAGCTCGACAAGTGGGTGAACCTGGGGCCCAAGGGAGTAGGCACCCTCAAGGAGCAGCGCAAGCATCCTCGCCGGCTGTATCCGACGGTGGCCTTCACACCGGAGCGGGTTTGTCTGGGCGTGGTGCAGGCCGAGTGGTGGCAGCGTGATGAGCCAAGCCCACGCAAGAACCGGCGCGGCAAAGGCGTGGACGAGAAGGAAAGTCGACGCTGGATCGACAGCTACCAGAGCAGTTGTGCGCTACAGGGACAGCTCCGGCAAAGCCAGGTAGTCAATCTCGCCGACGCCGAAGGTGATCTGTACGAGTGGTTCGTCGAGCATGAAGAGGTTGCTGCGACGACACGGGCGCAATGGATTGTGCGCGCAGCGCAGGATCGCCGCGTGCGGGACGGCGCTGCCGACAAGCTGTGGGCCTGCATGGCGGCGACGCCGAGCCTGGGGCACGTCAAGGTTGAGGTACGGGCGCGTCCGAGACGTCCCGCTCGTCTGGCGCAGGTCACCCTGCGCTCGGCCAGCCTCAGGCTGCAACCACCGGCCCGCGTCGGGCATCGCTTGCCTGAGGTCGTGGTCAATGCCGTCCTGGCACGTGAGGAGCATCCACCGGAGGGCGTCGAGCCGCTGGAGTGGCTGTTGCTGACCCGCTTGCCGGTGGGCAGCCTGGAACAGGCCTCTACGATTGTCGCTTGGTATGCCGTGCGCTGGTATATCGAGGTTTACTTTCATGTCCTGAAAAACGGTTGCCAGATCGGTCGATTGCAACTGGAAACCGAGGAGCGGCTACTGCCTTGCATCGGGCTTTACCTGGTGGTTGCCTGGCGAGTGCTGTACAGCCTGATGCTCGGACGTGCCTGCCCGGAACTGGATTGCGAGTTGATTTTCGAAGCCCGGGAGTGGCGGGCCGCCTACATAGTGGCCAAGCGTTGCATGCCACCGCAGACGCCCCCCTCGCTGGGCGAGGTAGTGATGCTGATAGCCAGCCTGGGCGGCTATCTTGGGCGCAAGCACGATGGCCCGCCCGGCCCCAAGGCCATGTGGATCGGATGGCAGCGATTGCGGGAGTTTGTCATTGCACTGGAAGCCCGCGATGCGCTCGCCGGAACTTATGTATAACGACGAGCGCAGGAGCGTGGGCCCGATCGACGGGCAGCTTCGTAGGGCGGGTGCAACCCGCCGGTTTCGGTGCAGGCCTTTGCTACATCTGGCGGGTTTCACCCGCCCTACGCCTACAGCAGAGGCTTACTGCGGCTTGGTCAGATCGACCAGCGGTTCTTCGCGCACCTCGGTCGGCCGGCCGGCCTGGACTTCCTCGACCCGCTTGAGGGCCTGCGCCACGGCCGCCTGGTCGGCGAGCAGGGCGAAGCCGACCCGGAACTGGCGCTGTTCCTTGGGCCCGATGGTCGGCACCAGGCCGAGCGGGCGCTGGAAGCGGCGGTTGTAGGAGAAGCTGGTGCCGGGCTCGAGGCCGGTGACGTAGCCCTGTTTCTCGGTGTCGGTGTTCTTCCACAGGGAGAACACCGGCAGCTGCCGGACGTTGTAGTCGACCCGCACCCCGCGGTTGCCGGCCTGGTTGTGCAGCACGGCGAGGGTGTCGCCCTTGTCGTCGCCGTAGGGCACCAGGTTGTAGACGGTCTCGTCGTAGTCCCGGGTCGGGCCGCGGTAGGTCTGCCAGTTGGCGAGGTCGCCGCGGGCCTTGGCGTTGAACGGCGAGACCTGCTTGACCGGGGCGACGAAGCGCGCGCCCTGCTCCAGCAGCGGGGTGCCGAAGTTGTTGTGGTAGAGCGCCTGGTATTCCTTGGGATAGTCGCCGTTGTTGGTCAGGGTATCGTTCACCACGAAACGGGTGGCGCCCGGCTCGGTGCTGAGTTCGGTGGCGACGCTGAAGTCGACCTTCTTGAACGCCTGCTCCTTCAGCTCGCCCTTGAGGCGGATGGCATACGGCGGCTGCTCGTCGATGCTCAGCACCACCTTGGTGGCCGGGATGTTCGCCGCCCGGCCGTGTAGGGTGAGCAGCTCGCCGTTGTCCAGGCCGGGATGGCCGACCCACTCGTAGCCGCAGCGGGTGACCAGTTCGTTGAAGCCTTCCAGCCAGCCGAGGCCGCCGCGGCCGTTCTGCTCGATGAAGGCCGGGTTGACCACCTCCTTGACCGGCGAGTCCCAGCCCAGGCGGACGTCGCCGGCGACCGCGCGCAGCACGTTCATGCCGCGGGTCGGCACCACGGTGATGGTCATCGCGCCGGTGTCGATGTCGATCAGGCTGACGCCCTCCTGGAGTCCGCCGTGCAGGGTGCGCAGGCTGACCGAGAACGGCTTGTCGGTCTGGATGCCCAGCTGCTGGCTGTCGATCTTCCAATTCTGCGGGGCCTTGTCGCTGTCGATCAGGACATAGTCCCGGGCCAGTGCGGGCCCGACGCCGACAAGTGCGGTCAGGCCGATGAGGCAGGAAAGTTTGTTCATGGTGGTCCTTCTTTCTTGTTGTGAGGCGGCCCGGAGCGTCCGGGCCGCCCCTGGGGGAGTTACGAGCGCTTCAGCCAGACCGCGGTATTGCCGGGCAACTGGCCCGGCTCCGGCAGCGCCTCGCTGGACAGCAGCACCTGGCTGCCTGCCGGCAGCGCGGCGGCCTGCTCGCCCATGTTGATCACCACGCGCAGGTCGCCGTTGTCGAAGGCCAGCACGTCTTTTCCGGCGTCGATCCACTGCAACCGGCCGTTGCCCAGCGCATGCGCATGGCGCAACGCGAGGATCTTCCGGTACAGGTTCAGTGTGGAGTCGGCGGCGCCTTCCTGACGGTCCACGGCATAGCGTGCATAGGAGGCCGGCTGCGGCAGCCAGGTCTTGTCGCCCGGGCCGAAGCCGAAGGACGGGGCGTCCGCCTTCCAGGGCAGCGGCACGCGGCAGCCGTCGCGGCCGACTTCCTCGCCCTTGGTGCGCAGGAACATCGGGTCCTGGCGGTACTGGCCTTCCATGGTGGTGTGTTCGGGCAGGCCCAGCTCCTCGCCCTGGTAGATGTAGGTCGAGCCGGGCAGGGCCAGGGTCAGCATGGCCAGGGCGCGGGCCCGGCGCAGGCCGAGCGCCTCGTCCGGCTGCGTGGTGGCGGGACCGATGCCGTTGCCGGGCAGGGCATGCTTGCCCAGCTCCTTCAGGCCGTAGCGCGAAGGGGCGCGCACGGTGTCGTGGTTGGAGGTCACCCAGGTGGTCGGCGCGCCCACCGTGGCGGTCAGGGCCATCGAGCTGTTGATGATGTCCTTGAAGGCGCCCGCGTCCCATTTGGTCATCAGGTAGTCGAAATTGAACGCCTGCTGCATCTCGTCGGGGCGGATGTAGTGGGTCAGCCGCTCGCGTGGGGTGACCCAGGCCTCGGCCACCATGATGCGCTTGCCGGGGTATTCCGCGAGGACCTTGTTCCAGGAGCGGTAGATGTCGTGCACGCCGTCCTGGTCCCACATCGGGCCGACCAGCGCGCCGGCATTCTCGCGGCCTTCCTCGATCGGCAGGTCGGGCAGCCCCTTCTCCTTGATCAGGCCATGCGCCACGTCGACGCGGAAGCCGTCCACGCCGCGCTCCAGCCAGAAGCGCAGCACCTTCTCGAACTCGGCGCGCACCTGCGGGTTGTCCCAGTTCAGGTCGGGCTGCTTGCTGTCGAACAGGTGCAGGTACCACTGCTTTTCGCCCGGCACCTGGTCCCAGGCGGCCTTGCCGAACACGCTCGGCCAGTTGTTCGGCGGCAGTTCGCCGTTCTCGCCGCGGCCGTCGCGGAAGATGTAGCGGGCGCGCTCGGGGCTGCCGGGCGGCGACTTCAGCGCGGCCTGGAACCAGGCATGCTCGTCGGAGGTGTGGTTGGGCACCAGGTCGACGATCACCTTCATGCCGCGGGCGTGGGCTTCCTTCAGCAAGCGCTCGAATTCCTCGGTGCTGCCGAACATCGGATCGACCACACGGTAGTCGGCCACGTCGTAGCCGGCGTCGGCCTGGGGCGACTTGTAGAAGGGCGACAGCCACAGCGCGTCCACGCCCAGCTTGTCCAGGTAGGGCAGCCGCGAGATGACGCCCGACATGTCGCCAATGCCGTTGCCATCGCCATCGGCGAAGGAGCGCGGATAGATCTGGTAGATCACCGAGTTGCGGGCCCAGTTCTCGTTGCTCTGGACGGCCGTGGCATCGGCGGCGGCGTAGGCGCTGCCATAGAGGGAGGACAGGGACAGGGCGACGGCAGTCGCAAGAGTGGTGGCAAGGAACTTTCGACGAAACATACAAGCTTCCTGTTCTTGGGATTGTTGGTAGGCAGGGCGTGTTTCTTGGCGTAGCGCGTGCTTTCTTCGGGACGGGGCTTCAGGGCCGCCGGCATCGGAGCCGGATGCGGTCCGGGCGATTCGGCCGGTCGCGGCGCATGAAGGCGCCGGGCAGCGCGTCGCCGTCTTTGCCGGCATGAAGGCACAGGAGATTCGGGGAGCGAGGGGCAGGGATAGCGCCTGCGAGGGCGGACGGCTGGATGACTGCAACCATGGGACACCTTGTTCCGGGGACAACGCTGTCTTGGGGCCGCAGGCCCGGGCGCGTCGACCCCCGTCTTGTTGTTCTTGTCGTCTGCCGGGGCGGGCCCGAAACGGGCGGGCCGCTCTACTCCGGCAAGGGTCCCCTGTCGGGGTATCGCTACCTTAGTAGGGGGTTTTTCGTTTGACAAGACATTCATCGTTTTAAGGTTTTTCGCCGTATTTCCCCGTAGGTAAAACGATTCATCAAGATAAAAGCAGATATTGGCACGATCAGGCCGGCAGCCGTGCGGATCGCGCCGGTCGACGCTCGAAAGTCGCCTGAGAAAATCCTGCCGACAGTCGCGAAAAAGACGCCGGGCGTGCCATGCGCCGCCAGGGCCGGCGCCCACGTCGACCGCGAATGGGAACGCACCCCGCACCCCTGGAACCTCCGCGAGGTGCGCAATTTCATGGTGGTGTTCGGCTTGGTCGGCTCGGCCTTCGACCTGCTGACCTTCGGCGTGCTGTTCCACTTCGTCGGCGAACGGCCCGAGCTGTTTCGCAGCGGCTGGTTCGTTGAGTCGCTGCTCACCGAACTGGCGATCATCCGATTTGCGCGAGAAACCCCATATTTCTAGTGCGGGAGGAATAGCGCGGCGCCCGCAGGGCGCCCCTGTTCTCGCTGCCTCCTTCTCAGGTGGTCGCTATCTTTACTCTGATGGGTTTATTTTGTGAGTCATGACGAAGCGCGCCTACCAATACCGCTTCTACCCCACGCCAGAGCAGGCCGAGCTGCTTGCCAGGACGTTCGGTTGCGTGCGTTCCGTCTACAATCGCATCCTGCGCTGGCGTACCGATGCCTTCTACCAGGAGCAGAAGAAGATCGGCTATACGGCGGCCAGCAGTCGCCTGACCGCGCTCAAGAAGCAACCGGAGCTGGCTTTTCTCAATGAAGTCAGTTCGGTGCCATTGCAGCAATGCCTTCGCCACCAGCAGGCTGCGTTCAAGAACTTTTTCGAGGGCCGGGCGAAGTACCCGGCCTTCAAGAAGAAACGGCACCGGCAGTCCGCCGAGTTCACCCGCTCGTCCTTCCGCTATCGCGACGGCAAGCTGTTCCTGGCCAGGTGCGACGAGCCCCTGGCGATCCGCTGGAGTCGGCCACTTCCTGGTGAGCCTTCCACGGTCACGATTTCCCGGGACTCTGCGGGGCGGTACTTCGTGTCCTGCCTGTGCGAGTTCGAACCTGAAACCCTTCCGGTTGTGCCGAAAACGCTCGGCATCGACCTGGGGCTGAAAGACCTGTTCGTCACCAGCGAGGGCGAACGATTCGGCAACCCCCGCCACAGCGCGAAATACGCCTCCCGTCTGGCCCTGGCCCAACGCCGGCTGGGCAGGAAGCAGCTCGGCTCGAAGAACCGCGCCAGGGCCCGACGGAAAGTGGCCCGTATTCACGCGAAAATTTCCGATTGCCGAGCGGACGGCTTGCACAAGCTGTCCCGCAGACTGATCAACGAGAACCAAGTGGTCTGCGCCGAAACCCTTGCCGTGAAGAACATGATCCGCCATCCGAAACTGAGCAAGGCCATTGCCGATGCAGGCTGGGGTGAATTCGTTCGCCAGCTGGAATACAAGGGCGGGTGGGCCGGTCGGCAGATCGTCCAGATCGACCGCTGGTATCCCAGTTCGAAGCGCTGTGCCTGCTGCGGGCATACCCTTGAGCGCCTGCCGCTGGATGTTCGCCGCTGGAGCTGCCCGGAATGCGCAACCGAGCATGACCGCGACGTGAACGCCGCGATCAACATGAAAGCCGCCGGGCTGGCGGTGTTAGCCCTTGGAGAGAACGTAAGCGGCATGGGTCAAGTATCCGTGTCCTGTTCTCGGTGAATTGGGAATCCCCTTCCTTCAGGGAGGGGAGCAGTCAACTTCGTGGTGCGCACCTGCAAACCCTTCTACCGCAGCCGCCCCGGCCGCCTGCTGCTGAGCGGCACCCTGGCGGTGATGCTGCTCACCGTAGTCCTGCCCTACACCCCGGCCGGCGCCTGGTTCGACCTCGTCCCCCTGCCGCCGGGACTGCTGGCGACGATCGGGCTGATCACCTTGCTCTATGCGGCGGCATCGGAGGCGGTGAAGCGGCGGTTTTATGCGGCGGCGAGGAGGCCGAGGAGTGCGGCAAGGAGGTATCGGGGGGCGTGGGGTAGGAGGGAGCTCGGGACAGCATCTGCCGGGTACAGGCGAAAATGATGGTTTGTTCCTGAGTCTCTTCCGAAACGGCGCGGGTTGCCCCCACACAGGGCTGACAGGCAAGGTTAGGCGAAAAGTAATCTCCAAAGCTCAGTTCAGAAATTTTTCAACCCATCGATCCCAATAACCGGGCTCGTCATGCTCGGTATTTTTCATAGCATCTACCAAAGGTAGATAAGCAAAAGTGGCTTCAGGGAAGCGCATGCTACCATCCGGTTTTTCAAGAAATCTTTCAAGTTCAGTATATGCCGGAATGGCTCGGTCAAAGGGTAGATCGATATATATTTGCCCCCTATAGCTGATTACGTAATTAGGATTGGCAAATGCGCCACATGGTTGCCAGGGAATGCCATTCATATCAAGCCATTGGATGATTTCCGCGCGTGCTGTAAGGTTTTTCCAATCCAGATCATCTGGAAATAGGCAGCTATTTGGATCAATGCCGGGAGATTTGAATACGATGAAAAGAACATCCCGCTGTTTCCGGCGAGCGATGGCGTCAATGTGCTCAATCAGTTTCGGCATTTTTCACCTCGCATAGACAGAGCAGTGATAATCATATGATATTTATAATCAAAACTGTGAGGGTTTGACTTTTCATTTGTTCTCCAAGGCATGGAGCATGAGATACCTGCCTAGAGGCGAAAAAAGAAAGAATGAGTACGATCCGATAGCTTACTCCACTTCCCAGATTTTCATAAAAATCTCGCCATCTGCGCCATCATCTAGAACTAATGTTTCGCTTAACTCATTCCAAAACAAAAGCTCGGTATACCAGTAGTTCCAGTTTTTTTGTAGGTCCTTTTCATTGCTGGCGCATGAAATGACGAGCTGTATTTTTCGTGTGTTAGCACTTGAAGATGATAATCCCTTGAGTTTTGCTCGGTCATCAAGAAGCTTAGCTCGCCACTTATCTTGCGTATAACTATGCACTACAGCAACTTCGATGAACAGCTGCTCGCCCGCTTCATCACAAACCAAGATGTCGCCTAGGGATGGTCTGAAATAGTCCCGACTTGTGTCCTATCCTGCTCGCCAAGGACAGAAATGCAGGCTCGTGTGTCAATCCAGGTTTGATTTTCCGCCCCGAAGAGCATTTGGCGAGGTGTTTTCCCTTATTACGGGC
>Ga0209467_1001426_pt1 | contig 21169 bp, 20 predicted proteins | sample Higcelwee11metaG_FD_187175 | JGI IMG/M metagenome (GOLD analysis project Ga0209467, IMG submission 187175) | Freshwater pond sediment microbial communities from the University of Edinburgh, under environmental carbon perturbations - High... | ecosystem: Environmental > Aquatic > Freshwater >...
TACACGATTTTTTTTACGAAGTTTCGGCGTTTTTAAATTGGTTTCTATGTGCTTAATATCCGTTATGATTTCAACAATATCACTCACCAACGAGAGCATTTTAGAGGTGATCGTAAACGGCGGTTGAAAACTCATAACTGCAAAGCCTTAGGGTTCATATCTTTATAGATTATACCAAATTCCCATACTTATAATACGCCGAACACGCCCCCTCGGAGCTGACCATACAGCTTCCCACAGGGCTGCTCGGTTTGCACGCCGTGCCGAAGATACTACACTGCGGCGGGGAGGCTTTCCCTTTGAGGATGTCGCCGCAAATACAAAGTTTGTGATCGTTGATCTCCTCTTTGGGCAATATCGCATCGTAAATCTTCTCGGCGTTGTAGCGATCATACTCACTCCGCAGACCCATTCCGCTTTGGGGAATGTCACCCAGACCGCGCCAGCGAAAGTCCACCTTGTGGAAATATTTGTCGATTAACGCCTGCGCTTTGAGGTTCCCCTCACGCGTTACGGCACGTTTGTACTCCACTTCGAGTTCACATCGGTTTTCGATAAATTGTTTGACGATCATGCTGATCGACTGCATCACGTCCACCGGCTCGAAACCACTGACGACGATGGGTTTGCCCCAATCACGTGGGAACTCTTCGTAGATTTTGCTTCCGCTGATAACGCTGACGTGGGAAGGTCCTAAAAACGCATCGATAATACACGCGTCATCGCTGATGAGGGCGCGCATCGGTTCGGGCACCGTAACGTGATTGACGTGCAAGAGGATATTTTTCACATCTTGGCGAATCACCGTGTCCAAAAGGGCAGCAGTCATCGGGGTCGTCGTCTCAAATCCGATGGCAAAGAAGATGACCGTTTTATCGGGGTTCTCTTGTGCGATTTTGAGACAATCCAGAGGCGAGTAGACGAAACGGACATCCGCACCCTTGCTCCGCGCATCTTGGAGGCTTCCGTTGCTTCCGGGGACTTTGATCATATCGCCCAGCGTCACCAAAATTACGTTGGGTTGCTGACTCAACACATAAGCATGGTCGATTCGCTCTTTTGGCATGATGCACACGGGACATCCCGGTCCGTGGACGAAATGGATGTTGGAGGGGAGCAGTTGCAACACACCGTATTTCATGATGGTGTGGGTATGTCCGCCGCACACCTCCATGATGTTGATCGGGTGAGGGAGTTTTTCGGCATCTGCGGCGATGATCTTCGCGTATGCTTTTATCGTATCCGCATCTCGAAAATCATCATAAAGATTTTTAAGTTCCAATCCCATATCAGGCTCCGCCGCTCGGACAATTCTCGCTTTCTGCTATCGCGGCAAGCCTCTCTTGCTCATCCATCACATCGAGTATCTCTTTATAGACTCGAAGCGATTCGAGGGCATCTTCTTCATCGATTTTGTTCATGATAAACCCGATATGAAGGAGTACATAATCGCCGATTTGGACGGAACCCTCTTCCATCAAATCCAATCCGGCACTGCGCTGAACCCCCATCGTATCGACGGTTGCGATATTGTTTTCGGTGTCGATACTGACCACTTTTGAGGGGATTGATAAACACATCGTTAGTTTCTCATCTTTCGTTTAAATTCAATCGAATCTATACTGTACCCAAACATCTCTATCAAACCCATTTTTATGATCTCCTCACTTTTGTGAATTGTTATTCAGTAAAAAGATTATAAGCTAATCGGATAAAAAATAGAATAGAACTTATTTTTATTTTCTTCCTACAAGTATCCTATAAATAATTTTATTTACCAACGATATTTCATCTTGGATGATTAAATATTTTTAATTTACCTAACGAATTTTGATCTAATGAATTGTTTCGATTTCGGACATGTGATACTTTTTTGATGTTTTTGTAGAACTAAAAATATTAGATATTAAATTTGCAACGCAATTGCAACACTAAAGTGATAGTGTAGTCAACAGTATTACTAAATATTATGTTATGTTTATATTTAATATAACATAATAGTATGGATATTCTTATCGAACATAAATATAGATAAATGTTTGCGTGGTGTCATTGCAACTTGATAGCACGGAGGCATTTGGTATAAAACAAATGTCAACAAAATCTTAAATTGAAGAGGTGATTCTTGAAAAAGAACATTATTATAGCTTTTGCTGCTTCCTTTTTATTGGTAGCATCCGCAAATGCGTCAGGGGAATCTACTTGTAAAAGTCTTGGTTTAAATCCCTCATCTAAAGCAGGGAAACAGTGGGAAAAAGTTTTTTCCAACCCAGACAAACTTAAAGATATCGGTGTTGACAAGCTTTCAGCTTCAGATCAAAGCGCTTTAAAAGATTATCTAGTGAGTCATGCCGCAGATAGCGATCACCCGACAGTTCCGGGTAAATAATAATTTTAGGAGTGTTTAAAATGGATTTTAAAAAAGTTTCAGTTATCGCTGCACTAGCAATAGCTTCTAGTATAAGTGCTTATGCAGGAGAAACAGATGATCGTATCGCTTCTCTTGAAAAAGAAATTGCAGATATCAAAAAAAATCAGGCTTCTATGAGTCAAACAATCGATGCGGTTGAAACCAAAACGCTGGTGGATAAACTCAATATATCACCTGAACTACGCTTACGAATGGATAGTTTTAACTATAAAAGTAACAGTATCGACGGCGTTAATTGGGCTTCAGCAGCGACCCAAGCGAATCAAGAAAATTATCTAAAAGAGTATAATCCGGCACTCAGTGCCCGTCTTCGTCTGAATATGAATTATGATGCAGGGGAGAATACGAAATTTGTCGGTCGTATCGGTATTCATAAAAACAGTCAAACGAACGAACGTGTTTGCATTATGCACAAATCCATCGTTGCATCCCCTTCCGCCGAAGTTGTCTTCGAGGTTGATAAAGCATACGTCGATCATACCTTTAATTCTAAAGGGGAGATTCCTATTACGGGGACATTCGGGATTCTTCCAACAAGCGGAGGAAGCTCTAGTAATATCGCTGAAGATAAACCACGTCAATCGGTTTTCCCTAGTTTGATCTTCGATATGAATACCTACGGTATTATCGCAACGGCTGATCTTTCAAAAGTAGCATTAAACAATACCTACATGCGTGCCGTTTTAGGTAAAGCGTACACACAAAACAAAAGTCAATTTTATTACCAATGTAATCGCGAAGTCGTTAAAAATGGCGATGTTGCCGGATTATATGCCGAAACGCAGATTCCTGGACTAGGCGACAATACTATCCAAGTCGGCGTCAACATCCTTAAAGATTTAGCAGCATCTCCGTTTGTCGGCAGTAACACCCTCATCGATGCAGATACTCCAAAAATACTAGGTGATGTTTATAACACAGCACTCAATTTAGAATTACGTAATATTGGTGATAGCAAATTAACGGCATTTGCTTCTATCGGTACCTCTAAAATGAACGGTAACGGAACAACCGTTGATTATAAAACGACGAATACGACCTATGGGGCTAAAGGGATTGACTATGCATACGGTGCCATGCCGAATGAAACTGGATATGCCTACCATTTAGGTACTCAATACACTTTCTCTGATTGGGGTACAAAATTTGGGGCTGAATACAATTACGGAAGCAAATACTGGTTTTCAGCTACCCAAGGGTCTGAAGACATCTTTAACAAACTCTCTATTCACGGTAACGCAGTGGAAGTTTATGCCATTCAACCGATCAATAAAGAGCTATTTGTAAAAGTCGGATATTTACAAATGAAAGAAGATTACACAGGTTCAGGATGGCACTTTGGCACTTCATTCGCAAAAGATGCAGACACTAAAGATGCGTATGTGATATTAAACGCAATGTTCTAAATAAATATCTTGTCTTGGGCTTTTCTGCCCAAAACAGGCTTTCCGTATTGCGCAACAGCCCAATACGGAAAGCCTGATCGACCTCATATAAAAAATAGAAGGATAGTGCACATGAAATTCTCATTCAAAAACATCTCAATGAAAACAAAAATGATTCTCTTGGTTATTCCGGGGATCTTAGCTCTTGCAATCAGTATCATTATCTCATTTCGTCTTTTTTCGAATTCGGAAAACACACTGGAAAGTATTCAAGCCAAAGAGCTTGCGATGATTAAGCTCTCCCAAGAGATGAAAGAATCAATATTAACCTACCAATATGTAACGCTTGTAAGCGGGTATACAGGAGATACCGATAGCACTAAAAAACTTGAAGCTATTGTAAATGAAAAAATTGATACTTTGAAAAAAACTGCCTCATCCATGGAAGATAAAGAGCTTGGTTCAAAATTAAAAGAGACCTCAGAAAATATAGAGATACGCTGGGGAGCCGTACAGGCTATGGGTTCTGGAGTTATTGAATCAGTTGAAAGTAAAAATGAGGAAGATATTACCGACTCAATAGAATCTTTTAGTGCTGTAATCGCTAAAATCGGAACGGATTTAAAACATTTCGACGATATTGCTAAAACCCAGTTGGATAGCAAAACAAACGGTTTGTCCAAAGAGATGAACGGTGGTCGGATTATGTTAACTGCTATTGGTGTAGTTTCTTTAACTTTGATCTTTATCATCGGATGGATATCAATGCAGATGGTTAAAAAAGAGATCGGAATATTTGAAAGAGGTGTTAGTAAAATTTCAAAAGAAAAAGATTTAACTTATTTGGTGGCCATCGACGGTGAAGATGAAATTGCCGTTTTATCCGGACACATAAATCAGTTGGTCGGTATACTACGGGAAACATTAGATACAGCAAAAACCCATTCAAAAGAAAATTCGAATATTTCAGATGAAGTCAGTAAATTTGCACAGGAAATTGAGCAAAGAACGAAAGAAGAATCGAAAATTGTTATCAAAACAACTCACTCCAGCAAAAAAATCAGCGAAATGGCAGACCAATCACTTGCAGAAATAGGAGAGAGTGAAAATCGCCTAAACGAAGCAAACCATAAATTACTCTCTTCGCAAAAAGAAATTTTGCAAATGACCTCAGCGGTAAAAACTACTTCAAATGCTGAAGCCCAACTTGCATTAAAGCTTTCTGAGTTGTCAAACTCTGCTACTCAAATTAGAACCGTTTTAGAAGTTATCGGAGATATTGCCGATCAGACAAATTTATTAGCACTTAATGCCGCAATCGAAGCTGCACGCGCAGGAGAACATGGTAGAGGATTTGCTGTAGTAGCGGATGAAGTGAGAAAACTTGCTGAACGAACGCAAAAGAGCCTTACGGATATAAATTCTACCGTCAACATTATTGTTCAATCTATCGGCGATACATCGGATGAAATGAATAAAAATTCAAAACAAACCAATGAGGTGGCACAACTTGCGGAAGATATTGAGAACAGAATTGCCGAAACCGAACAAATTATGACATTTGCAATTGCTCAATTTAAGACAACCGCTGAAAAATCAAATCAAATCAAATTAGAAGTGACCGAAATAGTACAGGAAATATTAATCATTTCAGAGATTTCTACGGCAAATTCAAAAAGCGTTGAAGAGATTACCAATTCAAGTAAAAATCTCAATAATTTGACTAAAATATTGACAAATCAGCTTGATGTTTTTAGAACTTAATTTTACTCTTCGTCCCTAAAACTATTAATTGGTTTCGGGATCAATTTTGAGGGGATTGATATAAATGTAATCAGCCTCTCATCTTTCGTTTAAATTCGATCCATTCAATAACCCGTTTTACCGAAGCTTCATCCTTGATGTTGACTTCCAATATGTCGACGTTCGGTTTGATCTTTCGCGCTTCCGCTTTTTCACACTCAATATCGTACTTGAAATGAGGGAGAAGATCGGTTTTCGTGATGAGGATGAGATCGGCAGTGCGAAACATCACTGGATATTTGGCAATTTTGTCCTCCCCCTCTGGGATCGAGACAAGGACGATATTCAGATGCGCCCCCACATCATAGCTCGCAGGGCAGACGAGATTACCCACATTTTCGATAAAACAAACATCTAAATCACCGATTGCTAAATCGTGTAACCCTTTATGAACCATGAACGCATCCAAATGACACGCGCTTCCCGTTTGAATTTGCACCGCAGAAATTCCTTTGGCGATAAGACGATCGGCATCGCGCGATGTTTCTAAATCTCCCTCGATCACTCCAAATTTAAAGGGTGAAATATCCGCCATGGCTTCGAGGAGTGCTGTTTTACCGCTTCCTGGTGAACTCATCAAGTTAATCGCCAATACTCCGTGATCGTTGAAATGTTCTCGGTTATGGTGCGCTTCATGGTCGTTTTTGTCTAAAATCTTTTTGATGACATCGATCGTTTTTTTATCGTTCAACTGAGGGTTGTGGTGCAGTGTCTCATGCGCCGCCTGATGGGTATGAGAATGATCATGATCTCCGTGATCGTGATGATGAGTGTCGTGGTCGTGGTGATCGTGATCCGTAATGGAACAGCCGCAGTCTTTGCACATAATAAAATCCTAAATGATTGTTTTTATAAAATGAAGTATAGAATATTTCACCTCAAAGAGGCAAGCTTTAGTACCTAAGCGGCAAGCGTAGCCAAAGGGATTCGGTATACCCCTTCGGGTATTATTCCTTTGGCGTTCAAATTAAGATAATATTAGTGCAAGCCCTGAAACAGCAATCACTCCCCCCGCAACACGGGAAGCTTTTGACTCGGCAAATTTGTGCATCGCAAATCCAATAGCGATACCGCCGATATGAAGCATCGCCGTTGCCAATACAAACCCTGCCGCATATTCAACACTGCCGGCATTAAGAGGCATTTCGGCACCGTGTGCTGTTCCGTGGAAAATCGCGAACAAACCTACGATTGCAGAACTAAACACAACCGGCATTTTCACACCGAATCCGATCAATCCACCCAAAACGAGAACCGATGCTAAAATACCCTCTTCGATAAACGGTACTTGGATACCTTGTATCCCCATAGCTGCACCCGCAACCATCATCAATACAAAACTAAGAGGAACCGCCCACAAAGCACGCCCTCCCATTTGGGCCGCCCAAAGCCCTACCGCTATCATGGCGAGGATATGATCCGCTCCTCCAATAGGGTGTCCAAATCCCGCACTAAAACCGGATACACTTCCATGACCCGTATGGGCTAACAACGACGCTTCTGCGACCATTACAACAGCTAAAACTTTTTTCAACATTCTAAACCCCCTTGTGAATTACTATTCAGTTTAGTAATAATTATAGATTGTTTAACTAAAATAGAGTTGAAAACAAAGTTTTCTTCTATACTTTTAGAACAAACACAACTATTTCAACCTAAAAGCTTTTTTAAAAATTATAATTCAGACGAACAAGAAAACGATCATACCCACCATCTCCACCGTTTCCGTCGGCATTGCTGTTTTTGTCATCGATCATCGCATAGCTGATATCGCCAGTGGTCGCTTCGCTAAGTTCCAATGAAGCTATGAGATCGAATTCGGTTACTTTAGTTCCATCTGTATCACTTTTGAAGTTACCATAGAGTGCTGTAAGGACCAATCCGTCCAACCCTGCATTAGCTAAATCCAGTTCAGCATTGAATTGATACGCTTTAACGTCATTCGCGCCATCAATCGTCCACTCCTCCATAGAGGTCATATACGGTCCACCGCCGAAGCCGTTTGATACCGATTTACCATCATCATTTAATGCTTTGTTATAGGCTGCACCAAGAGTCAAGGCACCTACGTTCAATCCCGCACCGACTCCATAAACACTTCCATCCATTCCACTGCCTTTCTTTTCTGAGAAATGTCCATATTGACCGCTAAGTTCAAGACCCATCGTCTCAGAAAAAGGGATTGTATAGGTTGCATCGGTATAAATAGCATCAGATACTTCGTCAATGTTATAGTACCATCCTTGTAGTGTAAGGTTTTCAACACTATCGTTGATAATACCAACAACGGCAACACCGTTACTCTCATCGCCACCAAGTTTTTTGAATTTATCTTTGGAAACGCTACCTTCTGAGTCGTATCCTGCCCAACGGGTCACGTATCCACCTATGAGTGTTGTCCCTTTGATACCACTATAGGTTGCGATAGCCGCTTCGAACGTGTTTGGGTGCATACGGATATCATCGGTATCGGCGAACGGAGTATCGATTTGTTGACGACCGACACGGAGGTTGAGATCATCCATCGTGTAATCGAGGTAAGCTTCACCTACATAGGCATACGATTTTCCATCAATATCTGAAAGATCATTGTTAAGCTCATTTTTATCTGCATCACCCGATACTGCCTGAAGTTTTTGAGATACGTACGCTCCTACTCTAAGTTTCAACCCATTCCAATCCGCTGTTTCGTATTTCAAAACCCCACCAATTGAGGTTCCATACGTATCAGAGCCAACAGCGTTATCCTGATTTACATATGCCGTACGAATTACTCCGCTCACTTTTCCCGCTACTAATGCTTCATTAATACTTGTTGCGTTCAAGGCGACTGCTGCTACCATACTAATGACTACTGCTTTTTTCATATTACCCCTAATTATGTATAATCTTTACAAGAAGTATAACTTTGTAAAATAAAATGTATTTAAACAATTCATTTTCTTATATATTTTTAGAACTTAATCAATGTTACGCTACAATATTTTTGATGAAAAAATCTATCCGCTGTACATACTGTAATCATCCACTCTATCAGCTCAGTGATGGGATGGTCAAATGCTCTCACTGCAAAAAAAAATACAGTCCAAATCGCATTCAACAGATCAAATCACTGATTCAACTCTTCTGCGAAGATAAAAACGCCCTCTCCGCATCAAAATCACTAAACCTGAACTACATCACCGTTTCAAAGTACTACCAAATATTTCGTCACTTATGTGCAGAATATTGTGAAAGGCAATACCATCTTCATCGCTATACTCAGACCCAATACGAAGAGTATCTCTATATCGAAAAATCAAAACGACACAATAAAACGGCTATATTTGATGCCCATAATTTTTTAACATTTGGATACGATAGCTATGTTTACACATTGCTCATGCCCTCATTAAAAATTTTCAAACAGCAGTTTGTAGCAGATAAACTCGAAGAGGTTTACGCCAAAGAGTTTTCCAAATTTATGCGCACTAGTAAAATCATCAAAATCTCCGAACACGACAATGCAATTACTAAGTTTTGGCATTATTTTGAACAGTTTATTACTAGTTTTAAAGGGGTAAGTAACGAACACTTCCCTTATTATCTCAAAGAGGCGGAGTTTAAGTTCAATACGCCCCTAAAGGAGCGTTCAGCAGTTTTAGAGAAGCTCTATTTTCACCCTACCGGCTCGGATATTTAAACTCTTCAATAATCTCGCCTAAGCTCTTTATCGTCTCTTTCGGTATCGCATCGATATTTACAGTTTTTAAGTAGTTTATAACTGTATTTATATATCTACTAAAGTGTTCGCTCAGTTCATCACTCAGCCCCATACGAAACGTGATGCTTTTGGGGATAATCCCAATAACGTTCGATTCGGGGAGCGGGTGTCCCATCAGCTCGATCATATCCAAACACTGCATCACCCCTACCTCATGCGCTCCGCCGCTGTTAAGCCCATAACCGCTGAGTTCATATGAGGGGATATTATAGATACTCCCCGCCTCATCATCGAGATTGATTGTATCGAGGATAACGATGCGGTCATTCTCCATAAAGAGGTTGAGGAGATTAATCCCCTCGACACCGCCGTTGATAATCTCGATGTCGGGGGAGAAGGTATAGTTGGCATTTAGATAGGCGCACGCGTAAATTCCGATCCCGTCATCCTCTTCGAGGACATTGCCGACCCCCAATACCACCGTACGCATCAGAACCCTTTGGAGTGTTCGATACTAGGGTTGGCAAACTGCTCGATGATCTCATCCAGACTCATTACATCACTTTTCGGCATAGCCGTGATACCGCATTTGGCGAGTTTTGATACGATCATCTCGATATAGCTCTCCCAATGCGCACGAAGAGCGGGGGTTATATCGACGCAGACACTGATGATGTCTTCAGGGACGATGCTCACCATGCTCACTTGCGCACAATGAGACGCCATCGAACAGATTTGAAGCATCTCGGTAATCTCCACTTCGTTCGCCGTTTTTTTGATCCCTTGATGCTCTATCAGCTCATCGCCGCTCATCACCACTATCGTCCCCACCGCCAAAACATCATCGGAACTGGTATTGACGATCAATACGTGCTCATACTCTTGGAGCAGCGGCATCAAACGAAACCCCAGCGTCCCCCCATCGACAACATCGAGCGACGGCTCATAGGTGAAGTTCTCTTTGAAGTATTTACCGGCATACAAACCGATCCCCTCATCCATAAAAAATGCGTTCCCCGAACCGATTAGGGCTACTTTAGCGTCCATTTGTTTCCTTTTTATCTACTTACACGTATATTAGTTTTATCTGTATTTTTGTCATATTTAAAGTAAAGTGAATTTTCAAAAATAATATCACTCTCTTCAGATATATACGGCTCTTTACAAGAATGTATATTAATCCAAAATGACTTATTAAAATCAAGATTTTTTGCCTTATAAGCACTATCAGAACTCAGATTCGTTCCGTAAGGTATACAGTTTTCTTCTCCTGCTATGGAAGAGAGCTTGATTAATTTACTTTTATTCAAATCAATCTTATCTTTGTTCTCTTTTTTATCATAGATAGTATTTACATTAAACTTCCAAACATCACCTGTTGTTTCAATGCGATAAATGTAATAATTATCTATACCCCAAAAGTCATCGACATAAAAACAAAATTCATTATCAACCTTGGCAACATGAAGTGTCTCCCAATTACCAGGTAGTCTATCTCCACCTATGCACCCGCTAAATCCGACGACAGCTAATAATCCGATTATCAAAACCTTAAAATTCATCAGATTTATTCCCTTTTTTCAATTTTCAGTTAAATTATTTAAATAATTATGTATAATACTTTTACAATTCGCCTTCGGGCACACCCACTTTTTAAGTGGGGTCAACAAGCTTCTTTATCTTCTCCTGAATCATTTTGAAATTTTCTTTGTCAATCATCCCGATTCGTTTCATTAGTCGCTTCGTACTAAAAACTTTTACTTGAAGCACCATCGCGGTTGTTTTGGTTTCGCCTTTTGACTCGTGGTTATACTCAAAAGTGTGAAAGTAATCGTCATGTTTCGCGGTTGTAGTGGTAGGCACTCCTAAAAATAGGTCATGGGTTAGTTTTCGGATAATGATAACAGGGCGTGTAAAGTTTTCACCTTTGCCATATTCTTCAGAACCAATATTTTGCCCTATCTTCACCCAAAAAAGTTCTCTTGGTTTAATCCCAACTTTTCTATCTCTGGACTCAGTGAGTTTTTTGGTTTCGTTCCATTCATCAAATCGTTTAGTCATTTTGATTTAGCCTTTGAACTTGATTCAGCATCTGCCTCCATTTTCCCTTGCTCATAATCTCCTAAGTGGGAATAAAAGAAATGAAACAGAAAAATCACAAGTCTTTCGATTCTATTTTTGACCGATATGTACGAATTGCATCATCCAGCTTGCTATTATTTATAAATAAACTTCCAGTCTCTAAAATTTCATCATATTCTAATTCAATAATACTATTTTTATCTTCCCATGTGTATTCTTTAGTTGATGGTCGTGATATTTTTTTCCCATTTCCATATTTATCTTCCAAAACTCCCTTGATAAAAATAAAATTTGAAAATCCTTGATATTCAATCATTACATTATCAAATTTGTTATCAAAAAAAGTGTAACTTATTTTTGTAAGCTTTGCTTTACCTATAACAAGTTTTTCATTTTTCAAATGATAGATAGTTAACTTTGCCTGAATATCTTGTGGTGTTGATTCTAAAACTTTATTAGCACCTAATTTGGATGATGGATCATTCCACTTTAAATTTCTAAAACCCACAATTTCAACAGAAAATAAATTTGTTGCCAACATAGCCAAAAAAACCAAACCCACAATACTTCTATTCATCATCCTCACCTTGTTTTATAAATATCAACATTTTAAGTGAAAAATCATTTTACTACTATTAAGCAATAACAAAATGCGATTTAGGGATTATGTATCGCATAATACAGCTGCCCCAGCGCAATCGAGCCGTCATTGATCGGTGTTTGCTGTTGGGCATAAAACGCTCCCTCACCGAAGCGGCGATAGAGGCGTGCCATTAAAGCACGGTTTTGAAAGACCCCTCCTCCGATGACTATCGGCAACTCAGGATAGCGTGTCGCGAAATAAAGCATTATCTCCTCTACGGTAGAAATAAAACGGCTGGCAATCTGTGTTTTATCCCCCTCTAAAGAGATAATTTCTCGAACCATAGGGGAGAGGTCTATCATCCCATCTTTTACCTCAAAAGCAAACGCTCCGGTGATGGAATCCTCCACAAACGATTCCATCATCATCCCCCCCTGCCCCTCGTAATCGAGACTTTGGACAAATCCCCCTAGAGACGCTACCGCATCAAAAAGTCGCCCCATCGAGCTGCTTTTGGGAGAATTAAGTTGTTTTGCCCACATGTGGTGAAGCTGACGGATTTCATACTCTAAAAATGCTTCCACCGTCGGTGATTTCAAGCTCATCACCTCATCGAGAGTGTAGCTCTCAAACAAGAGAGCCAACGCAATTCGTCGCGGTTCTTTGATCGCTTTGTCCCCACCCAAAAGGGCAAACGGTTTTAAAAACCCAATCCGCTCATAGCCGTGGGTATCGGCAATCATCACCTCAGCCCCCCACAAACTCCCATCCGCTCCGTATCCTGTACCATCATACGCAAAGCCGAGCACTTTTTCGCTCAGTCCGTACTCTGCCATGCAGGCGAGAATATGGGCATAGTGGTGCTGGAGTCCGTAGTGCTCTTTTTTTTGCGACACTGCAAATACACTCGAAGCGTACTGCGGATGGAGATCGTGCACGAGCACTGAGGGCTCAACGTCATAAAACCGTTTAAAAGTTTGCACCGTCCGCTCAAAATAGCCATCGGCTTCGACACTTCCCAAATCTCCGATATGTCCACTTAATACCATGTTCTCTTTGACCCCAAGGGCGATGGCACTCTTTTGATGGGCACCGAGAGCTAAAACCGCTTTGTCACTAGGGTGTTGCAAGGCAAAGGTATGGGGGGCAAACCCGCGACCCAGACGCAACATCACTACCCGATTTTCTGCGATTTGAATCACTGCATCATCGAGGGCATTGATAATGGTGCGGTCATGATCGACTATTCCGTCCACGACATGAGCCAACCGACTCACTATCTCAGACGAGCGAATCATAATCGGCTCATCGCTGATGTTGGCACTGGTTGCGACGAGGGGGAAATCTATTCGATCAAATAACAATCGATGAAGCGGGGTATAGGGGAGAAATACCCCCAACCTCTCAATATACGGGGCGATTTGAGGAGACAAGTTAGTCCCTGCTTGTGCATCAACGATTACAATAGGCTTGATAGAACCCGTAATATGGCTTCTTTCTACTTCATTGATAAAGGTGTAATTTTCAAGTTGTTCGAGTGAACCGAACATCACCGCAAGCGGTTTTGCTTTACGGTGCTTTCGTCTTCGTAACTCTCCTACCGTTTCATCGTTGGTCGCATCGCACATCAGATGAAATCCCCCTAGTCCTTTGAGGGCGATGATTTTCCCCGCTTTGAGCATTTCTACGGCTAAATCGATAGGGTCTCCCGCTATCTCGTCTCCTCGATTATCAAGGAATCTTAGTTTAGGACCACAATTGGGACAGCTGATCGGTTCGGCATGATAACGGCGAGAAGCCGGGTTGTTGTATTCCTCTAAACACTCAGGGCACATTGTAAAATGTTTCATCGAGGTGCGGACACGATCATAGGGAGGGGTTTGAATGATAGTATAGCGAGGGCCGCAATCGGTGCAGTTGATAAAACTATAGCGGTAACGTCGATTGAGAGGATCATCCATCTCCGCCTCACAAGCAGGGCAAAGAGCCGTATCAAGTGGGATAGCAACCGATCCAAATCCCAAAGTACTCTCATGAATCTCAAAATCGGTGAACGGCGCAAATTCACACGATTCAATCTCCATCGAATCGATACGGGCACGTTCAGGAAGGTTTTCTCTCAACCCTTTTATAAACGACTCATACTGCGTCCCATGTGCTTCGATCACGACACCCTCTGGAGTATTGCAGACAAATCCGCGAATATCGTAACGGGTTGCTTCACGATAGACAAACGGGCGGAATCCGACCCCTTGCACTATCCCTTTAACTAAAATTTTATAAGAAAATACCGCCGACAACGCAATTTTCCTTCCCAATCGGATAACTCGTATTCATTAAAACAGGAGTTGCCTTCAAATTTCTCTGTAGACGACTAAAGAGCGACTGTCCGGCGAAGTAGGTGCCGCATAGAACAATATCGGTCGCTTTTGTTTTCCCTTTTATCTCGGTGAGCAGTTCACTGAAATAGTCTCCGAAAGATTCGAAGATAGAATAGCTTAAATAAACTGAACCGACACCTGCGAGGCGGTAACTAATGATACTCGCCAAAAAGGCGACATGGTTGAAACGGTTATCCTCCACCTTGGTATCGATCTGGAGTCCCCCTTTGCCGATGAACTTCAATGCCTCTTTTACAACCCCCTCGAAGCTCTCCTCTTCGAGCCCCAAAATCATCGCTGTCGCTTCAAAAAGATTCACATTGCTATTTTCGATTCTCACCAAAATTTCATGCAACTGCGGATGGTTTTTTTCGACACTTTCGATAAGCCGATCCGATCCCTCACGCAATCCCCGCATCGCTTCTATGATACCGCTCCCGCTGAAGTGTTTCGGCGGGACGACCCGAATCACTTTTTTGCCGTCATAATACAAAAACGACGGTTCCCCCTCGAAATAAGCACCCACGACTTTGGTTCCGAATTTATTATGCTCGGCGATCACCGACATAAACGAAGCTTCATCGGCACTAATCGGATGAAAGTTAGCCGATTCTACGGCAGGTGTTTCAGAGTCCAATTGATTGACTTTTAGGGTCGATGCGCTCTCAAAGCGACCGATTTGATCGAACAGTACCCCTCGTTCATCTTTGATCCCGACAAGACCATGCGCGATACTGAGGGTATCAGCCCCATACGCTAAACGAGACGGAAACGAAACCCGCTCCCCCGAAGCGATAAATTTAATATCCTTGTTGATAAACAATCGCATATCGCTTTGAGTGTTGATCTCCAAATCAAAATCCATCACAAAATCGGCTTCGCACGGATGTTCTAGCGGTTGATACGTTATATAATCGATCCCCAATAAGCTCAACTCTTTAGCGAGAAGGATCGAGAAGCCCTCATCAGGGTATTTAACATCAACCGAAGCTCCGAACGTCTCGCGCAAAGCTTCATCTTTGAGTGCTACATGTAAAATCGGACGTTCAATACTGAGTAATGCGTTAAACTCATCGTTGATGAGAGAGCAATAGTCGGTGATTTTCATTGCATTGAGCAACATCAAAACAGAGCCTTGAGGAAGCTTGTCACGACGTTCAAATAATCGATACCCCATCGTTGTTTTCATGAGCAATCTCTTGCCATCACGCAATGCTTTGGCGGCTACTTCAAACAACGTTCTAAAACTCCCCGCATCGTTTGCATAGCGCTCTTTATCTTTGTGGATCAGTTTTACGGGGATACCGCAGGTGTGACAAGAGTTCAGAACCTGCTTTTCACGACGCCCAAAGCTTTTGGTCTCTTCTTCACACGCAGGACACGGCACGAGATACTTCAATGCAGTGTTTTCACGCGAGTACGGATACTTTTCAAAAAAACCGTATTGCCCGCCGCAATGGGTACATTGGGTAAAGGGATAATAATACCGTTTTGAGGAGGGGTCAAACATCTCTTTTTGACACGAGGGGCATAATCCGAGTGACACCGGATATTCCATCTCAAAATCAGGGATATTCTTCGGTTCCCCCTCCATATCATAGTGCTCAGATGCGCTCAAAAAACACGAAGCGGGAAGAGTGGAAGCGATCTGCTCCAAACACGATTGAAGCTTTTCATCACTCTCATCAAACACACAAATAATTTTGTTTTTTTGCTGATGAACAACCGCTTTGATACCGAAACTTCGGATAATCGAAATAAGATAATTTTTTATAGTGGGTTGAGAGAACGGAGTAATCAACTCCAATGCGAATGCCATGATGAACCTTTGATAAAAGTATAGTACTTTGACCACATTCACATTTGAAAGTGATAAAAAGACTATTTTCTTCTGTCATCTTGAACTCGTCACCCTGAACTTGATTCAGGGTCTCATAATTAGATGCTGAATCAAGTTCAGCATGACATATGTTAGTACAAGATGACAGAGTTAACTCGCTAAATTATTCTTTGACGAATTTCGTTCCACCGATAACGATCGCGATATCTGCCTCTTTCCAGAAAATAGTTCTCCAGATTTGGTAATAAATATGAAATACTACCCAACAAATAATCAACCACATCGTCGTATGATGTGCGATGCGAACATCCATCAAGGTTCCGCCTGTAACCGGAATCGTCCAGTCTGTTGCTACATGAAGAATCCACGGCCACCATGCTCCAATAGAGCTGATTCCCGATTCCAATCCGTGTACATATAACTGTAGCCCTGTGAAAAGCATCCAGATGAGCAGTATATGAAAAATCGTAAAATAGACGGTATTAAAACTGTCCGCATGGGAAGAATCAAACTCTTTTTTACGATTGAGCGTCAATAAATTAACCAAGACTGCTTTAAACTCGCTAACATTTTGCGCGTTTGGAATCAGTTTTTTGTACGGTTTTTCAAAACGGCTGAAAAAGTATAGATACGCGATAATAACTGACGTAACATCAAAAATAATCGCAATAATAAAGTGCCCGTAACGATTCCACGCCATCACGTATTTATCGACTGCACCATCAGCGATGAACGTCTGATAGTACGGATGACCGATATAAAGCCCTGTTACGACGGCACCAATCATACAAATCGCATTCACCCAGTGGATGATGCGCATTGCGGGTGTCATACGTTTGACTTGTTTGTACCCCTGTTTCATGATTGTCTCCTTAGATACTGCAAGAGGTATCTACTTTGTAAACAGCAAGCTCTTTACCTTTGGTATCGACAACGTGAACCGCACAAGCGATACAAGGGTCAAAACTGTGGATGGTACGGATAATCTCCAACGGTTGTTCAGGGTTCGCTACTTTCGTCCCGATCAAACTCGCTTCATACGCACCCAGACGATTTTTATGGTCACGTGGTGCCGCATTCCATGTGGATGGAACGATTGCTTGGTAGTTCGCTACTTTTCCATTTTCGATACGTACCCAGTGACCGAGTGCTCCACGAGGAGCTTCCGCCATACCGCGACCTTTAGCACTTACGCTGACCGCATCGAAATCAAACTCCGTCCATGTACTTTTATCACCCGATAAAACGTTTTTAGCGAGTTCATCGATCCACTCAACCATCACATCTGCCATGAGTTCCGTTTCCACAGCACGAGCCGCAGTACGCCCAACGGTGCTAAACAGTACTGTAACTGGAAGATTACCACGTTTGAGGAAGTTGGTCACGTATTTGGTAATACGCTCATCTTTGCTAGCGACACCGATAACCATACGTGCCAACGGTCCTACTTCGACGCGAGCATCGTTATAAATCGGTGATTTGATCCAGCTGTATTTCTCTTTGGTTTTGAGATAAGCATCCCCGTTTTCACGACGATCAAGCCCTGTATATTCAGGGATCGTTTGCCCCTCATACGGGTGGAGAGGTTTGTCACCCTTGTACCATGAGTGGGTCACGTCTTCCATGATTTTTTCTTCATCCAATGGAAGGACTTTGGAGATGTCTCCACCCATCACAACCCCTTTAGGGAAGAGAAGTGCTGATTTATAGAATCCTGTATCATCGAGACGGAAATCTCCGTAACTCATAAAGTTGAGCAATCCGCCGCCGGTTCCACCGACCCCTTTGCCTCCGACAAGCTCACTAAAGGTTGCTTTGCTATCCGTCGCTTCACCCGCATACATCGTTCCTGCCATATAGACATCCGGCAAGTACGCTTGTTTCACGAATTTTGTCCCCTCTAAAAGGAGCGATTTGAACAATGCCAAGCGTGCAGGGTTTTGAATATCTTGAACACACGTTACCCCACCAACGACAATCGATTGTGGATGCGGGTTTTTACCGCCGAAAATCGCCTGCATTTTTGCCATATCGCGTTGAACGTCAAGTGCCAACAAATAGTGGGCAACCCCGATAAGGTTTTGTTCAGGGGTAAGTTTATAGTGAGGATTACCCCAGTAACCGTTTCCGAAAATTCCCAAACGCCCTTGTTTGACAAATTTTGCCACACGCTCTTGGATCGCTTTGAACTCGCTCTCACCGTCGATAAACGGTGTTGTACCCGCTACGGTTGCCCATTTGCGAGCTTCTGCCGCTGTTTTAGCAGGATCAGCTGAGAGTGCTGAAACGACATCTACGAAATCGAGCGCATGAAGATGATAGAAGTGAACGACATGGTCATGCACATACAACGCACCTTGGATCAAGTTACGAACGATACGGGCATTTTTAGGGATGGTGATATTAAACGCATCCTCAACCGCTTCGATAGAACGTTGATAGTGAGTACCGGTACAAACACCGCAAATACGCATCGCCAAAAGCCCGCAGTCACGAGGGTCACGACCTTGTAAAATTGTCTCAATTCCACGAAACATCGTTGAAGCACTGTAGGCATCCACAATCGTGTTGTTATCATCAATCACCGCTTCGATACGTAAATGCCCCTCAATACGGGTAATCGGGTCTACTACAATATGTTTACTCATGGCTCTCTCCTTCTTCTCGTTTACCTGCTACTGCGCTCGCTGCCGCATGAATCGCAATACCAATCCCCGCAGCGGTCAACAAGCCCAAACCGAATTCATCAACGGTTTTTTCAACGCCACCTGTCGGTGCTTTGATCTTCGCATCTGCCATCGGACGTTCATGCGCATATTTATCCCAGAAATCGGGTTCAGAACACCCGATACATCCGCGTCCTACCCCGATTGGCCAGTTAACCGCTTCGTTGTAACGGACGATAGAACAGTTGTTGAACGTCATCGGTCCTTTACAGCCCATTTTATAGAGACAGAAGTTGTTTTGAGCACCAGCATCGCCCCATTCTTCGACATATTCACCCGCATCGAAGTGGGCACGACGTTCGCAGTTATCGTGGATACGGTAACCGAATGCAAATTTTGGACGGAGAAGGGAATCGAGTTCTGGCACTTGTCCCGTCAAGACATAATGCAAGATCACACCCACCATATTGGCAGGATTTGCCGGACATGCCGGAATATTGATAAGAGGTTTATTTTTGATAACATCCATAACCCCGACCGCACCCGTAGGGTTCGGAGCCGCCGCAGGGATACCTCCGAAGGTTGCACAGCTTCCAACGGCAATAACCGCAGCGGCATTTTCAGCACAGCGAACGAGATGATCATGGAACGTTTCCGCTTTAATCCCGATAGTTCCATACTGACCGTCCATACCCATAGGGATAGCACCCTCTACGAAAAGGAGATATTTGCCTTTGAAATGTTCCATTGCTTCATCGAGCTGTTTCTCAGCCTGATGACCTGCAGCGGCTTGGAGCGTTTCATGATATTCGAGGGAGATGATGTCGAGGACAATCTCATCGATTTTCGGTCCATCGGCACGTAAAAGAGCTTCGGAGTTACCCGCACAGTCTTGAAGTTCCAACCAAATAACAGGAGCGCGATTCATCATCACCGCTGCGTCAGCAACAAGCGGTGTAAACATAGGAGGAAGCATCAACATCGCTGTCGTTGCACTCGCCCATTTCATAAACTCACGTCGATCAATCCCGTTCTCTTCTAAAAGATCGGTAAAATCGAGTTTATTCGCAGGCGCAAGAGCACGCATCTCATTCAGACGCGCCTCACATTTTTCGAACAGGTCTTGATAATACGTATCACCCTTGTTCGTTTCGACACGCGAACTTTTCGAAGTGAACAGCTTTTTAACCGCTTCTACTCTATCGGACATAATCCCCTCCTCAAATATTTAATGAACAATCATTCAGTATTCTACGACTGGATAACTTAAACGAATATTTAAAAGATAAAATTTAATTTAATAAATTAGTTTGTTATTTAGGTTTAGGACTAATGCAGAAATTTTCACCGTTCGCCCTGAGCTTGTCGAAGGGTAATCAGATCATGGTTCGACAGGCTCACCACGAACGAAAAACACTCTAATCTACTAATATTATCCCCATCGATTCGAGGAGAAAGAGTGCCTCATAACGGTTAAAAATAGCCCCCTTGAGATGGTTGGAGCGTACATCGATAGAGGTGTTAGAGGAGTCGGTAAAGTTCGCCCCTTCGAGGTGGGTGTTACCGAACAAAGCCCCTTTGAAATCGCTCAAACTAAAATCCGCTTTTTTAAAACTTCCATTGCGAAAATCAACCTCTTTGGCTCGGCACTCCCGCATCACCAACCCTTCCAAATTCAGACCGAAAAAATTGCTGTCATTGAGGATACATTCCCGAAAACGCAAGGGGTCGGCATTAAGCAAACTCTTCCAATCCGCCATCGTCCAATCGATCCCGATCATCTTGCACGAGACAAACTCGACATCGCTCATTTTAGTGCTAGTAAGCTTCATCAAGCTCAGATTGCAGTTTTCAAAACGACATTCGGTAAATTTACAGGAGGAAAAAAAGGTCTCGCTAAAATCGCAGGAGACGAACGTGCAGTCATCAAATTCGGCTTTGATGATCTTTTTGCCGTGGAGATCAACGTTTTCGAATTTTTCGGCGAATACGTCCATGGTATCGGTGATAGGGGTCATGGGGGTACCTTAATAAAATTGTTGCTTGTTTGCAGTCAGGGAAATTCTATTCTCTCATTTAAAATTCAATTTTAGCCTCTAAAAGTGCCAAATAAAAGACCATTAGCACGACTCTCATTATTTTCAAAAAAACTATAATTTTAAAATTAGGCGGATTCGCATAGTAAAGGAATACCCTTAAAAGTTTAGTTGATTATTTTGTTTGAAATTTGGTTCAAATCAAGACCTAGATACAATAAACAGTCAACTACTAAAGTTTAAGGGGTTATTTGTGAAA
>Ga0209467_1001427_pt1 | contig 21160 bp, 19 predicted proteins | sample Higcelwee11metaG_FD_187175 | JGI IMG/M metagenome (GOLD analysis project Ga0209467, IMG submission 187175) | Freshwater pond sediment microbial communities from the University of Edinburgh, under environmental carbon perturbations - High... | ecosystem: Environmental > Aquatic > Freshwater >...
CGGCCGGCGAGCGCTGCGCATCCGCGCCGGCGGCGTGCTGGCCGACGTGGCGCCGACGATGCTGAAGCTGCTCGACCTGCCGCAGCCGAAGGAAATGACCGGCCGTTCGCTGGTCGAGCCGGCCTGAAAGCCTGTTCTCCGACGCGCCACGGACCATAAACGGGTTCCGAAACCGCGTCCGGCAAAAGCTGCTAATCCATCAAGGAAACGCTGAATGGCATGCCTCGGGTCAATGCTGTTCATGTCGAAACGAACTCCGCCGGCTTTCGCGAGGCCGGCGGAGTTCAGCGCATGACCCGACCACAACAATAAATTCCATGCTCAAAGGCGAGTCATCCCCATGATAAGAAAATCGTCGCATCGTGCTGCCGCGCTGTGCATGCTCGCAGCCCTGCCCTTCAGCACCATGGCCGCGGAGAAAACCTATCCGCTCTGGATTGGCAGCTACACGGCCGGCTCCAGCGAGGGCATCTACGTACACCGTTTCGACAGCCAGACCGGGACGATTGCCAGCGAACCGCTCCAGGTCGTGAAAACGGAAAACCCCTCCTGGCTGACCTTCTCGCCCGACCGCCACTACCTGTACGCCGTCAACGAGAACGGTCCCGGCCAGCACGACATCGTCGGCCGCGTCACCTCGTTCCGCGTCGACCTGACGACCGGTAGCCTGGAAAAAATCAACGACGTGAAATCGCTCGGCGCCGAACCGACGCACCTCAGTGCCAGCACCGACGGTACGCACCTGTTCGTTTCCAACTATTCGGTGGCGGCTGATCCGGGCGGCACCCTGGTGGTGATCCCGGTGGACCGCGACGGCCGGCTGCAGCCGGTCAGCCAGGTCAAGACCCATCGCGCCAGCCAGGCCAATCCCGAGCGCCAGCAGTCGCCCCACGTACATTCGGCGGTCGAGTCGCCCGATGGGCGCTACGTGCTCGCCCAGGATCTCGGCGCCGACAAGATCTACATTTACCGCTACGACCCGGCGGCCAACCCGGAGCACCCGCTCACCGCCAACCCGGAGCAGCCCTTCGTCCAGTTGCCCGAAGGCTCGGGGCCGCGCCATCTGGTGTTCGGCCCGACCGGCAAGCAGGCCTATGCGACCCTGGAAATGCTGGGGGCGATCGCCGTCTTCGACTATGCCGACGGCAAGCTCACCCTCAAGCAGACGGTCCCGCTGGCCGCCGAGGACTTCAAGGGCCGGAACAAGGCCGCCGCCCTGCACGCCTCGCCGGACGGCCGCTTCCTCTACGCGACCAACCGCGGCACCGCCAATCAGCTGGTGGTCTTCCAGATCGACCCGAACGACGGACAACTCGTCCTCGTCTCGCGCCACTCGGTGGAAGGCGAAGAACCGCGCGAATTCACCTTCGACCCGAGCGGCCGCTTCATCCTCGTCGCCAACCAGAACAGCAATGCGATCGTCGTCATGGAGCGCGACCCGGCCACCGGCAAGGCCGGAAAGATCACCCAGACCCTGCCCTTCCCCTCGCCTTCCGATGTGAAGTTCGCCACCAGCCCCTGAGCCGCCGCGGCCAGCTTGTCAGACAAGCCGGCCGCTCCACCAGCCCCGCCCATCCCCGCAGAAACCGCACTCCCGCAGGCGCCCGCCAACCCATCGCACGCCAAGTCATCATACAACACCGAAGCCAAGCGACCCGACTCGCCGCCGCCCTCCCGCAGCGAACGTCAACCGCTCGAAGCCTTCCGCAATCACCTGATGACTCGGCAAAATTCCGGCAAGCCCAGGCCAAGCGAGCCTTCCTGCACCAAACCTGGACGCCTTGCCAACCGCCGCCGACAGCCCGACGCCCCGCCGTGCGGCGTTGACAAAATTGCCCTGCCCTGCCGATAATCAAGCCACGTCATACGACGACATATAACAAACTCACAAGAACAACCCGAGCGGACTCCAGCCATGACCCATCCTGCACGCCCCGTCCTCGATCGTCTCCTGCTCACCGGCGCGGCCGGCAACCTGGGGACGGTCCTGCGGGAAACCTTGCGTCCCTATGCTCGCACCCTGCGCCTGTCCGACATCAGCCCCATGGCGCCGGCTGCCGGCGACCACGAGGAAGTGATCGCCTGCGATCTGGCGGACAAGGCCGCGGTCCACGCCCTCGTCGAGGGCGTCGAGGCCATAGTCCACTTCGGCGGCATTTCGGTGGAGCGGCGCTTCGAGGACATTCTCGAGGCCAACATCCGCGGCACCTTCCACCTCTACGAGGCGGCGCGCCGGCACGGCGTCCGTCGCGTGGTGTTCGCCAGCTCCAACCATACGATTGGCTTCTACAAGCAGAGCGAGAAGCTCGACGCCAGCGTCATCCACCGCCCGGACGGCTACTACGGCCTCTCCAAGGCCTATGGCGAGGACATGGCCAGCTTCTACTTCGACCGCTACGGCATCGAGACGGTGAGCATCCGCATCGGCTCCTCCTTCGACGAGGCGCAGAACCGTCGGATGCTCAGCACCTGGCTGAGCTATCGCGACCTCACCGACCTCATCGGCCGTGCGCTGTTCACCCCCGATGTCGGCCACACCATCGTCTACGGCGCCTCGAACAACCGCGACCTGTGGTGGGACAACCGCCTGGCCGCGCACCTGGGCTTCGAGCCGCAGGACAGCTCGGAAAGCTTCCGCGCCAAGGTCGAGGCCCAGCCCGCCCCGGCGGCGGACGATCCGGTGGCGGTCTACCAGGGCGGCGCCTTCACCGCGGCCGGCCCCTTCGACGACTGACCGATCCGCGCACGCGCCCATAACGACCAAGAGACAGCGCCGCCATGCATGCCGAACTCGTTCTCGACGCCCGCAACGGCACCGGCGAAAGCCCGGTGTGGAGCGTGGCCGAACAGGCCCTCTACTGGGTCGACATCCCCGCCCACCGCCTGCACCGCTGGCGTCCGGCGGACAACGCCGCGCAGAGCTGGGAAGGTCACGAAATGCTCGCCTGCATCGCCCGCCACCCGACGGGCGGCTGGCTGGCCGGTACGGAGAGCGGCCTGTTCCACCTGCGCCCCGGCGACGACGGCCGCCTGGCCACCACCCGCCTGGCCGATGTTCGCCACGCCCTGCCCGAGATGCGCTGCAACGACGGTCGCTGCGACCGCCAGGGCCGCTTCTGGGTCGGCAGCATGCACCAGGAGATGGCCGCCGGGCATCGCGCCGGCATGCTCTACCGCTTCGTCGGCGAAGCCGGCGGCGTACCGCTGCTGCCCTGGCTGGACGACCTCGTCGTCCCCAACGGCCTGGGTTTCAGCCCCGACGGGCGGACGATGTACCTGTCCGACTCGCACCCCTCGGTGCAGGCCATCTGGGCCTTCGACTACGACCCGGACGACGGCGTCCCGTACAACCGCCGGCTGTTCGTCGACATGCAGCGCCATCCCGGCCGTCCCGACGGCGCGGCGGTGGACGAAGACGGCGGCTACTGGATCTGCGGCAACGACGCCGGCCTGGTCCATCGCTTCACCCCCGACGGCCGCCTCGACCGCTCGCTGGCCGTGCCGGTGAAGAAACCGGCGATGTGCGCCTTCGGCGGCCCCGGCCTCGACACCCTGTTCGTCACCTCGATCCGCCCGTCGGGCATCGACCTCAGCGATCAACCTCTGGCCGGCGGAGTGTTCGCCCTGCAGCCGGGCGTTCGCGGCCTGGAGGAAACCGTGTTCCGGGGCTGAGCCGGGGGTCCGGCAACTCCGCAACCTCTCCAACAAAAGCAATCAGGAGACTCGCTCCATGATCGGCAAATACAACAAGCTGCTGCTCGCCCTTCCCTTCGCCTTTTGCCTACCCGGCCTGGCCAGCGCCCTGACCCTGCGCGCTTCGTCCGACTACCCACGAGCCCCCGACTAAGTATCCGAACGGAAATTTTCCTGGATTCGTACTGCTCAGAACTGCAATCCCCGCATTTCGATAGTCCGGATGGGCAGGCACAGGAAAGATGGCGGATTGTTTTTCTTCGAGTCCTTATACCGGCAATACAACAATAACCAACTGGGACAAAGCGATGACAGCTCAGATTGCTCCACCTAAAATATCCTTGATCGGTAAATATCGATGGGTTATTTGCGCGCTCCTCTTCATTGGTATCGGTATCAATTATATCGATCGCCAAATGATAGGTATCCTCAAACCTACCTTGCAGGCCGATCTGAAGTGGACCGAAACCGATTATGCCTCCATCGTTTTCTGGTTTCAGTGCGCCTATGCCATTGGCTTTCTAACTTTCGGGCGAATCATCGACCGGCTTGGAGTACGTGTCGGCTATGCAATTGCCTTTACCATTTGGACAATTGCCACCGTCGGCCACGGTCTTGTCCACACAGTCGTGCAATTCGCCATAGCACGCTTTACTTTGGGATTTGGCGAGTCCGGTAGTTTTCCGGCCAGCCTGAAAGCTGTTTCAGAATGGTTCCCGCAAAAAGAACGCGCCCAGGCTACCGGCATTTTCAATGCCGGTACCGCGATGGGGCCTATCATCACGCCACTGCTTATTCCGGCCATCACACTGGCCTGGGGCTGGCGTGCGGCATTCATCTCCATCGGAGTAGTTACGTCCCTGTGGCTGGTCGCCTGGTTACTGGTCTATCGCCGCCCGCATGAGCATTCGAAAGTAGGTGCTGCGGAACTCGCGCATATCCGCTCCGACGACGCCCTCTCGATACCCTCGGAAACCACCGCTCCGGTGAAGGTATCCTGGCTCAAGCTCCTGACCTTCAAGGAGACCTGGGCCTACGCCCTGGGGAAATTCCTGACCGATCCGATCTGGTGGCTGTATCTGTTCTGGCTCCCGGACTTTCTCGGCAAGACTTACGGCCTTGACCTGAAAACCTTTGGCCCGGCACTGATTGCCATCTACATTTTGGCAGATGCCGGCTCGATCATTGGTGGCTGGGGCTCTTCAAGACAAATGAAAGCCGGCCGCTCCGCGAACGCGGCACGAAAAATCACCATGCTCGTCTGCGCCTTCATGGTTGTACCGATCATCACCGCTCAGTTCGTGTCGAATGTGTGGCTTGCCGTCCTGATCATCGGCTGCGCCGCGGCTGCACACCAGGCCTGGTCGGCCAACTTGATGACCTTACCGTCGGACCTTTTTCCAAAAGAGGCAGTAGCCTCCATTATTGGCATAGGGGGTACTGCCGGGGCCATCGGTGGAATGTTGATGTCGACTTACAATGGCTACATTCTAGAAGTATTCAAGTCTTACCAGCCAATTTTCATCGTTGCTGGAACCACTTACTTGCTAGCACTTCTTGCCATCCATACACTGACCCCGAGACTAAAACCTGTGCCGCTGGAAAGAATGAAAGCAGAATAGAACAAGTATCCCCCGGCAAAGCCGGGGGTTTCATATTCCTGGCGGCCGCAAAATAAATATAAATGCAGTATCCGATCATTTCGGCTAAGGCATTGCCATGCTCCAGGCACCTGAATTGGAATTTGCCTGGAGCTGCTCCGCTTCATGTTCACGCTCCCGTTTTCGGAGGTTCCCATGCTGACCCTGGAAGACCGCCTGACCCGCCTGACCCTGGCCCCGGAGACCGGCGGCAGCCTGGCCGGCTGGCATGCAGTGGATTCCGGCCAGCCCCTGCTGCGCCCCTCGTCGGCCGACGATCTCTCCAGCGGCAGTCCGCGCCGGCTGGCCTGCTACCCCCTGGTGCCCTGGTCGAACCGCATCGACCGCGGCGGCTTCGCCAACCCGGGCGGCTGGCTGGCGCTGGCGCCCAACAGTCCGGGCGAGCCCTACCCGATCCACGGCAGCGCCTGGCAACAGGCCTGGACGACGCTCGAGCATGGCGCGCAACACGCCCATCTGGTGCTGGACAGCGCCAGCCCCTTCCCCTACCGCGCCGAACAGCGCATCGCCCTCGACGAGGGCCGGCTCGACCTGGAGCTGGAAGTTCGCCATCTGGGCGACGCACCGGCCTGGTACGGCCTCGGCCTGCACCCCTATCTGCCGCGCACCCCGGCCACCCAGTTGCAGGCGCCGGCGAGCGGCGTCTGGCACGAGACCGGCCGCCAGTTGCCCGAGCGCTACGTTGCGCTGCCGGCGGAGTGGGACTTCAGCGAGCCGCGCGCCCTGCCGCAGACGACGGTCGACCATGCCTTCGACGGCTGGGACGGACGCTGCCGCATCCTCCAGCCGGATGCCGGCTACACGCTGGAGTGCCGGGCCGAGGGCGCCGGGCTGTTCCTGCTCTACACCCCGCAGGAGCGGGAGTTCTTCTGCTTCGAGCCGGTCAGCCACCCGATCAACGCCCACCACCTGCCGGGCCGGCCGGGACTCCGCCTGCTGGAGCCCGGACAGCGCCTTCGGCTGGGCTGGTCGATGCACTATCGCCCCTGGTGACTCACTTGCCGATCAGGATCAGCTTGCCGGTCTGCGGATCGCGGTAGACTTGGCCGACGCTCTCCAGGCCCTGCCCGGCGGCGCCGTCGAGGCTATCCGGCAGGTGCGGCAGCTCGCGGCCCTGCTCCACCGCCACCGGCTGGCGCTCGGCCTTGAGCTGGGCGAGCAGGTCGGTGCGCGCGGCCAGGGCCACCAGCAGGCCGCAGGCGAACACCAGCATCAGGTCGACCAGATTGGCCACCGAGCCGAGCGGGTCGGTGTCCGCCTCGTCGAAACGGCTCGATCGCCAGCGGCTCATCGTGCCCCCTCCTGTTCGCGCTCCATGGCGTCCAGGAGTTCGTCGTACCAGCGCCGGCGCAGGCGGCCGAGCACGAAGCCGGCCATGCCGCCGAGCAGGCCCATGACGGTGGCGTCGAAGGCCACCCGCATGGCCACGCCGAGTACCTTGAGGTCGCCGTCGCCGAGCGCCGCCAGACCCGGGCCGAGCGGGATCAGGGTGCCCATCAGGCCGAGGATCGGCCCCAGCCGGGCGATCAGGTCGGAGCGCTCCAGACGCCGCCGGGCGCGCCGCTCGACTTCCGCCGACGACAGCCGGCGCCAGCGCGCCAGGCCGCCGAAACGCTCGCCGCAGGCCACACCGACGTCCCAGATCGCCAGCGCCAGCAACGCCAGCATGGCGACGGTCACCGGCTCCAGCAGCCAGCCGACCAGGTGGTGAATCCAGGCGAAGATCGCACTGTCCAGCATCCTCATACTCCTTTCGCAACGCGCGGGCCGCGCCCGCGCCAGATTCCCAGGCCGAGCAGCAGCGCCAGGCCCGCCAGCGCCAGCCAGAGGCGCTCGTCCGCCGCCTGGGCCGCGCCTTCTCCCGCATCATCGGCCTTCGCCTGCGCGCCCTGTTCGGTCGCCTCGTCCTGCGCCGCCGGCTGCAGCTCGCTGAGCGTGTTCGGTGCGGATGCCTCGGTCGCCGGCAACTGCGCGGCCTGCAGGCGCCGTTCGAGGCCGGCGCGCAGTTCGGCCGGCAGTTGCGGCAGCAGCCACTGCAGCATCGGATGGTCGGGGCGGGTATGGCCGCTGCCCGGCAGGCCGTGGGCATCGACCAGGCGGGCGAACTGCTCGCCGAGTTGCCGGACGGTGGCCGCGTCCGCCTGCCAGAAGCCCTTGTGGATCGCCACCAGCATCAGCGCCAGCATGTTGCTCTTCACATGGACGTTCTGCCCCTGTTCGAGGAAGTCGGCCAGGCCGAGCTGGTAGCGGTCGTCGAGGTACACCGCCTTGACCTCCGCCCAGGCGCTGTCGCCGATGATCTCCGGGTTGGTCACCTGCCAGCCCCAGAGGTATTCGAGGAACTCGCTGCCCATGGTGCGCGCGCCGGCGTAGTCGTGGCGCATCAGCGCCTCAATCCAGGCCGGGTTGAGGAAGCGCCCGCGCAGCTCGGCCAGCAGCGCCTGCGCCAGCGGCTGCAAGCGCACCTGGGTCGGATCGTTGTGCCAGGCGACGAAGTTCTCCGGCACCTGCCCGGAGAGCTGCTCGACCGCCAGGCTCAGGCCGCCGAGGTAATCGAAGGCATCGTTGTTGTCCATCAGCCCGTAGAGGTTGCTGGAGCGGCCCAGGTAGGTACGGCGCACCTGCTTGAGGTTGTCGGCGAAGGCCGCCTGCGCCGCCTCGCCCTGCTGGGCGAGGCCGTAGGCGTGGCCCATGCGGGTGACGTAGGCGCGGGCCAGCTCGCCGCGCTCCTGCCAACTGCCGGAGCGCTCGACCAGGCGGTTGATGCCGGCCCCGTAGGCGCCGGGCGCCACGCCGAACAGGCGCAGCGCGGCCAGCCGTCCGGCCTCGCCGGCAGACAGGCCGGCCTTGAGGCGCCCGGCGGCGTCCTCGACCCAGTGCGCCGCCACCCGGTTGCCGTCCAGGCTCTCGCTGCCGGACTCGCCCGTACCCTGCAGCGGCGCCAGCGCCTCGGCCAGCGCCGGGCGCAGGGCCGGGTAGTCGCGGCGGATGCGCTCGGCGGAGGCGTTCAGCGCCAGCAGCACGGCGCGTTCGAGCAGCGCCAACTGGTCGGCGTAGAGGTCGCGGAACAGCCCGGAGGTGGTGAACAGCAGGTCGCGGCGCTGCTCGCCCGGCGCCAGCTCGCGCAGGCGGATGCCCTCGACGATGCCGCGGCTGTTCCACTGCGGCTCGACGCCGAGCAGATCGAGGCCGAAGGCGATCATCGCGCCCTCGTCGCGCACCGTGTCCGAGGCCCAGAGGATCACCGCCTCGCGGCCGTCCGCCGGCAGCGGGCGGGCGCGCGCCTTGGCCGCCATCTCGCTGCCGATGCGCCAGCCGATGCGGCTGGGCAGCAGGCTGCTGTCGAGGGCGTGGAAGTTGCGCCCGGTGGGCAACGCCTCGGGGGTGCGGATCGGGTCGTTGCCCTTGCCGGGGGCGACGAAGCGGCCGCCCAGCGCATTCAGCAGCGCCGCCATCTCGGCCTTGGGCGAATCCACCAGCGCCGGGCGGAAGGCCTCGCCGCCCGCGCCCATCGACCTGACCAGGGTATCCACCGCCTCCTGCCGCCAGGGCTTGCCGAACACGTGCAGGCCCATGGGCATGAAGCGCTCCTGGATGGCGGTCAGGTAGTGACCGAGCTCGTGCACCAGCAGGTCGTCGTCGGCCTGCTCGAAGCCGATGCCGCGTGCCGCCAGCGGCTCGGCCATCGACTGGCGCAGTTCCGGCTCCAGCCCGGAGCTGCCGATCAGCCGGCGGATCTCGGCGATGGTCGCGCGCCGCGCCGGTCCCTCCACCTGCCCGCTGCCGGCCTCGAAGCTCTCGATCAGCTGGCGCAGGCGCAGCAGGTCGTCGTACAGCGGGGTGGCCACCAGCGGCGGAGTCAGGTGGTCGATCATCACCGCCAGGCCGCGGCGCTTGGCCTGGATGCCTTCGCCGACGCCGTCGACGATGTAGGGGTAGATGCTCGGCAGGTCGCCGACCACCTGCATCGGGTAGTCCTCGTCGCTCAGCCCGGCGCGCCGGCGCGGCAGGAATTCGTAGGTGGAATGCCGGCCGAGGTGGATCAGCGCATCGGCGCGGAAGCCGTCGCGCAGCCAGTGGTAGAAGGCCAGGTACTGGTGCGGCGGCGGGAACACCAGGTTGGCATGCAGCAGTTCCTGGTCGATCTCCCAGCCGCGCGGCGGCTGCGGGCCGACGAACACCTTGCCGAAGCGGATGCCCGGCAGCAGCAGGCGCTCGCCCTGCACCATCACCCGCCCCGGCGCCGCGCCCCAGCCGCGCAGCCCCTCGATGCCGGTGGCGGCGAGCGCCTGCACCAGCGCTTCGGCCTGCGTCCAGTCGGCCTGTCCCGGCGCCTCCAGGGCCGCGCGGTAGAGGGTTTCGAGCTGGGCCAGCAGGTCCAGGGCGCGCGAGCGCGCCGGGTGCACCACGCCGTCCAGCACATGGTGCAGCTCGCCGGAGCCGTTCTCGAAGAGGCCGCGGGCGATCTCGCTGCGGCCGCTGTCCAGGGCGCGGCGCAGCTGGGCGTGCCAGTAGCTCAGCGGTCCCTGCACCATCTCCGCCTGCAGTGCCGCCGGCAGGGTTGCGAACCAACGGCGGTAGTCCTCGCCGCTCAGGGTCTGCACCTTGTCCACCATGGCCGCCAGGGCGTCGCCCTGCTCCGGCAGGTTGACGCCGCGCTCCTGCAGCAGATCGAGCAGTGCCTCGGGCGAGGCCGGCAGCGGGCCGGTATCGTAGCCCTCGGCCTTGAGCCAGGTGAGGATCTCGAACAGCGACTGCGGTACGTCGAGGTTGTCCGCGCCGATGTTGTGCCGGCCCGGCGGGTGGTTGTAGTAGACGATGGCCAGGCGCTTGTCGGCATTGGCCTTCTGCTGCAGCGCGCGCCAGCGCTGGATGCGCGCGGCGAAGGCGTCGAGCTGGGCCGGCAGCGGCGCGGCGACGCCGAAACGGATGCCCGACCGCGGATCCTCCTGGTCCTCGTGCCAGGCCGCCAGCACCGTGGCTTGGCTGCTGCCCTGCAGCTCGGGCATGGCCAGCTGGTAGTGCACCTTGTCGCGCGCCAGGCCGTCGCCGGACAGCTGCCAGCCGGTTTCGTCGCGGTCCTCCAGACGCAGGCCCTTGAGCACCGGCACGTTCAACTGCTCGAACAGCCCGGTGACCTCCTCGCGGCCTTCGCCGCCGCCGACCACGAAATCCTGCAGCACAACGATGGCGGCGAGCGGCGGGTGCCGTCCTTCCTTCAGCCAGCGCACCGCCTCCAGCGAGCCCGGCCCCCAGTCGGCGAACAGGCTGGCGCAGGCCAGACCACGGCTTTCCAGGCGCTGGCAGAGCGCGTCGTTCAGCTCGCGGTCGCCGGCACGGTCGGCACGGCCGTGGTCGATCAGCGCCACCAGGCCGTCGGCGGCGAACGTCAGTTCAGCCTCGGCACGCAGCGCCCCCCGCTGGTAGAAGCGCAGCGGCGGACGTGCCTGTACGGCCGGCACCGCCACCGCATCGTCGTGACGGGCGGCCAGCCAGGCCAGCAGGCCAGCGATGTTGTCGACGCCGCCGGCCTGCCAATAGCTGCGCGCGGCGATCCACTCGGCCTGGGCGGGATGTTCGGCCTGCTGGCGGGCGATCCAGCCGGCCAGCTCGCCCTGCGGACGCAGCCGGCCGAGGGTCTCGACCGTCTCGCGCGCAGCGAACAGCGGGTGTCCATGGCTGCGACTGAGCTGCACCAGGGCGTGCTCGCTGTGCATCAGAAAGCTATCCGCCGGCGCGACCTGGCCGAGCAGCGGCCCCAGGCGCTCCACCTCGGCGCCGAACAGACCGACGCCGAGCAGCGCCCGGCCCTCGCCCAGCCAGGTGCGCAGCGCCGGCTCGTCGAGTTCGGCGAGCTGCTCCGGGGTGCGCGCACTGATCTGCCACTGCGGATTGCCCCGTTGGAACTGCGCGACGGCGCCGGCGAACTCGGCAGCGCTGTAACGGGAAACGATGGCGTTGAGCTGTGCCGCGGACGCCCAGGGCGCGAGCAGCCCGAGCAGCAGGGCCAAGCCGGAGCAGCGGAGAAAAAGAGAGGTCATGCCCAGTCCCGGGTCGAAGGCAGCGGGCACGCGAAACGGACGCAGCGCCGGCGGAAAGACACCGGAACAATCGGGGCTGGCGACCGCACGGCCGCCCACCGCGGCCTGCATCGGGAGAACGGGCTGGTGTTGGGCTCGACCGTGAAACGGCCCTACCGTTGCGGGGGCAGCGTCAGCCTGGACTGACTTCCCATTTACCCCGGGCCAAGGTCCGGGCACCGCGCTCTCCATGTCGCCGGCCATCGGCCGGCAGGGGCGCACCTTACGCGGCGGATGGCGGCGGAGCAAGCGCAATGCCTCGGGCGGACGGCCGCTCCGCCGACGGTTTTCCGACGACCCTCCCCCGGATTATTGGCCGTCGCGCCCGTCCCTGCCTAATCTGACTTTGCTTGGGCGCATTGCCTCGACAGGCCGCCGGCAGATTCCGAAGTGGCATCCGGAGACCGATCCGGCAGAGCCAACTCAGGACGGAACAACCATGAGCCGAGAATTCACGTTCAACGCCGGGTCCAGCTATCTTTCCCAAGACTCCGGCCTGCATCGCCTGTTGATCGAACTTCTGCAACGGGCCGACATCCGCATCGACGGCAACCGTCCCTGGGACATGCAGCTCAAGGCCGGAGGCGTGCCCGAGCGGATTTTCGCCCAAGGCAATCTGGGGCTGGGCGAGGCCTACATGGAAGGCGCCTGGGAGGCGGAGCGGCTGGACGAATTCTTCTGTCGCCTGTTGCGCGCCAACGTCGACCGGCAGGTCAAGCCGGCCCGACTGATCTTCCATGCGCTGCGCGCGCGCCTACTCAACCGGCAGAACCGCCGGCGCGCCTGGAGGGTCGGCGAGGCTCACTACGATCTCGGCAACGACTTCTACGCGGCCATGCTCGACCCGCGCATGACCTACACCTGCGGATACTGGCAAAACGCCAACAATCTGGCCGAGGCCCAGGAGGCCAAACTCGAGCTGATCTGCCGCAAACTCGGTCTGGAGCGCGGCATGCGGGTGCTGGACATCGGCTGCGGCTGGGGCAGCTTCATGGGCTATGCCACGGAGCGCCATGGCGTGCACTGCGTCGGGGTGACGGTTTCCCGGGAACAGCAGGCCTGGGCCCGGGAGCGCTACGCCGGCCTGCCCGTGGAGTTCCTCCTGCAGGACTACCGCGAGATCCAGGGGCGCTTCGACCGCATCGTCAGCATCGGCATGTTCGAGCACGTGGGCCGCAAGAATTACCGCCAGTTCTTCGAAGTCGCCGCCCGCTGTCTGGCCGACGACGGCCTGTTCCTCCTCCATACCATCGGCAAGAACCGGCGCCACTCGGCGTCGGACCCCTGGATCGACCGCTACATCTTCCCCAATGGCGAGCTGCCCTCCCTGGGGCAGATCGGCGACGCGCTGGACGACCTGTTGGTCCTCGAGGATCTGCACAGTTTCGGCGCGGACTACGACAGGACCCTGATGGCCTGGCATGCCAACTTCGAGGCAGCCTGGCCAGGCTTCGCCGAGCGGCTGGGGGAAAGGTTCCGGCGCATGTGGCGCTACTATCTGCTGTCCTGCGCCGGCTCCTTCCGCGCCCGGGACATCCAGCTCTGGCAGTACGTGCTGTCGAAGAACGGCGTACCTGGCGGCTATCGGCGCCCGCTCTTCTGAAGCCAACGATGGAGGCCCCATGGACGACGACCGCGACGACAAGCCCCTGACCTGGCGGCAGATGCTGCACAGCGTCCTGGCCGCCGCCCTCGGCGTGCAGAGCGGCAAGAACCGGACGCGGGACTTCTCCCGGGGAAAACCCAGCCATTTCGTCCTGCTCGGCGTGGTCTTCACCCTTCTTTTCGTGCTGCTCCTGTTCGGCATCGTCAAGCTGGTGCTGCACCTTGCCCAGCCCTGAACGGAGCAGCCTGCTCCTCGTTGAACAGGCCGCTTCGGGCCTGCCTGCGGAAAACCCGGCTCGCCCTTGAGCACTTTCCATAACAAGCAATTCTATTGTTATAGAAAAACATTACTTTTGCGCATAACCATGAACTGCTATCGTGATCCACCGCCCCGAAAGCGGCGCGCGGCCGTGCGCGCAGAAAAAGCAGTAAGCAGCCTGACCGACAGGACACTTCATGTACGTATACGACCAGTACGATCAACACATCATCGAGGACCGGGTCCGCCAGTTCCGCGACCAGACCCGCCGCTACCTGGCCGGCGAGCTGAGCGAAGAGGAGTTCCGTCCGCTGCGCCTGCAGAACGGCCTGTACGTCCAGCGCTATGCTCCCATGCTGCGCGTGGCCGTGCCCTACGGGCTGCTCTCCTCCCTCCAGCTGCGCAAGCTGGCGCAGATCGCCCGCGACTACGACAAGGGCTACGCCCACATCAGCACCCGGCAGAACGTGCAGTTCAACTGGCCGGAGCTGGAAGAGGTCCCGGAGATCCTCGCCGAACTGGCGACCGTGCAGATGCACGCGATCCAGACCAGCGGCAACTGCATCCGCAACACCACTACCGACCAGTTCGCCGGGGTCGCCCGCGACGAGTTGGTCGATCCGCGCCCCTGGTGCGAGATCATCCGCCAGTGGTCGACCTTCCACCCGGAATTCGCCTTCCTGCCGCGCAAGTTCAAGATCGCCGTCAACGGCGCCGCGAGCGACCGCGCCGCCATCGAGGTGCACGACATCGGCCTGGAGGCCGTGCGCAACGGTGCCGGCGAGCTGGGCTTTCGCGTCTCGGTGGGCGGCGGCCTGGGCCGCACGCCGATCGTCGGCAGCTTCATCAACGAATTCCTGCCCTGGCAGCACCTGCTCACCTACCTGGATGCCGTCCTGCGGGTCTACAACCGCTACGGCCGCCGCGACAACAAGTTCAAGGCGCGCATCAAGATCCTGGTCAAGGCGCTGACGCCCGAAGTCTTCGCCGAGCGGGTCGACGCCGAATGGGCCCACCTCAAGGACGGCCCGAGCACCCTTACCGAAGCGGAAGTCGAGCGCATCAGCCGCTGCTTCGTCGATCCGGCCTACCAAGCCCTCGAGGATCGGGATGCTACCCTCGCCCGTCTCGACGCCGAGCATCCGGGCTTCGCCCGCTGGCGCGCGCGCAACGTGATTGCCCACAAGAAACCGGGCTACGCCGCCGTGACCCTGTCGCTGAAACCCACCGGCACCGCTCCGGGCGACATCACCGACAAGCAGCTGGACGCCCTCGCCGACCTCGCCGACCGCTACAGCTTCGGCGAGGTGCGCAACTCCCACGAGCAGAACATCATCCTCGCCGACGTCGAGCAGGCCCGCCTGTTCGAACTGTGGGGCGAGCTGCGCGAGCTGGGCTTCGCCACCCCGAACGTCGGCCTCCTGACCGACATCATCTGCTGCCCGGGCGGCGACTACTGCTCCCTGGCCAACGCCAAGTCGATCCCGATCGCCGAAGCCATCCAGCGCCGTTTCGACGATCTCGACTACCTGTTCGACATCGGCGAGCTCGACCTGAACATCTCCGGCTGCATGAATGCCTGCGGCCATCACCATGTCGGTCACATCGGCATCCTCGGCGTAGACAAGAAGGGTGCGGAGTTCTACCAGGTGTCCCTCGGCGGCAGTGCCAGCCGCGACGCCAGCCTGGGGCAGATCCTCGGCCCGTCCTTCGCCCAGGAGGAAATGGCCGGGGTGATCGAGAAGATCATCACCGTCTATGTGGAAAAGCGCGTCGAGGACGAGCGTTTCATCGATACCTTCCGCCGCATCGGCATCGAAGCGTTCAAGGAGCGCGTTTATGCAGCGAATCATTAAAAATGGCCAGGTGATCGACGAAACCTGGCACCTGCTGGACAAGGATGCCACCCTCGACGGCCTGTCCAACTCCGACGACCTGATCGTTCCCCTAGTACTGTGGCGTGAACATGCCCATGCCCTGAAAGTCCGCGACGGCGGCCTGGGCGCATGGCTGGACAGCGACGAGGACGTGGAGGAAATCGCCGAGGATCTTGGCCACTTCAAGGTCATTGCCCTGAACTTCCCCAGCTTTGCCGACGGCCGCCATTATTCGAGCGCTCGTTTGCTACGCGAACGCTATGGCTACCAGGGCGAGATCCGCGCCATCGGCGACGTGCTGCGCGACCAGTTGTTCTTCATGCAACGCTGCGGCTTCGACGCTTTCGCCATCCGCCCGGACCGCGATCCCTACGATGCCCTGCAGAGCCTTCAGGACTTCTCGGTGTGCTATCAGGCCGCGGTCGACCTGCCGCCGCTGTTTCGTCGTCGCCAGGACTGAGCCTCATCCGGCCCAAAACGAAGAAGCCCCGCTTGGCGGGGCTTCTTCGTTTCATGAGCCTACTGGTAATGCCGCTGGTTGAGACGCTCCCACCAGTTCAGCAGAACGCGATCCAGAGCCAGGGCAGCGCTCAAGCCGAAACGCTCCTGCAGACTCTTCTTCTCGGCATAGTGCAGCTGGAAAAGCTCCGCCTCCCTAGCCCGCCCTGCCAGGTACTCGTCGCTGGTCATCAACTCGTCGACCAGTTGCTTGCCCAGCGCGCTCTGTCCCAGCCAGATCTCGCCGGTGGCGATCTCGTCGATGGACAACTGCGGGCGATAACGGGCAACGAAGTTCTTGAACAGCTCATGGGTGGCTTCCAGATCCTCCTGGAACTTCTCCCGCCCCTTCTCGGTATTTTCACCGAACACCGTCAAGGTGCGCTTGTACTCCCCAGCCGTAAGCACCTCGAAATCGATATCGTGCCTCTTCAGCAACCGATGCACGTTGGGCAACTGCGCCACCACGCCGATGGAGCCGAGAATGGCGAAGGGCGCGGAGAGGACTCTCTCGCCGATGCAGGCCATCATGTAGCCACCGCTGGCCGCGATCTTGTCGACGCATACGGTCAGAGGTACACCTGCCTGACGGATACGGACCAACTGCGAAGCAGCCAGACCATAGCCATGCACCATGCCGCCACCGCTCTCCAGGCGCAGTACCACCTCGTCCTGAGGGTTGGCCATGCTCAGCACGGCGGTTACCTCGTGACGCAGTTTGTCGGTGGCGGAGGCCCGGATGTCGCCATCGAAGTCCAGCACGAAGACCCGCGGCTTTTCCTTGCCCGCCTTCTTGGCTTGCTTCTCGGCCTTCGCCTCTGCCTTGCGCTGCGCCTTCAGACGATCCTTGCCCAGTACCGCCTGCTCCAGGCTTTCGCGCAGGGATTTGTAGAAATCGTTGAGCTTGTGCACTTCGAGGTGCCCATCGCCCTTGTGACGCTCTCTGCTGCGCAGTGCCGCGAAAGCGACCAGTATCAGCAAAATGGCCACCAGCACCGTCACAGCTCTGGCCAGAAAACCCGCATAATCGAGAAGAAACTCCACAGCCGCCCCCTTGATCCAACCCTCAAACAAAACGCCCGGCCTCGAGCGTTGTCGAAACGCTCAAGCATACCGATCAGGTTATGTCCCAGCCAACACAATAGAAGGAAGCCAAGCCTCCATGGATGATGCAAGACTCGGCATTGACAGTCTTCCACCTGCCCCCCTAACCTCGAAGAAAACAACAATGGCCACAGGAACATGGACGTGGGCAGCATTTATCTGATTCGACATGGCCAGGCCTCGTTTGGCGCACTGGATTACGACGTGCTTTCGCCTCTTGGCAAGCGTCAGGCGGAAATACTGGGCACTCATCTGGTCCGCTCGGGTATCGGCTTCGACCGTTGCATCAGCGGCTCGCTCAGACGCCAACAACACACCGCTAGCGCAACACTGGAGCAACTGCACCTTGCCGGCATGAAGACCCCGCCGATCGAAACCGATCCGGCTTTCGACGAGATCGATATCGATGCCGTGCTCCAGGCTCACCTTCCAGACCTGTTTCCCGCCCGGCAGGACATGCAACTGGCCCTGCAGCAGGCGGCCGCTCAGCCAAGCAGTTTCCAGCGACTGTTCAGCCAGGTCATTGAGCAGTGGATTTCGAGCAGGCACGAGAAAGCCACGCTGGAGAGTTGGAACGGCTTCCGTGAACGGGTGCAAGGTGGTCTTGATCGCCTGCTGGCCGACGCTGACCCGCAAGCACGGATTGCCGTATTCACGTCCGGCGGCCCCATCATCACCCTGCTCCACCTGATCGTCGGTGTGTCCGCCAACAGGGCATTCGAACTCGCTTGGCAGATCGCCAACACCTCGTTCAGCCAGTTAAGATTCCAAGGTAACGCAGTGACCCTGGCTTCCTTCAACAGCCATGCGCATCTGGAAATGATGCAGACACCGGAACTCATCACCTACCTATGAATTTCGGCGCCTTTGCGGCCTGCACACAGCCCTACTCTTGAAAAGGACCAATACATGACTTCTGCTGCCGACATCATCGAAACCATGAAATCCAGGTTCGACTCCAGCGCCGCTTCCGGCCTGGACTTGGTGTTTCAATTCACTATCAAGGATGCCGACAACCATTATCTGGTGGTCAAGGATGGCACTTGCGAGGTTCACCACGGCGATGCCGACGAACCCAATGTCACCCTGATCATGGACAGCAAGACCTTCAAAGGCATCACCACCGGCGAAATCGGCGGCATGCAGGCCTTCATGTTCGGCAAACTGCGCGCCGAAGGCGACATGAAGCTGGCGATGAAACTGAGCGAGCTGTTCCCATTCTGAGTCCAGGTGCCCCTCGCCGGCTCGGGCGAGGCGGTCCCACCTGCCCCTGTTTCGCTGCCAGATGGGCTGGCCGAGCCGGCCGTCAGGGCTAAACCCAAACGCCTGACTCAACTTGGCAGAGACGGCTCTCCGAGCCCGAGGCGCTGCGCTCGATAGAGTTCGATCAGATAACGGGCAATCGAGTAGGTCGAGGGCAACGTTGGCAAGTCAGTCAGAGCGAACCAGCGTGCGTCCTCAATCTCCTCGGGCTGGGGAACGATCTCGCCTCCGGCATACTCGGCATGAAACCCCAACATCAACGAATGAGGGAAAGGCCAGGATTGGCTGGCGATGTACCTGGGGTTCCGAATCTCGACCCCCACCTCTTCCCGTACCTCGCGCACGACACACTGCTCGACGGTCTCGCCCGGCTCGACGAAGCCGGCCAAGGTACTATAAACGCCGCTGGCAAAATGCGGCGAGCGGGCTAGAAGGACTTCATCGCCACGAGTGACCAACACGATCATGCTCGGCGACAACCTTGGATAATGCTGCACCTCGCAGCGCGGGCAATGCATCGCCCGCTCTCCCGGCAGCAGCTCCATCAGTGCCCCGCAACTGCCGCAGAAGCGATGCTGCCGGGCCCAGGTACCAATCTGCGACGCATAGCCGAGCAACTTGAAGGTTTCAACATCGCTCTCGAGCATCAATTGGCGCAGGGTCTGCCAAGAACAACCCATTAGCTCGACGGGACGTTCCAACTCTAGCAGGCGAACCGGCTCACCATCGAAACTCCCGAGCACATGCTCGACGAGCACCGGCAAGCCCCGCTCCTGCAGCCATTGACAGGGAAACAGCGCGCCTTGAGGGCCAAGCAGAAAGCGCTGTCGACAATGCGCCAATGCCAAGCCACCTGACCGATAGCCGATGTGTATTCCGGGACTCCAGCGCTCGCTCATCATTTAAACGGACTCTCCTGCTTATCCCTTTGAAAGCTGGTCAGCAAGCACCAAGCCACTGGACTACGGAGACATAATGTAAATCAGGCCACTGCAGGCAGGGCCAAAGCACGCAGGCTCTCCGAGGCCAGATCGAGTATATGGACTTGGGCGTCAGACGCGCCGCTCTCCAGATAATACTCCAAGCTGGTCAGAGCATCGGCCAGGATTTCCAGCATGGGCTCCGCAGGTATCTGCAGAGAGTCCAGCATTCGGGACTGGATATACTCGGCACAAACACCGATTAGCATTGAAGCACGCTCCAGACCAAGAAACCAAAGTCCGCCGCGAACTGCATCCAAACTGATCGGCACATTGGCCAAGTGTATCCGTTCCCCTTGGGACTCCAAGTAGGCGATGATCGCTCGCTTGGCGAGTGCAAGACTGGCCTTGGCCTCGTCCAAAACAACCATTCGCGCCTCGGTCAATTGATGCCTAGCAAAGCAGTCAGCCTCCGGCTCCGGCTGCAGGGAACGCTCACCGCGCTCGAGGCCGGCAACGATGCCCTCCACATGTAGTAGAGCCTCCGCCAATCGGGCCAAGAATACTGAGTCAAGCGGCTGTGTCGGGCTCCAATCTGCCAGCGTAGGCAACAATCCCTGCAAGAGGCTTCCCACCGGAATCAGGCCAACCATCGTAAGCGTTTTCACCAGCTTGCCCAACGAAACCTGCAGCCCACTCAGATGCTCCTCCTCTCCAGAGCCACGCCCGATGAGATCGAGAGCATCCTTGATACTGGCCAACTCCTCACGGATGGCTGAGGATAGGGAACGCATAACCGATCGACCAGGACCCGCCAAGCGCCGGTATCCTTTTTCCAAGAGTTGATCAGTGAAAGGCAAAGTCTGAAGACCAAATACCTCACGCAGCTCCCTGACGCGCGAGCCTCGACTTTCTGTTAAGGCCACCAAATAGAGCAGCTCTCCCAGCAAACTCCTAGGGGCCTCGTAATTGGAGCAGATCAAGGATTGCCTGAGCTCGCGCTCTACACGAGCAAACAAGTATTTGCGAGACTTACGGGGCGACAGCTGGCCATCCAACAGAGCCTCAAGAGCTGCAGAACAGATCCAGAAGAAGCGGCTTTGAGGTTGGTTGGTGAAGATCCTGTCCAACCGAGAGATTGCACGCAGCATAAGGCCCAAGCTAGCGGGCAGGCTCTGTTCACGAATGAAGCCAAGCAGGCCAATCTGGTACATGTGCCGTAATCGTGCCACTTCATCGGCCTGGATTCTCCCACCCTCTATAGACGACCGGCAGGAGGGTCGACTCGCATCAAGGTGAACGCTGAAGAAGTGGCTCTCAGGCAACAGGGCAAGACCGGCAGCTTGACGCAAGTCGTTGACCGCTGGCAACAATAACTCCGGCAGGTCCTGATGGTGCATGTCGACCCCCTCAAGATACCGGCGTAGAACATGCAGCGCATTACCTAAAGCTGCCAATCGGCCATCCTGCTCCTGTCCGATCCCTACAGGTATATCAATCGCCTGCTGCAGCACTTCGAGAGCAAGCAGTTCAGCACCGGTCAACTCGATCAGAGTGAGGATACCGCGCACCTGCTGTAGGTTCGCAACAATCTGCTGCAGGAGACTGTCGTTATGGCGTTCGGCAATGAATTGCTCAAGTCTCTGCTCAGCCTCCTCAATGGTAGCGAACAGCTCATCACGCACCAAAGTGAGGGACGTAGCACTGACCATGAATCTATTGCGCCTCCCGCGCCGAGTTTTCGTACAGCATCAGTCGATGAGGCCCATACCTTTACTTGCGCATGCACTCATTCCGTTTTCCATTGAAGAGTCTTGTAATCCTGAAAATATGATCCGACTGAAACTGCGCAACTATAGCAACTGCTGCATTGATTACAATGCGACCCAGCACACGGCTTCAAGGCAACTGGATAGCATTGCCCGCATTAGGGATGAGTAATGGAAAAGAAAGGTCCTGATATCAGATGCCCGGCCAAGCAAAGTATGCGTCCAGCCCAACCACCCCCGCCCTGCATCAGGCCAAGGCGTGTAGCGGCAGCAGCTCATCGAGCTGCCTGTGCGGCCAGCTGGGCAGCTTTTCCAGCGTGTCCTTCAGCCAGGCAGCCGGATCCAGTCCATTGAGCCTGGCGGTGAGCAGCAGGCTGTAGATCACCGCCGCGTGCCGGCCGCCGCGCTCCGAGCCTGCAAACAGCCAGTTC
>Ga0209467_1001429_pt1 | contig 21131 bp, 15 predicted proteins | sample Higcelwee11metaG_FD_187175 | JGI IMG/M metagenome (GOLD analysis project Ga0209467, IMG submission 187175) | Freshwater pond sediment microbial communities from the University of Edinburgh, under environmental carbon perturbations - High... | ecosystem: Environmental > Aquatic > Freshwater >...
GTAGCCAATGACGCCGAAAGTATTCCCATATTCCCTTATCGGTGTCAATTCCGATGTATTCACCCACAATTTCCATGGTAATGACCTCGCTATCGGATAGCGAAGGAGGAAAACCCCGACTGCGTAATTTCATACCCCGGGAAATTTCTTTCAAAGAATCATCTGTCCGACAATATATTTCAATTATAAAATCTTCTATTGACAACATAACTCTATCCTCCCTGTCTGATATTATCAATGCCTATCGGGAATATAATCATGTTGTCAAAAAAAGTTGCACATCACGTTATTTTCGGATTTGGGTGCTAATTCCCGTATTTTTACTTTCAGAGCTTTGTTCTCTTCAAGCAGGGCATCATATTTTCTTTTCAACTCATCATAATCGTTGATAGTCATATAGCATCTGATTCATCTTAATTCTTTATAAAGCTGTATCCCTTCCTTTATCACCGGTTACCGCAAGGGCCGCGAATCAATGGTTCACAAAAGAAAATTCGTAGATAAGAAACGAGATTTGCGCTCACGCGTAATGGTCGAGATGATGTCTTTGTTGATATCGTTAAGTTTTGCGGCCACCAGGGTGCGGATGGAAAAAACCCGCAGGGCGTCGGATATGGAAAGGGTGCCTTCAGCGGAATTCTTACGCCCGGTAAAAGGAAAGGTATCCGGGCCGCGCTGGCACTGGCAGTTGATGTTGACCCGGCAGACCTGATTCACCAGGGGGTCGATGAGTTCAGCGATGCGGTCGGGGTCGGTGCCAAAGATGCTTATCTGCTGACCGTAATCCGAATCTGTCACATACCCCAGGGGTTCTTCAATAGATTTATAGGGAACCACGGGAATCACAGGGCCGAACTGCTCCTCCTTAAAAACGCGCATCTGCGGGGTCACCGGATAGAGCACAGCCGGAAACATGAAGGTCTGATTGACCAGGCCACCGCTTTCATTGCGGATAGCCGCGCCGCCCTGCTGCGCATCATTGATAAGTTCGTGCAGATAGTCGGTCTTGTTCTCCTCGGGCAGGGGGGGTGATCCCCACTCCGTTTTGCCAGGGCAGGCCCGGTTCAAGCTTTTCCACCTCCTGACAAAGCATGTCCAGAAACTTCTCGGCAATGGATTCATGCACAAACAGCAGCTTCAGGGCTGTACAGCGCTGACCGTTGAATGACAGGGCACCCAGAAGGCACTCCTTAACCGCCAAATCAAGTTTTGCATCCGGCAGAATAATGGCCGGATTTTTGGCCTCCAACCCCAGCACACAGCGCAGGCGGTGGGGACGGGGATGCTGCTTCTTGAGGCGGTCGCCGACCCGGCTGGTACCGATAAAGGCCAGCACATCAATGCGGCCCGATTCCATAAGCGGACCTGCAACCCTGGCGCCCTTGCCGTATACGGTATTGACGACCCCCGGCGGAAAGGCGCTCTGAAAGGCCTCAAGCAGTGGCCGGTGCAGCAGAACGCCGAGCTTGGGCGGTTTGAAGATGACGGTGTTGCCCATAATCAGGGCCGGGATCAGGGTAGTAAAGGTTTCGTTCAGGGGATAGTTGAAAGGCCCCATGCACAGGACCACCCCCAGAGGCGCTCGGCGGATCTGGGCTGCCACCCCCTGGGTGATGTCGAAGCGCGAGCCGGCCCGGTCCAGATCCTTGAGCGCATCAATGGTGCCGAGGATATAATCCAGGGTGCGGTCAAACTCGTGGCAGGCATCCTGAAGGTTCTTGCCGATTTCCCACATGAGAAGGCGAACTACTTCCTCGCGCTTTTCCTTAATGCGGTAGCTGAACTCTTCCAGATGACGGATACGGCCCTCCACAGTCATGGTCGGCCAGTGGCCGCGGCCGCTGTCATACGCCTGGCAGGCCGCCTCCAAAGCACCCAGAGCCTCCTTTTCCGTAAGCAGCGGATAGCTGCCAATACGCTTCTTTTTAAAATCGCCGTCCGCTGCTAGGTATACGGGGGAAAATACATCCTGCACCGGACCGTCCCAGTGATGAATCTCGCCGTTAACCAGAAATTGCGTCTGTTCCAGGGGCTCTGGAATCCGAAACTCTTCCGGGATATTGGATTCTGCGGGAAACAAGCTGACAATCTTCTGTTGAGTATTCATAAAGCCTCTCTTAATTCGGGTAAGTTACTCAGATCTTTCAAGCTTTGTTGCGTGCTATGCCTGGCAGTCGATATGGTTGATATGTCAGGTCAGCCCATGGCTGTTATATTAAAAAGTATAAACGGGCAATGGCCCAACGGACAACAGATATTTTTGAATCAATCCCAGCCCAAATTTAAAATGGCAGGTAAAAACGTCTAAAGAATCGGTGTTCGAGCCATAAAAACAGGCTATATTTGTTTTGCATGGACCTCAGGACTTGAAAATTAAGACTTTTTCATGATATTTAAACAGGTTCCAAATAGATTGCGGAACGCTTTTTACCATAAAAATTTAAGGAACAGGTATTAATCCATATGAAAGCATTGTTAGCCCTGGAAGATGGAAGAACATTTTCCTGCACAAGTTTTACAGGGCCGGGGGAAGCCCAGGGAGAGGTGGTGTTCAACACCAGCATGACCGGGTACCAGGAAATTTTGACCGACCCGTCCTATTACGGGCAGATGGTCACCATGACCTATCCGCTCATAGGCAACTACGGCGTGTGTCCGGAAGATGTTGAATCAGACCGTATTCATGTGGCAGCCTTCATTGTCAAAGAATACCAGCAGTTTCCAAGCAATTTCAGATCAAAGGGCACCCTTGCCGACTATCTGATAAAATACCATGTTCTGGGCATTGAGGATCTTGACACCAGGGCCTTGACCCGGCATATCCGAAAATCCGGTGCCATGAGAGCCATGATATCCACCACGGACCTGGACCCTGAATCCCTTGTGGCACGGGCCAAAAAAATCCCATCCATGGAAGGATCGGACCTGGTGGAATATGTCACAACCCCAAAACCCTATTTATGGAAAGACAACAACCCGGATTATATGGATGTAAAAAACCTTCAAGACCCCGCTATATGGCGCCACAAAGGTAAAAAGCATTCCGTGGTGGCCCTGGATTTCGGCATAAAATATAATATTATCCGCTGCTTAGAAAACGCAGGATGTGAGGTGCTGGTGGTTCCGGCAAAAACCGATGCCCAGACCATAAAACACCTGAACCCGGACGGTATTTTCCTGTCCAACGGCCCCGGCGACCCTGAACCTTTGACCTATATCGTGAAAACCATACGCGAACTTCTCGAACATTTTCCGGTCTTTGGTATATGCCTTGGCATGCAGCTTTTAGGTCTTGCCATGGGCGGTAAAACCATGAAGATTAAATTCGGCCACAGGGGCGGCAATCAGCCGGTGAAGAATATAGATACCGGAAAAGTCGAGATTACCTCCCAGAACCACGGATTTGCAGTGGATCTGAATACCCTTGACAAAAACAAGTGCCGGCTGACCCACATCAACCTGAACGAATACTCCGTGGAAGGACTTAAGAACGACACCATGCGGGCGTTTGCAGTCCAGTACCACCCTGAAGCCTCCCCAGGTCCCCATGATGCGGCCTATCTTTTTAACCAGTTTGCAAAAGTGATGGAAAATGCCAAAGCGTAACGACATCCACAAAATTCTGATCATTGGTGCCGGCCCGATCATCATCAGCCAGGCCTGCGAGTTTGACTATTCCGGCACCCAGGCCTGCAAGGCCTTAAAAGAAGAAGGGTTTGAAGTTGTTCTGATCAACTCCAATCCGGCCACCATCATGACCGACCCTGAAACAGCCGACCGGGTATATGTTGAACCGGTAAATGCTGAAACCCTGTGCAAGGTGATTGAAATTGAGCGTCCCGATGCCGTGCTGCCGACCCTTGGCGGCCAGACAGCTCTGAATACTACCATTGATGCAGCCAAAACAGGGATATTTGAACGCTATAATATTGAACTGATCGGTGCATCCATTGACGCCATCAACAAGGCCGAAGACCGGGAACTATTCCGGGATGCCATGAATAAGATCGGTTTGAGAATTCCAAAAAGCGGGTTTGCCACCAACATGCAGGAGGTGGAAGAGACGGCCCAGCGCATCGGATTTCCCATTATTGTCCGGCCAAGTTTTACCCTTGGAGGAACAGGCGGTGGTGTGGCCTATAATATGGAAGAGCTTGCAAACTTTGCCAAGGCCGGTCTTGATGCCTCGCTGATCACCCAGGTGATGCTTGAGGAGTCTGTTCTGGGATGGAAGGAATATGAGCTTGAGGTGATGCGGGATCACGCGGACAACGTGGTGATCATCTGCTCCATTGAGAACGTTGATGCCATGGGGGTTCACACAGGCGATTCCATTACCGTGGCCCCGGCCCAGACCCTGTCCGACAAAGAGTACCAGGCCCTGCGGGATGCCTCCATTGCCATCATCAGGGAGATCGGCGTGGACACGGGCGGTTCCAATGTTCAATTTGCCGTGAACCCGGATAACGGGGATATTATTGTAGTTGAAATGAACCCCAGGGTATCCAGGTCTTCGGCTCTTGCCTCCAAGGCCACGGGCTTTCCCATTGCCAAAATTGCCGCCAAGCTTGCCGTAGGGTATACCCTGGATGAGATTCCCAATGATATCACCGGGGAAACCATGGCCTGCTTTGAGCCGTCCATTGACTATTGTGTGGTCAAAATTCCGCGCTGGACCTTTGAAAAATTTCCCGAAGCTGACGATGTACTCACCACGGCCATGAAATCCGTGGGTGAAACCATGTCCATCGGCAGAACATTTAAAGAGGCCCTTCAAAAGGGTCTGCGCTCCCTTGAAATCGGCCGGGCCGGTTTTGGTGCCGACGGAAAAGACCCTGCTCCCGGATCTGTGACGGGTATGGATCTGGAATACAAATTATCCACCCCTAATTCCCAGCGGATTTTTTACATCAAATACGCCATTGAACACGGCATGCCCATCACCATGATTCATGATCTCACCGATATTGATCCATGGTTTCTGTACCAGATGAAGCAGATTGTGGACCTTGAAAAGCAGTTGAAACTGGCTGGTATGAACCTGCCAAAGGATCTTTTTGAAAAGGCAAAAAAATACGGGTTCTCCGACATGCAGCTGGCCTATCTGTCCGGGGGGCTGACAGACAAGCAGATCGAACAGAAACGAAAAGCTTTAGGCATTGTTCCGGTATATAAACTGGTGGACACCTGTGCCGCGGAATTCAGGGCCGTTACCCCTTACTATTACTCCACCTATGAAAGCGAATGCGAAGCCCGGGTGTCGGACAAGAAAAAGGTAATCATCCTGGGCGGCGGTCCCAACCGCATCGGCCAGGGTATTGAGTTTGATTACTGCTGTGTTCATGCCTCCTTTGCCTTAAGGGAAGAAGGGGTTGAATCCATCATGGTCAATTCCAACCCGGAAACGGTCTCCACGGACTATGACACCTCGGACAAGCTTTACTTTGAACCTTTGACCCGGGAAGATGTGCTTCACATCGTGGAAAAGGAAAAACCCTTTGGGGTGATTGTCCAGTTCGGGGGCCAGACACCTTTGAACCTTGCCACGGACCTTCAAAAAGAAGGGGTTCCCATTATCGGCACAAGTCCGGAAAGCATAGACCGCGCCGAAGATAGGGATCTGTTTGCGGCCATGCTTAAAAAACTGAACCTGCGCCAGCCGGATAACGGCATTGCATATTCCTACCAAGACGCCGTGAAGGTGGCCAGGGATATCGGATACCCGGTCATGGTTCGCCCCTCCTTTGTGCTGGGCGGCCGGGCCATGAAAATCGTCTATGATGAAAAGGATCTGGAATCCTATTTTGAACTGGCGGTCCAGGCATCCCCGGACAAACCCGTGCTCATTGACAAGTTTCTGGAAGAAGCCTTTGAGCTGGATGTGGACGCTATTTCCGACGGTGAAGATACCATCATCGGCGGCATGATGGAACATATTGAAGAGGCAGGTATCCATTCCGGCGATTCCGCCTGTGTGCTGCCGCCCTATTCCATTGAAGCGCACCACATCAAAGAGATGTCGGATGCGGCAAAAGCCATTGCCAAAGAACTAAATGTTAAAGGTCTGATGAACATCCAGTTCGGGATTATGAATGACACTGTGTATATCATTGAAGTCAATCCCAGGGCATCCCGGACCATCCCCTTTGTCTCCAAGGCGATCGGCGTGCCTCTGGCTAAACTGGCCACCAAGGTGATGCTGGGAAAAACCTTAAAAGAACTTGGGGTGACCAAGGAAATCATCCCGCCCTATTATTGTGTCAAGGAAGCGGTAATGCCCTTTGACCGCTTTGAAAACGTCGATCCTGTTCTTGGGCCGGAGATGAAATCCACAGGCGAAGTCATGGGCATTGATAAAGATCTTGGCGCAGCTGTGGCCAAAGCCCAGTTTGCTGCCGGACAGAAACTGCCCAAGGAAGGCACTGTATTTATCTCTGTCCAGGACAAGGATAAAAAGGCGGCACTGCCTGTGGCAAAATGTTTCCATGACATGGGATTCACCATCATGGCCACCCGGGGAACCGTCACATTCCTGGAAGAAAACAAAATTCCATCCACATTTGTAAAAAAAGTATCCGCAGGCCGACCCCATGTGGTGGACGCCGTGAAAAACGGTGAAATCCAGCTTATATTAAATACAGGTGCCTCCAGCCAGACCCAAAGAGACGGCTATGAAATTCGCAGGGCCGCCATTAAATATAAAATACCCTATGCCACCACCACGGACGGAGCCCGGGCCATCAGCCTGGCCATCCAGGCCATGAAAAAAGAGAACCTGACGGTTAAGCCGCTCCAGTATTATCACCAGGAAATTAAGCATTGAAAGAATCAGAAATGAATACGACCCACCTAAATTGTTCGACCTGCCCCGTTTTTACGCCCAGTGAACGTCCCAAAGATGAATGTGGGGTTTTTGGCCTTTACAAACACCCGGAAGCGGCCCAAATTACCTACTTCGGACTTTATGCGCTTCAACACAGGGGCCAGGAAAGTGCGGGCATCTCCGTGAACCGGGGGATTAATGACAAAATTTTCTCCCATAAAGGCATGGGGCTTGTACCGGAAATTTTCAACATGGACGACCTTAAACGCATTGAAGGCGGGTCTGCCATCGGCCATGTCCGGTACTCCACGACGGGAGATTCCGTCCTGGCCAATGCCCAGCCTTTTGTGGTGAACCATCGGCACCGCTCCTATGCCCTGGCTCACAACGGTAATCTGGTCAACGCCCACATCATCCGCGAAGAACTTGAGGAACAGGGCTCCATCTTCCAGACCACCATGGATTCGGAAGTGTTTCTGCACCTGTTTATTAAAAACCTTATAAAGGGCGATTATGAATCAGCCATATTAAAGGCAGTCTCAAAGCTTGAAGGCGCCTATTCCATGATTCTTCTGACCTGTAAGGGCGAAATTATCGGCATGAAAGACCCCAACGGATTCCGCCCCCTGGCCCTTGGAAAACTGAACGGGCACTATGTACTGGCATCTGAAACCTGTGCCTTTGACCTGATCCAGGCTGAATTCATCCGGGAACTGGCCCCCGGTGAAATCGTTATTATCAGTGAAGACGGCATCAAGAGTATCAAACATCCCAATGCAGCTGCCAAAAAATCCTTATGCATATTTGAATATATCTATTTTGCCCGGCCTGACTCCACCATTGACGGCAAAAACGTCTATGAAATGAGAAAGGCACATGGAAGGCGTCTGGCCCAGGAATCCCATGTGGATGCAGACCTGGTCATGCCGTTCCCCGATTCCGGCAACTATGCGGCCATCGGCTATGCCGCAGAATCGGGAATCCCCTTTGAAATGGCTATGATACGCAACCACTATGTGGGCAGAAGTTTTATCCAGCCCACCCAGTCCATGCGGGATTTTGCGGTGCGGGTGAAACTGAACCCGGTACGGGAACTGATAAAAGGTAAAGATATTATCATTGTTGAAGATTCCATTATCCGGGGCACCACGGCCAAAACCCGTGTGAAAGCACTAAAGGAGTTGGGAGCCGGAAAAATACACATGCGGGTATCTTGTCCGCCTCATAAGTTCCCCTGTTACTACGGCATTGATTTTTCATCCAAAGGAGAGTTGATTGCGGCCCAGAAACCCTTGGATGAACTGACCGAATACCTTGGATTGGATTCCCTGCATTACCTGTCCATTGAAGGCATGCTTGAAGCCTCCGGGGTCAATGACCCTGAAGCAAATTTCTGCAAGGCCTGCTTTGACGGTACATACCCTGTGCCCTTTGATCCCAATTTTACCAAACAGTGTATGGGGTAACAGGTGTCAAGAAACTGGAAACAAGAGGGCCAAGCGCCGTTCGTGGCCATTTTATAACCCATTAGCCAGAATAGCCAATAAAAGTGAAAAAACAAACCGTTGCATTTTCAAGGCAGAGCACCAATCTATTTTTCCACATACTGACACGGTGCAATCTGCGTTGTGCCCACTGCTATATCAACCGAGACCAGCACGGAAGCAACACCCTTTCCCTGGATACGATCAAGGCGTGGCTTGGTATCTTTTCTTCCAAAGCAAAGGATACCAACCTAATTTTTTTAGGGGGTGAACCCACTCTTCACCCGGATCTTGCTTCAGCCATAGGCATAGCCGAATCCATGGGATTCAAATCCATCACCGTGGATACCAACGGTTTTTTATTTCACAACATCCTGGACAATATCACACCTAATCAAATTGACTTTTTTTCATTTTCTCTGGATGGTGTCAGCAAGGAAATCAATGATGCCATCAGAGGAGATGGATGCTTTGATGCCGTCATGTCCGGTATCCGGCGTGCTGTGGAAAAAGGATTCGCCTGCTCAATGATCTATACGGTTTCTGAAAAAAATATTCATGAGGTTCCAAAACTTCCTGAATTGGTCAAAGATCTTGGTATTTCAAGATTTTTTATCCAGGTGGTGGGTATGCGGGGCGAAACGGAAAACACCGACGCAAGGCACCAGGTATTAAAACCAGTCTGGAGCAGTACCATTCCAAAAACGGCGGAACAGATTGCACAACAGGGAATTATCGTTACCTACCCCAAGGTGTTCCTTACCCATGAAGAAACCTTTGAATGTGCTGCGAATGTGGCGGACAACTATTTTATCTTCCCCAACGGACGGGTGTATCAATGTCCTTTATGTGAGGATTTTCCCTTTCATTCCTATGAAATAATAAACAATCAACTTATGCCTCGTCCAAAAATCAATGAAAAGGATCTTTTCTCTTTGCAGATTCCCGAAGGTTGTGTAATGAACAAATTAATACAGCCGGGAAATATATCTTACGATGATAACCAATTCCCCCGCTATAAAATAGCCTGTTGCATGCTCAAGGAAGAATTGTACCCTTAAGAACGTTCAAAATGAGATTTCAGCCGATTCATCAATTACCAAACAAGAGTTTGTTTGGTAACACTACAGCGACACTTGAACGTCTAATTCTTCAGCGAGAGCCATTTTTCTTTTTCTATGGCTTTTTTATATGAAAGTTATGAGTAGTGAGTAGTGAGATTTAAAACAAGCTGTTTTCTCAATACTCAATACTCACATCTTTCATTATTTGTTGTGTCCGTCAGGACATGGTCGTTATAGAGATGGATCAATTACTCTACCCATGAACAGGATGGTTCCTGTAAAATCATCCCGTATCAAAAAGATAAATGGTCTATCCATAGAGATGCTTACCGACTCATATGCTGCAACTACATCCACAACAACGGCTGTTGCAGCAGCGGCTTCCGTGCCTTTCTCATCAACGGCAATAAAGGCTTTATGATAAATTTCATCGATATATGGCGTTGAATCTTCGGGGTCAACCATATTGCTGAAATCTGCTGCATATGGAATAAAGGCATCAATCATGCCTAATTTGCGCATGATTTGTTTACAACGTATTTCGCAATCAAACTCAAACTTCGGCAAAGTCAATTCAACATCCCCTATGGACAAAGATGAAAGAATAGATTGGATAAAATTATTATCAAGAGCGCTTTCAACTGAATCAAATCTGCCGTTATGGGGAGCAATTAAAAGCATGGAAAGCTCCTGGGAATATTGAGATTCATCGTGCGGACTCACATAGGGCAGCTCAACAGCATCAAAATCTTCACTGTGAAAAAACCTGGTGCGTACCGTCTGATGCATCATTTGTGATGATACGGTAGAATTATCAAGACGTGTAAAATCACCTGGAATTGTAGCTCCCTCATCAAATTGAGAGCACCAGGATGCCTTAAAATAAATGGCATTGGTTAGAACCACTGCTGTATCCCGTGAAATTGAACCTTCAGGAAGCAGATCTTTAATCTTTTCATTAGTCTGATCTTCCACCCACCGATTAATTACCAATCTTGAAGCATCCGGCTGTCCTGAAAAATCAAGGGTGTGGACACCGGCATCATAGTTTTGTGCTAAAATATCAAGGTAGGAGGCGAGAAAGGGGTATCCAATATTGCTCCATACCGCATTGACTAAATTGAGCTGAAAAGCATCCCCCCCTATGAAGAAGGGGTCGGTATCATCCCGGCTGTTTATATCCACATTCAGAGCGTTCAGTGTGGAATGAAAACTGCTTGACGGAAGTGTAAAGTGCAGACTGTCTGCCATCTCATCGGCGGTATTGTTTGTTGCACCGGCCCAGGTCATGGCAAGGGCGTTTTCTATGCTATAGGTTGAAAAAAATATGTTCTTATCCTGGAGACTTTCATCTGCTGAGGCCTGGTGATAAAAATCAAAGGTATAGTCAGAAAATCCATTTACCAATTCCTCGATATCAGCAGAATCATAATCTGGAAAATCGTCATAAGAGGCAGATGATTTTACAATTTTGAGCTGTACCTCAATATCAGATAACAATTCTGCAATATACTCTTCTGCCTCTTCTACATCAAAATCATCATTTGCCGCAGAACTTACAATATTGGCTGCCCAATCCATAAAACTCTCGTCATCAGTCATAGATCCTACGTCAGAATAAGCAAAAAGAAGTCCGATTTCAGTCTTTTTAGCTAACGTAGCGGCATCTTGGGAACTTCCAGTTGCGGACTTTGCACCATTAATGATAGCCATAATAGCCTGGTCACGCCGTATCTCTCCACTGTCCAGTGCGTCCACCCAATAAGTTAAGCCCGCGTCAGCTGGAGCGCGGTTCAATACATTATCAAAAATATTAGTAATAAACTCTGAATTGCTTAACGCTTCTGGAAGTTTTTCTTTAGTTTCAGGTTGGTCAAAAAAGGATTGTGCAACTTGATCAATGGTAAAATACCCTGTGTCAACTGATTCAGCCCAGTAGTTCAAACCAGCATTCGCGGGTGCCCTTCCAAAAGTTGCTACATAAATTTCTGAAATAAGATGTTCAGTACTCATATCACAACCATCACAATGCTGATCTGTACAAAAAGCAATGGAAGTGAAAATGAAAACTCCGATGAATAGAATGAAAAACGGAACAAAAACTTTCTTCATGTCCTCCCCCCATAACGTTAGAATATTAGAATACCGGATCACCTCTAAATGGCAACCCGGTTATAATCAATGGAACCGTGGATTTCCGTCCCTGTCTTTCGGCAGGTTTGGCTTTGTCGTCTCGTAGATGTATCAGAACAAGTAACCCAATATCGCCTAAAAACGAGTTTGTCAATCAGGTAACCCCTTAGAAATGTCAAATTTTTATTTTTTCATTTAAGGTGATCCCCTTTGTTGGTTGATCCCGTGGATCAGGATAGCTTGGCTCACCGTCATCATGAGAAAGATCATTCCAATGCATATCAAAGGGGAAAAATCCGGAAGCGACCCTGGAACGTCTAAAACGGAATGCCCCATCCTGGTACAGATAAAAGTTATGGGCGACGTTGACCGGCGAATCCAGATTAACTGTCAGAATATCAAACGCCAGCATCCACAAAAGGCGATTCACATCCAGCACATCCTCAACCTGGGATGCCGGCATGTATTTCCTGGCGATTTCATAGCTGAGCACTTCCCGGACAAAGCTTGGATCATTATAAACGTTTGCAAGTTTAAGGGTCCCGTACCCGTCGAGGGTCTGGCCGTTATTGATATAATCAAGTTTTATATTCTGATCAGATGATGCCCGGCATAAAAAAAATTACACTCAGGATATTTAGATGCTTTGAACCTGGAAAAAATATAAGATGAACTTTCTTGATTCATCTGTATCTGATAATCATAACAATTTGCCAAAAATTTTTTATACATTAAACACGGCTGTAAGAGACTTAAACAAGCGTTTAACAGCCGTTTAACATGAAAAAAGGAGTATATATGGGATTGATATCTTCCACCCATTCCATCAGCCGTTATTATATTGACGGTGAATTTACTGACGGTCCTGTAGAAGGTGTCCGCCGGGGATTGATTGAAAACGCCATCCCTGAAATTGAAAACGAATACGATGAAATATCAGCCGGATGGACTCCCCTTGAAACCCCCTATAAACCAGACTTTCAATCAGCTTCTTTTATATTCGGCACCTATTTTGCCTTTTCTCTGCGCATTGATAAAAAATCAATCCCGGCTAAACTGGTTCAAAAATATATCGCCATTGAAATGGAGAAAAAAAAGAAAGAAAGCGGCAGACCCTTTATTTCAAAAAATGAAAAAACTGAAATAAAGGAGATGGTCATTGATATTTTGATGCATAAAACACCCTTTATTCCAAATATCTATGATGTGTTATGGGATTATGAAGATAAAAACTTACTCTTATTTTCCACCCAAAAGGCGGCCAATGAATTATTTGAAACGTTGTTTTTCAAATCCTTTGACCATAAACCCATTAAAATATTTCCCTATACAATAGTGGAAAAGCTGGGCAGATTTTCAAACGATAAAAAAGACAGGGTACTGGCTTTATCGCCCTTAAATACGAAAGGTGCATGATGTTAGATATAGCAACGGCGTACAATAAATATGGATTTTTAGGCAACGAATTTTTGACATGGATCTGGTACCTGATTGAAACGGATCAGGATATTACAACCCTTGCAAGTTCAAAAGATCCGATAATCTTTGAGATTGGAAATTCCATCAGTCTTGAAAATAATCTTGGCGATAAATCAAAAGAAAAAATTACCATTAAAGGTGATCAGGCCGGTCTTGAAGAAGGGGGCACAGCCCTTAAAAAAGGGGCATGGGTAACAGATATGAACCTGATCTGCAGGATGGGTGAAGAAGAATATAAATTTTCAATCAAAGGTGAAAGTTTCAATATCACCGGTTTGAAAACCCCAACCATTGACATCTCCTCATCAGAAGATGAAATAGAAGGTCTGATTATTGAAAAAACCTTTTTAATTATGAAGGTTATCAAAGTTATTGACACCCTGTTTTTAAAATTTATCGAAAAAAGAATTTCAGATGACTGGAATAGGTCTGATTTAAAGGGTATCAGGGATTGGATTCAATCCTGACAACAAATTGTTTAAAAAGCCTGTTTTATAGACCCTTCAAAAACAGGCCTTTTAATACCTTTTAATACCTTCTACTTTTAAAAAAATTTTATTCAAAACTTTAAACACAAAAGATACAAATATAATCAATAATATTAAGATATTAAATTAATTGTAAACATTTAAACCTTAATTATTATTGTTATTATAGTTTTTTAAATAATCTTTAATATATTACATCTTGTAATAAAAAATATATGCGTTGTTTCTTCTTTCCAAGCTCTTGTTTCTTGACTGGTAAACTGGTATTAAAAAGCGCGAACTGGAACCCCTTCAGGAAAGTTAAAATGACAGATGATTTAAAAATATTTTCCGGTGGATCCAATCCGGATCTGGCAACGGAAATTTGTGGGAATATCGGAATTCCTTTAAGTCCTATGGAAACATCCCGGTTTTCAAATGACAATTTATTTGTTCAAATTAAGGAAAGTGTCAGGGAAAAAGATGTATTTGTGGTTCAGTCTTTGAGCACTCCTGTCAGTGATCATCTCATGGAATTGATGATTACCCTGGATGCCCTGCGTAGCGCATCTGCTAAACGGATTACAGCTGTCATCCCCTATTATTCATATGCCCGGTCCGATAAGAAGGATGCGCCAAGAATATCCATTGCCGCTCGCCTGGTTGCCGATCTTTTGAAAACTGCCGGGGCAGACCGGGTACTGACTATGGATCTGCACGCCGATGCCGTGCATGGATTTTTCAGCATTCCCGTGGATCATTTAACAGCCATACCCACAATCTGTGATTATTTTACAGCGCTCCTGGATCTGTCAAAGGTGGTGGTGGTGGCCACGGATGCCGGCGGTGCTAAAAGAGCCGGACGGTTTGCCAAACGTCTGGACACCTCCCTTGCCATCATTGACAAACGTCGGCTCAGCGATTCAGATGTTCAGCAGGGGCTGGTTGTGGGTAATGTAAAGGGTCTGGATGCCATTGTTTTTGACGATGAAATATCCACAGGGGGAACCATAGTGAGCACCGTTGATACATTGAGACGCGCAGGAGCGGCTAAGGTTTATGTTGGTGCAACCCATCCGGTGCTTTGCGGCCAGGCAGTGGAAAATTTAAATCAAACTTTCATATCTGAGATTGTGGTCACCAACACGGTACATCTTCCTGTAGAAAAACAGTTTCCCCAGCTTAAATCCTTGTCCGTGGCATCTCTTTTTGCCAGGGCCATCAAGCACATCCATACAGGAGAGAGTGTTTCTGGGCTTTTTTAAGCCCTGAACAAATAGGATTATATGGGGGAAATAGCAGAAACTGCAGCTGCCACCTGATCCTTGGGCAGGGCAAACTCCCTGATAAATACAGGAAGGCAATTCCATATTTTTTTGGGTTGCCTGATACTTCTGTCACTGTCAATGGCAAGAATCCCGGTCTGTTTTCCGGCGTTAAAAGGATCCGGTCTGGATGTCAACGGGGTTTGGTTTCTGTCTGTAAAAGGAAGAACAAGGGGACCTTCGTTTTCAAGAACATAGGCCATCTGTCCGCTTTTAAGAAAAACAATGCTGCCCGGTGGATAGAGCCCGACGGTTTTAACAAAAGCATGGAGAATAAACTGCAAGATGGGGTCTTTGTGCACATAACTGCGGAACAGGCCGGTGACGGCAGTAACCTGGTTAACGGCATCCTGGTAGCTGCGTTTGGAAATCATGGCGTCATAAATGTCCATCAGTTTGCATATTTTGACATAGGGTGGCATCATCCCGCAATCAAGTCCCACAGGATAACACCCAGGCTCTCCCTCATATAGCGGCCCATGATGATACCGGATCATGTTGCTGAGCACAGTACTGCCCAGATGGTTTTTTTCAATTACCGTAAATCCGAAATCTTTGGTGTGCCTGCGCAGCAGTTCGGTTTCATCTTTGCTCAAGGCGGATGTCTTGTTTAAAATAGCTTCCGATACCATGGATTTTCCCAGATCATAGATGAACAGGCCAAAGGACATCTCTTCTATCTCCTCGGGGTAGTAATAGGAAAACATTCCGGAAGATCCATTGCCGGCAAGGGCTGATGATGATGACCAAAGCGATTTTTCCACTACGTTGGAGAAAGCCTTGTTAAATTGACGCAATACCTGGGAGCCCAAGGCGCAGACATTGGTGGCATGGCTGTAAAAATAATCATCATAAAAAAACCAATCCCTTGGCGCGTATGCAAAGGGGTGGTGTTTGTGTTCGGCAAATGATGCAAGTTCCGATGCCTGCTCTGATACGGCATTCACATCAAACTCACCCTTTGTCTGCCGGATCTGGTTCACAGCATTTTTTATACTGGCCTGGGCTTTAACACTGATGGATTCGGCAAACCTGCGCAGTTCCAGAATTTCCTTGAGCCGTTCAGTTACGTTTTGAGTTTTGACGGGTTCCGGATCGGGAAATGAATCTGGCAAGGGGTCGGGAATGGCGGTGGATCCCATCTCTATTTTATTACCGGATGCGTCAAACACGCCCCCGTTGCTTGCTACCGGAACCTGCCGAAGGCCATTGTTCCGAAGTATTTTCAGGGGCTTTGTCTTATCTACCATCACATCTTTGGCCAGAAGCAGGGTGCCGTTGCTGTTATATACATCCACCCCGGTTTTAACCCGGCCACCCTGGCGGACAATGTCAATGAGCTTCTCTATGGAAATTTTTGATTCAATCATGATTCAAGGGCGTTAACCTTTCCCACGGCCTTTGACAAATCTATGAACTCCTGAACATTCAGGGTTTCAGCGCGCCGTGAGGCGTCAATGCCGGCGTTTTTAAGGGCAATACCCACGAGTTCTTTTGTCAAGCCCATTTCTCCGCCGGACATGGCATTGTGAAGGGTTTTTCTTCGTTTGGAAAACGCTGCCTTGATTACGCTGAACAGCAGAATCTCGTCCGCTTCGCCCATGCCTTTGGTTTCAAAAAAATCAAAGCGAAGGACCGTGGAGTTCACTTCCGGCCTTGGAAAAAAATTATTAGGCCCGATATCTGCAACCCGACTTATTTTTGATGCATACTGAACCACCGCAGAAAGTCTTGAATAGTCTTTGGTACCGGCTGATGAAAGAAGACGTTGGGCAAGCTCCTTTTGAAACATCAGAAATGCGCGTGTCACAACCTGGCGAATTGTAACGAGCTTAAAAAGGATTTGGGATGAAATATTGTATGGCAGATTCCCTATTACAACAAGTTTTTCTGTTCCTGCAATTTCCCTGATATCCGTTTTTAATATATCCTGATTTATAATCGTAACATTGCAGATTCCTTCACCGGCGAGCTCTTCTTCAAGCAGAGGAATTATACGGCGGTCTTTTTCAACGGCCACAACCTGCTTGCAGGACCTTGCCAATGGCAGGGTGATTGCCCCTAAACCCGGACCTATTTCAAGCACGGTAGTTTCTTTATCAACGCCGGTTTTTTCTACAATCATCTGGGCCGTAGTCGGGTGTGACAAAAAGTTCTGGCCCAACTCCTTTCCGGCATATAACCCGCTTTTCTTTAATAACTCTCCAGGATGTGTCATACTCGTTTTGCTCTCCGTTTTTTGGCTGTTTATCTCCAGAACGCCATATGTCACATATTTTTCGCCTTGGAAAAAGAATAAAAGATTGACAGTAGCGGTTTTCCTTTGAAATTTTAAGGTACCTACCAGTAAATCACAGTTTTTTATTAATTTCCATAAAATTTAACGCCCACAGGCAGATACTTTTTTTACTTATTTAGATATGACCTACTTGACATTAGTAGAGTTAAGAAGTAATTTCTAAAATATCATATTAAAAAAGCGGCTTGAAGCACAAGCCGGCCCCTTGAAAAATTACTATAACTAATTAACAATTAACCGCAGGACAGAATATAGAATCTACCGGTATTTATTTTAAGGTACGGTAAAATCTTACGTTTCAAGAAGGATTGACCTATGGAACCTACAGAATTCAGCAACAATTGGGAGAACTTTATTAAAATGCTTCTCCATCGCTTGGACATTCCAACTAAGGAGGATATTGCTAATCTTCACAAAAGGCTTGATAAGCTAGAACAATTGATTTATCAGAATCATCCGTTGAGTAGACAGAAAAACAAAAGCCGGACGCCAACAAAAAAGAGTGCATCTTCCATTGTTCTGAGTATCATCGGCAACCATCCGGAAGGCACTAATTTTAAAACCATTAAGGCGGCCACGGGTTTTGACGATAAAAAATTGAGAAATATTATTTTCAGACTGGATAGAATAGAAAAGATCCAACGGCTCAGCCGGGGAATTTATAAAAAAATTTAATTTTCTTAAATTTTTTATATTGAACCTGGGATTACTCCAAGTCGTAACCTTAGCAAAAACATGCAAAACAAGGCCCATGCCCAGAAGATGGTTAAGGGAAACCTTTTACAGGAAAATATATGAATAAGATTGCATTTACACCCGGGCAGGCCATAAGCGGCTACACAATTAAAAAAGTATCGCCCCTGCTCGAAATTAACGCCCATCTGATCGAACTGGTCCACGAGAAGACAAAAGCTGTCCACATCCATATTGCCAATGAGGATAAAGAAAATACCTTTGGAGTATTTTTCAGAACCGTTCCCACGGATTCCACAGGGGTTGCGCATATTCTTGAGCATACCGTGCTGTGCGGGTCCGAAAAATACAAGGTCCGGGATCCTTTCTTTTCCATGCTCAAACGAAGCCTGTCCACCTTTATGAATGCATTTACCGCGTCGGACTGGACCATGTATCCATTTTCTACCCAGAATAAAAAAGACTATTTTAACCTGATGGATGTTTATCTGGATGCGGCGTTTTTTCCCGATCTTGATCATTTAAGTTTTAAGCAGGAAGGCCATCGGCTTGAACTGGAACCAGGGGAAAACGGGGAACCGGAACTGGTGTATAAAGGGGTGGTCTACAATGAAATGAAAGGTGCCATGTCCTCACCTGACCAGGTCATGTCCCGGGCCCTGCTTAAAGGGCTTTACCCGGATACCACCTATGCCAATAATTCAGGTGGCGAACCCGCAGACATTCCAAAACTCACCCACGAGGATCTTAAGTCGTTTCATGCAAGGTATTATCATCCGTCCAACAGCTATTTTTATACGTATGGGGATTTGCCTCTGGAAGAGAGCTTAAGCTTTATTGAAAAAAAGGTGCTCTCCAGATTTGATTTTCTTGACATGGATACCCGGGTTCCTTCTCAGCCCCGGTGGCACACCCCTAAAGTCATGACCCAGACATATGCCTATTCAGATACCAATAATATCGCCGCCAAATACCAGGGATGTGTGGCCTGGTTGACACCTGATATCGCGGATCATTTTGAAGTGCTGATTATGGAGGTGCTTGAACAGATTCTCCTTGGAAATTCGGCATCTCCCTTGAGAAAAGCACTCATTGACAGCGCCTTGGGTTCTGCCCTGTGCGATGGTACTGGGTTTGATTCAGATAACCGGGACACCATGTTTGTCTGCGGGTTGAAGGATATTGAAGTATCTGCAGTCCCCGAAGTGGAGAAGATTGTTTTTAGCAGCCTTGAAACCCTTGTCGGCAAAGGAATTGATCAACATTTAATAGATTCTGCCATCCATCAGATCGAATTTTCACTCAAGGAGATCACCAATACACCATACCCCTATGGCATAAAATTGCTTGTGGGTATTGCCTCGATCATGGTTCATGAAGGTGATCCCGTAACCGGTATTAATATTGACAGTGATTTGGCAAAACTGCAGGAAGAGTTGGCCAAAGGTCCCTTCCTGGAAGGCCGAATTCGCCGGTATTTTCTGGATAATCCCCACAGACTTCTGTTTACCCTTGCTCCGGATGAAGGGCTTGAAGCCCGCCAGGCCGAAGATATACGGCAGGAACTTCAGGAGAAACTAAAATCACTGGATGAAGCGGAACTGGCGCAGATCAAAAAGGATGCTGCGGCTTTGAAAGAACGCCAGGAAACAGAAGAAAACCTAGATCTTCTGCCCACCTTGGCGCTTGAAGACGTGCCCCCTGAGATTGAAATCGTTCACCCCGATACGATCAAGGGTATCACCTGCGCCACCGCCTTTGACAAGGCCACTTCGGGCATCCTCTATTTCACCTGCCCGGTAGGTGCCGGAAACATTGCGCCGAATCTTTTTCCTATGGTGCCGTTTTTCGCCCGGGCTTTTACAAATGCCGGCACAAAAAATTCTTCCTATGTGCAGATGGCTGAACGAATGGATCTTTATACCGGCGGCATTTCCATGTCCCCCTTTTCAGGCACCCATTTTGACCATGAGGGTAAAGGTCACTCCTTTCTGGCGTTGCAGGGAAAAGCCCTGGACCGGAATATTGACCATCTTTTTGATATGATGGATGAATATATCAATGATGGTGGATTTAAAGACCACGTGCGGCTTAAAAGCCTTATTCTGCAATATCAGGCAGCTCTTGAAGCCTCCATCGTTGGATCCGGACACAGGTATGCGATAACCTTGTCCGCCCGACACCTGTCAACGGCGGCCAGTATTAATGAATTGTGGCATGGCATTGCTCAGTACACCCGGATCAAGGATCTTACCGCCAAAGTCGATAATGCGAAAACAGGCGCCCAGGCCCTGGCTGAACTGGAAAAAGACCTTTCTGCCATGGCTTGTGGCGTCATGAGAAAAGATAATTTTAAACCTGCTGTCATCGGGTCTGCTTCGTCCATGATCCAGGCCGATAAACGCATTAAAAAAATTTATGACAACCTGCCCAACGGCAGCAACCAGGCTTTTCATACACCGGATATAGAAACACAGACCCTGCGGCCCTACGACGGTTGGATGACCAATACGGCAGTCTCTTTTGTGGGTCAGTCCTTTAAGGCGGTTCGCATCTCTCATGAAGACGCCCCGGCCCTGTCCGTTATTGCAAAACTTTTGCGTTCCCTGTTTCTGCACCGGGAAATCAGGGAAAAAGGCGGGGCATACGGGGGATTTGCCCTGTACAACATGGAAGAGGGTTTTTTTTCATTTGGCTCCTATCGTGACCCCCATATCAAACGGACCCTGGATGTTTATGCAGATGCCTGTGATTTCATCACCCAGGGGCAATTCACTCAGACAGATGTGAAAGAGGCCATACTTCAAGTCTGCTCGGACATTGACAAGCCTGAAACACCGGCTCCGTCTGCCATGAAAGCCTTTTATCGCCAGATAACCAAATTATCCGATGAGATTCGCAAAGGATTCAAGGATGCCCTGTTGGGTATGGACAAGCAAAAGGTCGTGGAAACGGCTACCCGGTATTTTTTCCGGGATGACGATGCCAAGGGTATTTCTGTGATTTCCTCAAAATCGCTGCTGGATCAAGCCAACCAGGAACTCGTGGCAGAAGGGCGTGAACCGCTGATCCTTCATAAAATTTAGGTGTTAAGTCGTTGTCAACTACCCCTCCTGAATCAGAGATTCAGAAGGGGCTTGTAAAAGCTCGAGTTGACTAGCCTGAGTCCTCGTTATCGGGGACTACGTTCGGCAGGATGTAGATACCTTTGGATATATTCGCCACTCCAAAGATTTAACTGACTCCTGACAGTCTTTTTAAAAATGGACATTACCGAAATCAGGCAGTAAATTAAGCATGATATTAGGTTTGAATCTTTGCCACATTAAGACGAATTGGTTTCCCTCGACAGTTCAAACTCATC
>Ga0209467_1001430_pt1 | contig 21117 bp, 19 predicted proteins | sample Higcelwee11metaG_FD_187175 | JGI IMG/M metagenome (GOLD analysis project Ga0209467, IMG submission 187175) | Freshwater pond sediment microbial communities from the University of Edinburgh, under environmental carbon perturbations - High... | ecosystem: Environmental > Aquatic > Freshwater >...
TGCGGCCCGTGGCTGAGCCCCTTTTCAATTTCATCTGCTCTTGCTGAGCCAAACGCCAAACGGTCGTCACCGATACCCCGCCCACAGCCCGCGCTACATTCGTCGCGCACGGATCGTGGGCAAGGGCAATCAGGATTTCCTGTTTCTTTTCTGCGGAAAGAAGCGGGCCCAAAGACAATTCCCCTTTTCTTATTTTCTCTCCAGTTTAACGCCACTGCGTTCAGCAGCTTGACGTTCGGCGGCATTGATGCGCGCTTCTAAAGCGTTCGGCAGTTTGCCTGCTGCCGTGACTTGAATGTCGCTGGCTTTAAATTCTTCCCGAACATTGCGTGCAAGATACGGGATCAGCAGTTCAGTAAGGTCGGGTGCGGAGCTTGGGGCGTAGGCTTCAAGCTCTTTCAGGTTCTTCTCAGCGCTAACGCGGCAGGCGCGTTTTTTAGCTTTTGTAATCCGCTCGTCGAGTTTTTTATCAACAGTGACGCTGCCCTTTTGATAGGCCTTACGAATCTTGCCCTCAAGGTAGTCAGTGGTGCCAAGACCATAGGCCACACCTGTTGTTTCAAGCTCAATGAGCATGTGATCAGCATTGGCTTTGTAAGCATGAGTGATCGCTTGCTTGATGCGTTGATTGAGTTTTGGGCCAACGGTGACGGCGCTTGCTTTAAACCCATCTCGAATTTTCCTTTCCATAAAGGGAAAGCTGAATTCATCATAATAGCCCTTGCTCTGTTCTAGATCGGCAAGCATAGATTCAGCATTAGTACGATGTGCCTGTTTAACGGCCGCCTTGATACGAGCCTCACGATTTTTGCCAACAACAACGCCAGCTTCTTTGTATTTGCTGCGAATTAACGTGGCATCCATGTCAATTTCATGGAAATGTCCTTTTCTAGCCTTTTCTAAAGTGGTGAGCCATCCTTCAGCTTCCGCTCGGCTGGTTTTCATCTTTTGAAGAGGGCTTTCTTCTTTTGTTTTCTCTGAAAGGGATCCATCTGTCGAGGCTTTTGCGTAAGCCCTATAGGATTGAATGACCCTGTTTGCCGCAGCCCTATTTTCTAAATAGGAACGGAGGATCATCTCAGGTTGTAATTCTGAGTTTACAAACGTGGTGCTGTTTGCGTTAGGACGCGTCGTTGTGTAAACCGGGGTCGAATCTCGGCCCAAAATCATTGCACCACCAAGGACAAGGGCGATGGCTGTGGTGGCAAGAAGCTTTGATTTCGTTTTCATAAGGTTTTCCTTTAATAAACGGGGTCGAGAGAATGAATGTTGGGGAAAACATATCATAATTCTAAATTGCTTTTTTACTTTCGTAATGCGTTTAAGAGAAAATATATGGTTAATGAAGGCGGAGGGATTGATCTAAACGCTACGCGTTTGGCCCGTCAGGCGGCGCCTCAGCCTTCGGCCTGCGGCGTCCAAAAATGTTACAGATCCATTTTCGCCATTAAAAAAAGCCCCCAAGCGGGGGCCTTTTAATTGGCGGAGACGGAGGGATTCGAACCCTCGATACAGCTTTAGGGCCGTATAACGGTTTAGCAAACCGTCGCCTTCAGCCTCTCGGCCACGTCTCCGCATCGCGAAACCTTCAGGTGCTAAGGCTGAAGGCTAACTCTTTGTTTGGCTCGCTTTCGCGAGATCTTTTTCGTCCTTTTGGTTCGATTTTGTGTTTCAACGCTGAAACAGGTCGAACACTGGCCCTGCCGTCTGGATTCCGGCCTTCGCCGGAATGACGCGGAAGGAAAGTGGTCGTTCGTCTGACCAAAAGGCGCGTTTAGGGGTTCCCCTATAACCTGCTTTCAGTCTTTTGGGAATAGAAAATTGGACGGAAGCGGGCTAAAAAAGAGAGTTCTTTCACAGCCTTGCCACATTTTTGAACCAGAGGAGCTATGGAAAGCGCACGTTGGACTGCTTTTACAGCCTGTTTTGCCTTTTCGAGGTTCAGAAATTGTGTGCAGGGCATAAGAAGGCGTGAAGGACGTGGGGCGAAGGGTGAGCAAGGCAAACAGCGCTGGCGGCGCTATATCCCATTCTTTCGGAATTGCGTGTGCGCTTGGAAAAAATCGAGCCGAAGGCCTAAGCGGCGATCGGCTCGATTTTTGTGAACGTTTTTAGATGCTAGCTTTCTTATAGATGATTTGATGGAATAGCGACGACTCCGTTGTCCCCTTGCCATTCTGAACGATAAGGTTTCTTGATTGCAGGGGTCTTCGCAACAATTCCGGTGGAAATAGATCCTTGAATGTTTCCATTAACAAGATTTTTGCCCGTATGATAACCAAAAATTCCGCCATAGATTCCAGAAATCAGGCTGGCAATGCCAAGAAGAGAAGCAGCAATCAATGGCTTCGTGTAAGATTTTTTATAAAAGCCGGAGAAAAGAGTATGTCGAGGTTCTCCTTCAATGCTTTCTTTGACACCCAATAGGTTACAAACAGCCTCGGCAGCCTTCATAAAACCGCTCGCTGCAATGGCTGTGCTCACGCCAATAAGGGCATGATCTAATGAGCCCTGCTTGGTCCCAAAGGCAGAAACAAAATTGTTTGCATATAAACTGTAAGCTACACCGATAAGGCCCGCTGTTAAGGGGGGGGAGATAGTAATTTTCATAATGGTCTCTTTTCTCAGAAGAATGAAGAAAACAATAGAAACTATATTACTTTTAAAGAGAGATACATCAATAGGATTGAATTATTTTCAGCCATTTTCTCTTGGAAAACGATGTTTTCCAATTAGTTTGTTAACCAACCTTGCAGAGCTTTACAGAACTTTGCCCAAAAGTTCGCTCAGGCGACGGCTGAATCCTGGGGCGTCGCTGAGGGCCTCGCCATCCATCAAATGTGCTTGATCCAAAAGCAGCCACGTCATGTCGGCCATTTGGTCTTTCGCGCCATCAGCTTGAGTCTTTTCCGCCATTTTGCGGATCAACGGATGGCTGCCGTTAATCTCCAAAATGCGGGCGCTTTCGTTGCGGATCTGGTTGTGCTGCTTGAGGAAGCGCTCAAGGTGAATGTCGATATCGCTATCCTCGGATGCCAGACACACGGCGCTGTCGGTCAGGCGGGTGGAGGCGCGGACGTCCTTAATCTTGTCGCCGAGCGTCAGTTTCATAAAGGCGATGAGCGAGGCCAGCTCATTTTGCGGTGTCTCCTCAGCCTTGGGCTTATCGGGGGTGGCTTCGGGGGCGATTTTGTCGAGGTCTTGGCCTGCGCGGGTCACGGACTTAAACGCTTTTTCCTCAAACGTGCCGACCGCGCCGGGCCAGAAATCGTCCACCGTGTCGGTCAGGAGCAGGACTTCAATGCCGCGCGCTTTAAAGCCTTCCAAATGAGGGCTGCGAGCCAGCGTGTCTTGCGTATCGCCGTTGATGTAATAGATGGCCTCTTGCCCCGGCTTCATGCGGCTGATGTAGTCGCCGAGCGAGGTCAGCTCGTCGCTGGCGGTGGAGCGGAAGCGCAGCAGTTTTAAAAGCGTTTCGCGGTTGTGGCCATCTTCGTAAACGCCTTCTTTCAGTACCGCGCCAAAATTTTGCCAGAACGTCGCATAGGCTTCTTTGTCTTTGGCCAAAGCGAGCAGGTCGCTCAAAACCTTGTGCGTGACGCCTTGTTTGATTTTGGCAAGCAGCGGATTGTTTTGCAGCATTTCACGGCTGACATTGAGCGGCAAATCTTCGCTGTCGATCACGCCGCGCAGGAAGCGCAGGTAAGGCGGGATCAAACCTTCGGCTTCGTCGGTAATATAAACGCGTTTGACGTAAAGCTTCACGCCGTGGCGACGCTTGGGATCAAACAGATCGTAAGGTTGCATGCCCGGCACGAACAGCAAACCGGCATATTCGATCTTGCCTTCGGCGCGCCAATGGATCGTGAGCGCCGGATCTTCGAACGCGTGTGCGACGTGGTGATAGAACTCGGTATATTGCTCGCTCGTAACTTCGGATTTAGGGCGCAGCCACAGCGCACTCGCTTGGTTGACGGGCTCTTCTTCATCGCCCAAATAAACGGGCAAGGCGATATGATCGGAATAAAGTTTGATAATGCCGCGCAGGCGGTCTTCGTTCAAAAACTCGTCTTCGCCTTGCTTGAGGTACAAAACGATGCTCGTGCCGCGGTCGGACTTGGTGTCTTCCTCCACCGAGAACTCGCCCTTGCCGTCGGAGCGCCAGCACCATGCTTCTTCGGCGCCAGCCTTGCGCGAGGAAACTTCGACCATCTGCGCGACCATAAAGGCGGCGTAAAAGCCAACGCCAAACTGGCCGATTTGCGTGACATCGCCCTTGGTCTGCGCATCATCCAAACCCTTGAGGAACGCGGCGGTGCCCGATTGCGCGATAGTGCCCAGATTTTCGATCAGCTCGTCGCGGCTCATGCCGATGCCGTTATCGGTGATGGTGAGCGTGCGGGCTTTGGGGTCGATGGCGACCTTGATTTTAAAGTCCGTCTCTTCGCCCGTCAGCTCCGGGGCGGTCAGGGCCAAATAGCGCAGCTTGTCACAGGCATCCGAAGCGTTCGAGATCAACTCGCGCAGAAAAATCTCCTTTTCGCTGTAAAGCGAATGGACGACGATATCGAGCAGGCGGCTGACTTCGGTGCGGAAAGCAATGCGTTCTTCAGACATATTTGATTCTCCAGTTTAGGACTTAACACGTTGACTTTTAGGTCATATGGGCATCCCGCGCCAGCTTTTCAAGAGGGGAGTTGAAACGGCCCCGCTTTAAGGGTTAGATCGTCATAAGCCACGCCTCATAAAGGAGCTTTTACCATGCAATTCATCGCGACCTCCGCGTTTTTAGCCAAATGGGCCGCCGCGCCGGATATGACCGTTCTCGATGTGCGTAGCAAAGAAGAGGTGCAGGCTTTACGTCTGGCAGGGGCGGTTCACTACCTGCCGCTTGATTGTGTGGAGGCCACTCCTGTGCAGGCGATGCGCAAAAAGCCCGGTGAGCCGCTTTATATTATGTGTCGCACGTCCAACCGCTCACGTATGGCGGCGCAGATTTTGGAATCGCAGGGTGTGAAGGATCTTGTTGTTGTCGAAGGCGGCATCGAGGCCTGCCGCGCGCTTGGCACGCCGATGGTTCAGGGCTAGGGGGCCTTGAATAAAAAGGAAGCTCGCGTGGCAAGTTCTGTCATTAGAATAAGCGCCTGTTCCTGTGGCCCTGGATCTCCGCCTTCGCGGAGATGACAGAGTTCTTTTGTTGATTGTGGGCCCGCTTCGAGCCTTGAAGAAGAGGGGACAGTTCTCACCATCAAAAACTCACCGTCATGCTCGCGTAAGCGGGCATCCCGTTTGGTCTCTTTCTTTTGTGAGGCTCGACCGTCGCTGACGTGAAAAAACGATCTAAACGCGCAAGGGGCGGTTGAGCCTTGCGGATTCGATGCGTTTATCCACTTCATAGCCTTGGAACATTACAATGCCTAGCTCTTGGCCTGTGGCGATGGCGCGTTCATTGTCGCAGCGGCACAAAATGGTGTGGGCTTGGCCTGTGTCTTTGATGATATTGCGAACTTCGGGGATCATGCTGGGCAAAATATCCTCCACCGCGCCCGGGGCCCAATACAGCTTGATCAAATCAAAGCCCAGATTGCTGCGGTCGTAATAACGCAGCGTGTGGTGGGTGAGCCCGTCAAGGCACAGGCGGAATCCATGATCGCGCAGGTAATCGCGCGCAAACAAAAACGCGCCCATATCCGAGAAAATGTCGAGCTTGTTCATCTCAATGACAAGGCGTTTGCGTAGTTGCGGCGTGATCACGGCCTCGAACTTGGCAAAGTCTGGCGTGAGGATCGTGGCCACGTTGAGATTAAGACTGAAGGGTCGCGTGATGGCTGCGCCGTCGTGAATGAGCATGCGCATAACGCGGCGGTCGAGCGTTTGCGTCAGATAGCGAAAGAGCCACACATTGGCCGATAGATCGACGCCCGGCGTGACAACGCGCTGTAAATCTTCGATGGAAATGAAGATTTCTTCAAACAATGGCTGCGGCGGCTGCTCATCGAGGATCGTACACACCATCTGCCTGTGCGCAAGCGTGGTGACGTCTGCCGTCTCAAGCGCATATTCCAATTTAGACAAAAGCGCTGGTTGAATGGGCTTAATTTCTTTTTCTTCTACAGGCGCTGCGGCAATCTCTTGGGCGTGCCGGTGTTCCGCCTCATCGAGAATAGTTTGCGCCGTCGCGAGCAAAAGCTCGTAGTCTCGTTCTAAATCGTACCAAGTGCAAAAGGCAGGCTGGCCATTGACATCATTCTGCTGCAAAAGCGGATCGAGGCTGAAAAGCTGCTCCACGCGCTCAATGGCGCTCTCCAGCATGGACGGGGTCGCGTTTTTGCTCAGGAAAAAAAGATCGCCGCCTTCCAAAACGAATAACTGCCCTTCGATCCCGCTGACATAGCTAGTAAAGGACTCAAGCGCGATTTCCGAATAACGTTCCCGGCCATAGGCGCGCGAAAGTTTGGAAAGATGCAATTGGATGGCGAGCCGCCCCATGCGGCTTTTTTTAAGCCGCTGGATCAGGTCCAAAAGCATCATTTCTTGCGATGGAGCGCGAGGAGAGCGGGCTTGATCAGGCATGGACGGCAACATAAACCTAAAAAGAAAACGATTATTAACCAAACTTGCGCTAGCTTAGCTAATTTTTAGTTAGTTTCAATTTTAACTTCTGCTTGAGGTTTCCACGGTAGAGTAACGTCCTCACTCGTCCGTATAACAGTGTGACGGTCTTTCCCCATGGATATGCGTACTCAAAACGATCAACCGGCTGCTCTTCCCGAAGGGGGGGCACCTGAAGGCGAAGCTAAAAGCCGCTCTGCGTGGCAGATTTCTGCTATCGTATTGATAGCGTTGTCTTTCTTTGGCCTATGGGATATGGTCGCCGACTATAAAACACTGAGCGCAGGCCCCATTTGGCAGTTTATTATAAGCTTAGCTGTGATTGTGGTGCCGCTTTTGGTTCTGCCGGTCGTGCTGGTGATCGAAACGCGTTTGGCCGAACATGCCCGGCTTGGCGGTACTTATCAGTCCCAAATTGGCCAGCTTCAAAACAGATTGACTTACCGTGAGGATATGCTGCGCCTGATTTCTGACCATCAGCCGGGCGCGATTTCGATTTTTGACCGTCATAACCGCTATTGGTTTGTCAATCGGCAGGCCGCCTCGCAAATTGGCAAAGAACCGACCGATATTATCGGCCAACCGCCGATCAAAGTTCTGCCGAACGAACAAGCTAAAACGCTCGAAGTGCGCTTGGCGCAGGCACGGGCTGCCGATGAGCCGATTGAATTGGTCGATCATGTTGTCAATAAAGCTGGCGAAACGCGGTTTTTACAGCGCCATTATGAAGCCGTTTCGGAAATTGCCGAAGTCAGCGGCTGCGTCATGCTGCGCGAAGACGATTTGACGAGCCTGATTGTTGAAAAAGAGCGCCGTGAGCAAATGCTGCGGCAGGTGATCGACACGTTGGTCGCCGTTGTGGATCGCCGCGATCCTTACGCGTCTGGTCACTCGGCGCGGGTGGGGCAATTGGCGCGCGCGATTGCGGATGAGCTTGAGCTTGAGCCCATGCAAGTTGAAGCGACGGAAATTGCCGGTTCGCTCATGAACTTTGGTAAGGTGCTCGTCTCGCGTCGGATTTTGACGAAAACAAGCGCCTTGACGCCGGAAGAACTGCAACGTGTGCGCGATAGCATTTTGACCTCGTCGGATATTCTGGGGATTATCGGCTTTGAAGGCCCCGTTGTGCCGACCTTGCGGCAGGTCTTAGAGCGTTTTGACGGCACGGGGGCTCCTGAAGGCCTGAAGGGCGATCAAATCCTCATGACGGCACGAATTGTCGCTGTGGCGAACGCCTTTGTCGCTTTTGTCAGCCCGCGGGCGCATCGCGATGGCTTGCCGTTCCGTGAGGCCTTGGCTTGCATGATAAAAGAGGCTGGCAAAGCCTATGATGAGCGGGTGCTGATTGCGCTCTCGCATTACATCGAAAATCGCCCCAACAAGCTTGACTGGCTCAAGGTAAAGCAGCAAGCTTAAGCCATCTTCCGACCCAACGGAGCCATATCTGGTTCGTCACGCCCGCTGAAACGGGAGTCCCGTTGAGGTGCGGCATAGGCTGACGATAGAAATAAAGGGGCTTTATGAAGGCGCTTAGGCAATTGGTACAAGATCAAGCAGCGGCGGTTGCGGCTGACGATGTCGTTCTTTTGACGGACAGCGCGGGGCCGCGCTTACATGAAATTACGGGAACCAATTGGCGTGGTCTTTGGACGCTGACCAACAAAGAGGTCAGGCGCTTCCTTAAAATCTGGATGCAAACGGTGATCTCGCCTTTGGTGATGACCCTTTTGTTTTATGCCGTTTTTGCTGTGGCGACGAACGGGGGGCCGCGCATGATCGAAGGCGTGCCGTTTGCACGTTTTATAATTCCCGGTTTGATTATGATGGCGATGGCGCAGGCCGCTTTTATGAACGGATCGGCTTCGCTTATTCTCTCGAAAGTGCAGGGGAATATCGTTGATCTGTTGATGGCGCCTTTATCGCCCTTTGAACTGACGCTTGGGTATGTGCTGAGCGGGCTTGTGCGCGGGCTTGTTGTTGGCGCTGTTTCTTATGGGGCCATGGCGCTTCTTACGCCGTTGCCGTTCTTTAATGTCTGGTATGCGCTGTATTATGCTGTGATGGGCTCGCTTATGCTCTCGCTGATCGGTGTGATTACGGGCGTTTGGGGCCGCGATTTTGATCATATGGGCACGATCCAGAACTTTATCATTATGCCTGCGACGTTCCTTTCGGGTACGTTTTTCTCGGCCGCCAGTTTGCCGAAAGCTTGGGCGTGGACGTGTACGCTCAATCCGTTTTTCTACATGATTGATGGATTCCGTTATGGTTTTACGGGCCACGCCGATAGCGGCATTTGGGGCGGGATGGCCATTTTGCTTTTTATTAACCTCGCGCTTTTCGATATCGCTTATTGGATGTTTGCGCGCGGCACAAATCTCAAGACCTAAGGAACGGAACGATGACAAAAACACCTTTTTTGGTTCTCGGTTTGGCGACGCTGTTTTTGAGCGCTTGCGCTAGCGATAAGGAGCAGCCCTTGCCGCGTTCCTGTCCGCAGGTTGCCTATGTGCGCGATTTGGGCCGGATTGAAGATTACGGCAATGACACCCCGGGGCAGAACACGCTTGTGTCGATCGCTGCGATGCGTGGCATTGAAGGTACCTGTGATTACCGCGATCCAGATGATGTGGAAGAGCAGGGCGATGGCGTCGATATTCAATTCGATTTGAAATTCGCAGCCGAAAAAGGCCCCCGTTTAGGTGGCGACCGCATCGGCTTTCCGTTCTTTGTCTCTATCGTGAATCCAGATGGCGACATCGTCAAAAAAGAAATTATGACGGTTGATTTCACTTTTCCCGCAGGTGGCAAAGGCCTGCAGAAGAGCGAGCCCTTACACGTTTTCCTTCCGCTCAAAAAGGGCGAGGATGCGATGGGGTATAGAGTTTTGGCAGGCTTCCAGCTCACCGAGGCGCAGTATAAAGCGCTTCAGGAAAAAGCGGGCCAGTAAGGACGGCTCTTGAGGGCCGGGGTCACGAGAACAGGCGCTCATTCGAATGGCCTTAGCTGCGCCACGCAGACCGGTCTGTTCCTCCCCCCTTGAGGGGGAGGTTAGGTGAGGGGTTCGGGACGTAATAACAAAATTCGGTATTGTGGAGCCAACCCCGCCCCCCGGATCAAGTCCGGGGCAGGCTCTAGCCCCTCCCGCAAGGGGAGGGGAATAGTGCGGCTCTTTTTCAACAGAGCGCGTGCCCGGCGGATGAGGGCTTTATAAAAAGCTAGCTCTGTGGGCGATGTTGTTCTCTGGTTTTCAAAAAGCGCAGACCGGGATTATCTTCCATCGTGTGGTTCAGATGCCAGGCATTGCGCGCGAGGAAAACCAAAGCGCCGTCGTGATCTTCGGCCATCGCGCTGCGATTGGCTTCGAGGAAAGCGGCGAGTTTTTCTTGATCGTCTGCTTCGACCCAGCGCGCCGCCGTTAGCCCCGCGTCTTCAAAGTTTGCAGGCAGGCCATATTCGGTGCCGATGCGCGCGGCGAGCACTTCGAATTGAAGTTGGCCCACCACGCCGACAATCCAATCTGCGCCGGACAGGGGTTTGAACACTTGGCTTGCGCCTTCTTCGGCAAAATGTTCGAGCGCGCGACGCAGATGCTTGACCTTCATCGGATCGCCGATATGCACGCGCTGCAAAAGTTCCGGCGCAAAACTAGGCACGCCAAGGAAGTGGATCGGCTCGCCTTCGGTCAGCGTATCGCCGATACGCAGAGCGCCGTGGTTTGGGATGCCCATAATGTCGCCTGCATAGGCGTCTTCGGCCAATTCGCGTTCGCGCGCCAAAAACAACACCGCATTATTAACGGCGAGCAGCTTCCCGCTGCGCGAATGAAGGAGTTTCATCCCGCGTTTGAAATGGCCCGAGCAGAGCCGCACAAAAGCGATGCGGTCGCGATGATTGGGGTCCATGTTCGCTTGAACTTTAAAGACGAATCCCGTGACCTTGGGCTCCTCGGGCAAAACTTCGCGCCGGTCGGCTTTTTGCGTGCGTGGCGGCGGCGCATAGGTGGCCAGACCATCCAGCAACTCGCGGACGCCGAAATTATAAAAAGCGCTGCCGAAAAACAGCGGCGTCAGATGGCCTTCGCGGTAGGCTTGAATATCAAAGGGTTTGCACAGACCGCGCACCATTTCGACTTCTTCGCGCAGCTTGGCGGCGGCGTCCGCGCCGATGAGTTCGTTCAGCTTCGGATCGTCGAGCCCCTCGCAGGCGATGCCGTCGGTGAGGCGATTGCGGTCGGCCTTGTCCATGAGGATCAGGCGATCGTGAATCAAATCGTAGCACCCCTTGAAATCCGCGCCGGTGCCGATGGGCCAGCTGACAGCGGCGACATCGAGCGCGAGCGTGTCTTCGATCTCACTGATGAGATCGAACGGGTCGCGGGATTCGCGATCCATCTTGTTGATAAAGGTAATGATCGGCACATCGCGCAAGCGGCAGACTTCAAAGAGTTTGCGCGTTTGGCTTTCAATGCCCTTCGCGCCATCGATGACCATGACGGCGCTGTCAACGGCGGTCAGCGTGCGATAGGTGTCTTCCGAAAAATCTTCATGGCCCGGCGTGTCCACGAGATTGAAATTGCGTGCCGCATACTCAAAGCTCATGACCGAAGCCGTCACGGAAATGCCGCGCTCGCGTTCAATCTTCATCCAATCCGAACGGGCGCGTCGTTGCTCGCCGCGCGCGCGAACGGCGCCTGCCAGCTGAATAGCGCCACCGAACAGCAAAAGCTTTTCGGTGAGCGTGGTTTTACCGGCGTCCGGGTGGGCGATAATCGCAAAAGTCCGTCGCGAGGCGACGGCGCTGGCTAAGGGGCTTTGAGTCATGGGTGCAGGTGATAGCTTTTTAAGGGCGACTTGTCACCTTGGAAGGTGTGCGTCTGTATGTCTTTGCTTATTATTAACAATATTTACGGAAAGTCATGGTTAAACAAGTGCTGGGACCATTTTTTTTCGGGAATTTCCGCGCCGTGACCAAGAAAACGCAAGTGATGCTCAAACTCTCCGTCTTGCTTGGCGGCGCGTTGCTCGTGATTTTCGTGCTGATGGGGCTGAGCCTTTTCCATACGAAAGAAGTGATGCTTTCCGAACGCAAAGCCATGATCCGCAGCATGGTCGAATCGGCTTTGAGCGTGAGTGCCTATTATGAGAGCCAAGCCGAAGCGGGCCACCTGACCAAGGCGGAGGCCCAAGAGCGTACGAAAGATGTTTTGCGTGCCATTAGGTACGGCGAAGGCGGTTATCTGTTTGGGTACGATCTTTCAGGTATCATGGTTTTTCATGCTATTTATCACGACATGGAGGGGCGCTCTGATGCGTTGAGCTTGCGCGATCCGCAGGGACGGCTTCTTTTGGTACAGCAAATTGAATCCGTGCGTCATGGCGACGGCTATTTGTTCTATCAGTTTAAGAAACCCAATCACGGCGACGCTGTCTTTCCCAAGCTTACCTATGGCCAGATTTTCGAGCCTTGGGGATGGGTGCTTTCCACGGGCGTTTATATCGACGATATCGACAGAGCTTTTTTGGAAAAGATGGAAGACTGGGGCAAGATACTGTTCTTCCCGATTATGCTTTTGATTGTTGTAACGTACTATCTGGGCCTTGTGATTGCTAAACCTATGCTTCAGCTGGAAAAGGCTAAAGAAAACGCTGAAGTTGCGACGCAAGCCAAATCAGATTTTCTTGCGAATATGAGCCACGAGATCCGCACGCCGCTTAATGGCGCGATGGGCATGTTGGCGCTTTTACTCGGCACCAAGCTGCTTAACCAACAACGTGAATGGGCCCAAATTGCGCATCAATCGCTTGAAGAGCTTTTGAATCTAATCAACGACATTCTGGATATTTCTAAAGTTGAATCCGGCCATATGGTGCTTGAGAAAACGCCGTTTGATCTTCAAGCCAACATCAAGGCCGTGACAAATCTTCTCTACCCGCGCGCGTCGCGTAAAGGCGTTGAGCTGTTGACGTCATTTCAACCCGGCCTACCGCGCACGGCGGTTGGTGATCCGGTGCGGCTCAGACAAATCGTTTTAAACCTCGTCAACAATGCTATTAAATTTACCTCGCAAGGCTCCATTGCTATTTCGATGAGCGGCAAGGAAGAGGGCGAAGAACTCTTCCTTTGTTTTGAAATCCGCGATACGGGCATTGGTATTCCTGAAGATAAACTGGGCTATATCTTTGAGAAATTCAGCCAAGCCGAGGAATCGACCACACGCAATTTCGGCGGTACGGGGCTTGGCCTTGCCATTTGCCGCAAGCTCACGAATCTGATGGGTGGCCAAGTTGGCGTGCGTAGTGTTATGGGGCAGGGCTCGACCTTTTGGTTTACTGTGCGGCTTCAGCTTGATGGCGAAGCGCAGCCAACCGTTAGTCTGGCTCCTGATTTTTCAACCTTCAATGCTTTGGTGGCTCATCCCCATGAAGCTATTCGTAAGGGCGTGGTTGCCGCCATTAAAGCCAACGGTTTGCATTGCGATGATTTGGCCCCTGAGCACAGTATGCTTGGCGCGGTTCAACAGGCGCTAACGCTGGGCAAGCCCTATCATTTTGTGCTGATCGGCCATGAGGATATGGGGAAAGATGGTGCAGCGCTGGCGGCTCAGGTCGAGACGCTTATGCACGTTTCACCGCAAACCCATCTCATTTTGATTGTCTCGCCCGACAAGCCTTTCTCGATTGAAGACATACCCTTGACCAAAAGCGTCGGCGTTTTGACTAAGCCTGTCTTTTCGCAAGATCTGTGCGATGTGATGCGAGCCTTGCTGAAAGACGAAGCGCAAAAGAGTAAGCCAAGACTCGTCATGGCGAGCAATAGTGAAAGCCTTGGTTGGTTTGATCCTAAAGAAAACGACAAGGATGAGACGCTAAGAACAGACCTCAAAACTAAACCGATTTTGATTGTCGAAGATCAGGCCGTCAATCAGATGCTTATGCGCACGCTTTTAAGCCAAATGGGATGGAAGGTTGACGTGGCCGCGAATGGCATTGAGGCTGTGCGTTGCGTCGCGGAAAAGGATTATGCGCTCGTCTTTATGGACTGCCACATGCCAGAGATGGATGGGTTCGAAGCGACCAAACAAATTCGCGCTTTTGAAACGCGCCTTGATAAGCACGTTTCTATTGTCGCGTTGACGGCTGATGCGATGAAGGGCGATCGTGAGCGGTGCCTTGGCGCGGGGATGGACGATTACTTACAAAAACCAGTGCGTGCCAACAGCATCAAAGCCATGATTGAAAAATACACAGGGGCGTAGAAAAAGGCTTTTTTTACCGTCATGGCGCGCGACCGAAAGGTCACGCGTCAATCCAGTTTCCCATTTACGGGTTTACCGGTTCGCCCAAGGCTGGAAAATTCGGGTCGAGGGATAGACCGTGACCGGATGCGGGATGAGCATGTCTTGCGGCATGGTTGACGACCTCGCGCGCATGCCATCGAACAGATCAGCATTGGCGTTGAGCATCACGGGCGGCGAATTTAAAAGATCACGACCACGCCTGCCACCATCGCTCGGAACTTCAGGGCGTTCGGCGCTGTTCCATGACGAGTCTTCAAACATGTCGCCGGACGCGCGCGCCCACGCGGGCGCACTCACGCAAGAAAGCGCGCAAGCGAAGCTCAGCGCGAAAAGAACCTGACGATATAAAAGCATTCTTAGGAATCCTGATCTTCTCCAACCACTTTATTGCGGCCTGTGTCTTTGGCACGATAAAGGGCCGCATCGGCGCGATCAAGAACAGAAGAGGGGGAATCGTCTTTTTCATGGTTAACAGAGGCCACGCCAAAGCTTGCCGTAACGCTTAAAGCCAAGTCTGTGCCAGGGACCTTCATTGGTGTGTTGGCAATGGCTTCGCGTAGGCGCTGCCCGACCGAAAGGGCCGTTTTAAGTTCGGTATCCGGCATGATGACAGCGAATTCTTCGCCGCCCATGCGCACCACAAGATCGGCGGCGCGCAGGCTGATGAGCACGCGCGAGATGGTTTCCTTAAGCACGGCGTCGCCTGCGCTGTGGCCGTTTGTGTCGTTGACCTTTTTAAAGTGATCCAGATCGATGGACAGGATCGACATGGGGCGCGCTGTGGTTTTGCAGCGGGCAAACATCATCGGTAAATGCGTGTCGAGATAGCGCCGATTATAAGCCCCGGTCAGCGGATCGACGAGCGCGAGCGCCAAGCTTTGTTCATAATTTTTGCGTAAGCGATCATAGTGACGCTTTTGCGTAATTTGAATGCGGGCGCGCGCCAAAAGTTCTGCGCTTTCGATCGGGCGCAAAAGGTAATCGTTAGCACCGAGATCCATACCGCGCGCGACCTTTTCAATTTCGCCTTCATTCGCGAGCAGGAGAATGGGAAGCGTACGCGTCGCTTCGCGCGCGCGAAGCTGGGCACATAAATAAAGCCCGTCCTCAGCCTCAAGATCAAGGCTGGTCATGACCATGTCATAGTCATTGCTGCTGGACTTTTCGACCGTATCTTCGACGGAGACGGTTGCCGTTGCCTCAATGCCTGCTGCCGCCAGATGCTTTTGGATCGTCGCGCGATCAACATCGTCATCTTCAAGCAAAAGAATATGACCGCCTTCGCGCTCTTCCGGTTTTTCTTCATCAACGGGGATAGAAAAGGTCGCTGCCGTGGCTTCGCGCAAACGCCATTCATCCATGATCATCTTAAGCCGCAACAGCGAGCGGACCCGAGCCATCAGCGCGATGTCGTTGATCGGTTTGGTCAGGAAATCGTCCGCGCCGCATTCGAGGCCATGCACGCGGTCGCTCACATCCGAAAGCGCCGTGACCATGACAATGGGAATATGTTTGGTGGCTGGATCGGCTTTGAGCCGTTTGCAAGTCTCAAACCCGTCAAGATTAGGCATCATGATGTCGAGCAAGATCAGATCGGGCATCTCGCGGGCCACGGCATCAAGCGCCTCAAGGCCATCTGTCGCCGTGCTGACAAAATAATAGTCTTTGGCCAGTTTGGCGGCCAATAACTTGACGTTAAGCGGGTTGTCATCAACAACAAGAATACGAGCCGACATGTTGGGGGTACTTTAAAGAGAGGAAAGGGGTGTTTCGAGGAAATGTTTGACCGTCGCAAGAAAGCCAGACACAGAAATGGGCTTAGCTAAATAGCCTTCGCAGCCACCGGCGCGGATCTTTTCTTCGTCGCCCTTCATGGCAAAGGCCGTAATGGCAATGACGGGAATTTGCTTGAGCTCCGGATCGTTTTTGAGCCAGCGCGTGACCTCAAGGCCGGACACTTCGGGAAGCTGGATGTCCATGAGGATGAGGTCGGGGTTTTCCTTACGCGCTAAGGCCATGACTTCCATGGCGTCAGGCGTATGCACAGCATGATAGCCGTTCGCTTCCAAAAGATCGCGAAACAGTTTTGTGTTGAGCTCGTTGTCCTCAACGATGAGGATTGTTTTTTTAAGATTAGAAGTCATGTAGTGAAAAAGGGTTATGGTCTATTTATAGACACGATAGACTGAAACTCTGAACATCCTCTTAAAGAGGTAAGAATGAGTTGGGGATAATTTTGATACAATAAAAACGGGCGGTTACGCGCCGTTGTGATGAGGCTAAGCAGAAGAACGAACGATGACGAATTGGAACGTTAAAAAGGGTGTTTTTTGGGTAGTTTGTGGTGTTTTCCTTGCTTTTTTGGCAGGAATATCGCTTTTTTCGCCCCCAAAACAGGACCCAATACCTCAAAACTGGACGATACCGGTCGAAACGGTGACGCCAATGTCTGTTTTGCCGCCTCAAATCTTCCACGATTTGATTCGTATTGGCCAACAAGAACGGTTTTTGACTCCGGAAGAGGTTTGGGCTTTACCGGAAGAAGAAAGCGTTCATCCGGAGCAAAATGAGCCCGTTCTCGCGCCGCCAGCGCCGCCGCAAGCCTACGCGTCAGGACAGGGGCCGTTGATCGCCATTATTATCGACGATATGGGGCTCAGACCCCAAGCTGCGCGGCAGGCGATTGCGCTTCCGGGCTTTGTGACGCTTTCGTTTTTGCCTTATGCGCCAGAACTTGAAACGCTGACACAGGAAGCTCGGCGTGCAGGTCATGAGCTGATGCTCCATGTACCGATGGAGCCTTTGGGGCCTGCGAATCCTGGGCCAAATGCGCTGGTGACGCAAATGGATGAGGTTACGTTCAAAGAAAAAATAATCAAAAATATCAGCAGCTTCGATGGCTATTCTGGCTTAAATAATCATATGGGAAGCAAATTAACAGCCAATCACAATCTGATGAGTCTGTTTTTTAATGTCTTACATGAACAGGGCAGAGACTCGCTCTTTTTCATCGATTCGCGCACAAGTGCCGCTTCGATTGCAGCAGACGAATCACGCCGCGCCGGGTTTCGCACCGCGCGCCGCGATATTTTTATCGACGATCAGATTGATCGCGCCGCGATGGAAGCCGAGCTGGCGAAGCTGGAGGTGGTTGCGCGGCGGCAGGGTTCGGCGCTGGCTATTGGGCATCCGCATGCTCTGACGCTTCAATTGCTTGAGGCTTGGCTGCCACAGGCGGAAAAACGCGGCTTTCGCTTTGTGCCTGCGGGGCAACTTGCGCGGTAGTTTTTCTGGGCCAAGGTAAACCTGCTCTTGCCTCGAAAAGCAAGCCTCGGCATAGTGAGACAAAGCGGGCGAGCCGCTTGATTCGATAGGGATCGACAAGGAACGAACGCATGTGTGATCACGTCACAACGCTAAGGCAGCGCATTCTTCTCGGGCTTTTGCTCATCGGCGGACTTCTTTTACCGCTGGGGCAGCCTGCGCGCGCGCTTGATTTGCCCACGGCGCCTGCTTCGCCCATCGCGGGCATTGCCTTTGATGATCCGCCCTTGCTTTTGCCCGTTCAGCGCAATTTCCAGATGGCGATGCTGCTTTCCAGCAGCGAGCTGGGCCGCAGCTGTGGCAAGATGGAAGCTTACGGCTGGCGTCTTTCGGATGAAGAGCAACCGCGCGTCAATCAGATCTTTAATAACACCGTAGATCGGCTGCGTGCGCAGGGCTTCGCGGTGGAAACAAAATCCGCTGGTGCTGTTTCGCGCGATGTGACTTTGTTTGCCGCGGATCGTTCCGATAAGCATCTGATCTTTTTATGGTCGGCTGGTGAGATCGGTCTTGTGATGGTGCTGTGCGAAACATCCGCGCCGCTTTCTCCCATCCCTTCGAATGTGAATGCAGCGGCCGCGCTGCGGTCGCCGCCGCAAGCCGCGACTTTGCCTATGCCGCTTACGCCTGCGCCGCGTCTGGCCTTACCGGAAAGGCAAAATAGGCGGGGTGATGATAATGAGCTTTCAACCGTTTTGGGTAACGCGCCATCTGCGCGGTTAACGCGGACGGGGAAGCCTGTCTCTGAGACCTTTAAGCCTGAAGGCGCATGGGTTGGCTCTTACACTTGTGGCCAAGGCACGACGGGCGCAACGCTTCGGATCAATAAGCTGAAGGGCGACCAATTTGATGGTGTGTTCAGCTTTTATCCAAGCGCCAAAAACCCTTATGTGCCGAAAGGCTCGTATCATGTTTTTGGCGAATATGACCGAGATTCGCTGCGTATCCTGATTAATCCCGGAAAGTGGATCGAACGGCCCAAGGCGTATGAGAACACCATCATGATCGGCAGCTTTGATCCAGTGGCCGGGACGTTTAGCGGCTATTTCCAAGGCATCATGGGCTGCACAAGCTTTGAGGCGCGTTATGATCGTGACGCGCAGCCGAAGGCTAAGGAGCCGATCGTCAAAAAGGCCAAAGCCAAAAAGGCAGCCAAGAAGAAAGCTATCGTGAAGCCTGTGACTCAAGACTTAGCCCCAGATCAGCCGGTTCTTTCCTCTGTTGTGACGCCAGAGCCAGCCGCCACACCAGCCACAAGCGGGAAGAGCGATCTTCCTGAGGCGGGGATTATTGTGGGTGCGCCTTCGACCACGCCGTAATTTGCGGGGCTAGAGCAGGGTTTTCCAGCGCTTGGTGAAGGCGCTTGGCAAACGTTTCGTATCGGCCCAGAGCCAAATCAATCTCAAACAATATGATAAGCTCGTCCAAGCTGGCGCTTTTTGTTGCTCGTGGGCGCAAACGTCTTTTGCGTGGCGGCCTTGGGCCAAGGGACGGGGAAGGACTTTGTGTTAGAGGGCGTTCCAGCATTGAGAGGGTACCGTCTGGTTGAATTATAGGAAAAATCCCATATTAAGAGCGTGAAAAAAAGCAACCGCGCCCCTTGTCCTGATTGGATAAATTTTTAACTCGCGCTTATGGACTGCTGATGGCCTTGCGGTTTGTGCTGTTCAAGCCGTCCCCAAAGGTAATGACGTACACGACGATAATCGCTGACCGAAAGATCTTGAAGCGACGGCAGTGCAAAGCGCGCTTGGATTTCCCTTTGAAGGGCGGCTTCTTTTGTGCCTGCCTTTTGCGCGGTATAGAAAACAAGAGCCTGTATCTCAACACGTTCATAACGTGTGGCCGGACGATGGAGGTCATGAAGAACTTGAGCGGACAGGGTCGCGCCTGTGGCGGATAAAAAGGCGGCAAGACAGACGGCCTTAAGCATGGCGCTTTTGTCTTCGCCTTTTTGTAAAGCTGGGGTGGGTTCTCTGTGTTGCTCGCTGCGGAGAATTTCTTGAGCGAGACAGACTATTTTTTCGCCACGATCACTCATAAAGGAGTTCCTTGATAAAAACGCGAACGGGTTAAATGCAATCCCCGATTATGGGAAATACACTTACAACATCTCTACGTTGTGTCAAGGGTTTTGTATGGTAAAAATCCCACATGCGCGAAAGGGAGACGCGTGCTAAGCGGTTATTTCTGTCCAACCTGTTTGCGCAAGCGCTCATAATCCATGAGGCTTTTGATCTTCGGCGTTAGCGAAGCGCGGGCGCTTTTCTTGGGTTGCGTTTCGTTCGGTTTCATCTGGCGATAGATGGTTGTGACCATCGCCGCAAAATCCTTGGGATCGAGCGCATGGCGGTATTCTTCTGCCGTTTCTTGCAGGCGCGTTATGATCTCGGTCAAGAGATTGAGATCTTCGTTATCTAAAGGCAGAGCCGCTGAATTTGTTTTTTGTGACGTTGGGGCGGGCCCATTGCTCATAAGCTGAGCAGGCGTCAGGTCAAGCGCACCAGCCAAAGATTCAACGGTATCATAACGGGGGAATTTAACGCGACCTTCAAGCATATCGCGAACGGCTGTCGGATTAAGCCCAGCCTTGAGTGACAAACTGCGCGGGTTCAGATCCTTCGCTTTCATGGAGGACCTGAGCTTCTCGACCCATTTGGGCTCTTGTTCTTTTTTGTTCATGCCCATGTCATAGGGCTTGCCCACGTTTCCTGTCAACGGAAAAGCTTTATACTTTCGAGCCGTTTTAGGATAAATCCCACCTCTGGCGGGAGCGGTGCGGCATCTCAGGTTTGGGTCATAAAAAACCGGGGCCTTTTCGCCCCGGTTTGGCCGGATAGGAAAAGCGTTCAACGTGAGCGTGACCCGATTAGGCCCGCATAAAGCCGCCGCGACGCAAGGCTTCGACGTGATCAGGGTTTTCCATAAGCTCAGAGGAAATCATGTCTCCGGCTGTTACGCCCATCAATTCATTGGCCACGCGGTTCAGTAGCGGAGTCGCATCGCTGTTAACCTCAAGTGCGTCACGCACGAGGCCGCACAGGGCGAGGTAGGCTGCTGGTGATAATTCAACTAACACTTCTTGTATCCTTCCATCATTCTTCGTTTTGTCGTTTGTCGATCTCTTTGTTGAGACCAGCTTAGACCGAAATCAGGAAAGTGAAAAAACTTTCATGCATCTTTTTTGAGATATAACTGCATGAAAATAAATGAAAAATACCAATAACAAGTAAGATACAACCCATTTTGGGTAGGCGGACGATTTTTTTCTGAAAAAAGAAATCAATTTTTTGGCGCATAATCAGATATCTGAAATACCCGTGCGCGAGATCCGCACATCGCGGTGCACTGAAAGCCCCAAAAGAAGCCCGCAGCCGATCAAAAGCGTCATCATGGCCGTGCCACCATAGGAAACGAGCGGTAGAGGAATGCCAACGACAGGGATGATGCCTGTGACCATGGCGACATTAACGAAGACATAGAGAAAGAGGCTGGTTGTGAGCCCAAAAGCGGCAAGCCGCGCAAATTGGCTGCGCGAGGACAGCGAGATCATGTAGCCATAGACCAAAAGCAAGAAATAAAGAAGAAGCAGGCCCATGGCCCCTACCATGCCGAACTCTTCAGCAAGCACGACGAAGATGAAATCTGTGTGTTTTTCGGGCAGAAATTGCAATTGGCTTTGCGTGCCTTGGCCAAAGCCTTTGCCGAAAAGTCCGCCGGAGCCAAGCGCGATTTTGGATTGAATGATGTTATAGCCCGCGCCGAGTGGATCGGCATCGGGATCGACAAAGGTCATAATGCGCGCTTTTTGATAATCGTGCAGATGCTCCCATGCATAGGGCAGAACGATGGCGGCTATGGCGATCACGAGCGCGAACTTC
>Ga0209467_1001434_pt1 | contig 21036 bp, 22 predicted proteins | sample Higcelwee11metaG_FD_187175 | JGI IMG/M metagenome (GOLD analysis project Ga0209467, IMG submission 187175) | Freshwater pond sediment microbial communities from the University of Edinburgh, under environmental carbon perturbations - High... | ecosystem: Environmental > Aquatic > Freshwater >...
GGCCGAGCAGGAAATCGGCATCTTTGCCGAGGTGCGTGACGATGGTATCCAGCATGGAATCCTCCACGATATCGGTTTTCAAACCCTGCCGGACGGTAAACGAGTCGGTGGCGCGAGGCAAGCGGACGCTTCAGGTTTCACCAAATCGTCGCCGGAGCGGGACCAGACCGGAACGAATCGTTTCGGATACACCAATCAAGATGTCAGCCAGCCTGCAGGCGTTGCGCCTGCTGATGGGTCGCTTGCCGTTTTCCATCTCCGAGATTAACCGACGGTGGATACCCGCGTCGCGCTCAGAGCCGCCGTTTTCTATATTTCACAGGAGCAGGGCAAAAATTCTTCGGACGGACAGCAAATAACTGCGGATGTCCTTTTGGACCTTGCCCGATATGATCATGACATGTTATATACAATTACTTATTTTGCGCTGACCTTGTTTTTGATGATAACCGCTTTCCTCTTCGAAATATTCAAGCACCGACGCACGCTAAAGGACAACCAAAATGCCCGGCAAAAAACAACAAGGACCAACTCTTTCTTACCTGAAGAGCACTGCCAGCACGCCTTGCGACAAATCGTGTATTGACACTATAAAAATAAGACAAACTGATGAACTAGTGATTGCCCTTTGCGGAGCAATTGGGAGCGGAACATCAACTGTTGGAGATCTGATTGAAGATATATTGCATGAATATGGATACGAAACTAAAAGACTAAGACTTAGCGATTATATCAAAAAATGTTCTCGCGAAATAGTATCAGACATCAAGTTTCACGAAAAACCTCTTTCCGAAAAATACAACATTCTTCAAACAGAAGGCAATAACCTCCGCGATAAATTTTCAAACGATATTCTCTCTCAATTAGCTATTTACGATATAACAGGCGACAGAATTGGATTTGACGAAATTGCCAATAAAGACACCCCTGACATTGGTATACATCATATTCGAAGGCATGCAACAATCATTGATAGTCTGAAACATCCTGAAGAATGGCGGCTATTAAAGACTGTATACGGAAGTATGTTTTATCTTTTTGGTGTTCTTTGCCCAGCCAACATAAGAAAGACCAGGCTAATTATTGACAAAAGGATTGACGATGTTTCCGCATCTCAATTAATTGAACGGGACAAATCTGAAGCCTTTGACTTTGGTCAGCAATTCATAAAAACCGTTTATAATTCTGATTTTTTTATAAGAAACATAGCTTCCAACAAAACAAAACTAGCCACATCTTTACGAAGATATATAGAATTAATTCTTGGAGAAAACAAGTTGCCTCCGACATTGCATGAGTATGCTATGCATGCTGCACAATCTTCAGCGCACAGGTCGTCGTGCTTATCCCGGCAAGTTGGCGCAGCAATAGTAAGCAGTTCGGGAGAAATTATTGCTTCCGGCCGAAACGACGCGCCAAAGTTCGGCGGGGGGTTATATAGCACAGGTGATGCCTCTGACCAAAGCTGTGTCCACACCAATGGATGCACAAACTATAGATATAAAAATCTTCTTTCGGATGAAATACGTGCAGTCGCTCGTAGATTTTTCCCAGACTCTACCGATGAGTCCCTGTCATCATTCATTGCAGAGATTAAAAACAACACTAGACTTAAAGATTTGATAGAATATTCTAAGGCTGTACATGCCGAAATGGATGCAATTATTACCGTGGCACGGACTAACGCCCATGGACTTATTGACGCAACAATGTATTGCACCACATTTCCATGTCATCACTGTGCTCGTCACATCATCGCATCTGGAATAAAAAAGGTCTTTTATATTGAGCCATACGAAAAAAGCCTGGCTCATGAGTTACATCAAAACGAAATTGCCCTCGACTCTGACGACCTTGACGCAGCCAGCGGCAAAGTAGAAATCATACCATTTGAGGGGGTTGCCCCAAAACAGTTCATGAATTTATTCAGAGATAGAGACAAAAAAATGAATGGACAAAGGATTAAAGTAAATCTAAAAGAAGCTAAACCCATGTCGGAACAGCTTATGGATTCTTTTACAGAGTACGAGACCAAGGTGGTCGACCTTTTGCGGAAAACCGATTTATTCAAGGAATTCTATCCGGAAAGTAGTTCAAAATCTGACTAAATAACGGCTATTTTAGTCAGGGATGGGAGAGAATCCATGAAAAAACGCACTCGCAACGATCAAAACGAAGTCCAGCTTTCTCTACTCTCATATAGTAACTATGCTGAGAATATCGAAATCCATCATATTGATGACACGTCCAATGTAAAAGTGCAAGGAACTGCATCATGCAGCCTTCCCGTGCTAGACATTGCTGCGTTTGTCAAAGAAAAACATTTTCACAACAACATAAAGAGAAAGTCTGAAATATTAAACAAAATCATTGAGAATGCACGCAAAATTGGATGGTAAATTGTTTATCATTTTCAATTTAATATCTGTCATGTTGTATATTTCGGGCTAGTATAAACACCGGCCCCATGTTCGACGCACCCTTCGAAGGCCTGGGCTTTTTCGCCATGACGGCCACGGCGATCTTCCTGGAGGCCGCGCCGTTTCTGCTTTTGGGCTCTTTTCTGGCCGCCCTCATCGAATGTTTCGTACCGCCTGAACGCATGCAGCGGCTTTTTCCCAAGCGCGCCGTGCCCGGGGTCTTGGCCGGGCTTTTCGCCGGGCTTTTTTTGCCCGTGTGCGAATGCGGCATCGTGCCCATCGTGCGGCGCATGCTGCAAAAGGGCGTTCCCCCGGCCTCGGCCATGACCTACATGCTGGCCGCGCCCATCGTGAACCCCGTGGTCATGGCCTCCACCTATACGGCCTTCCAGGGCGACTGGTTCATGATGGCGGCCCGCACGGCCATGGGCGCGGTCACCGCCCTGGGCATGGGACTGGCCCTGTCCAGGCTCTCCGCCCAGGATATCCTGCTCGATCCGGCCGGGCACGGCCCGGCCTGCGCCTGCGGCTGCGGCCACGACCATGGCGGCCCGGACGCGACGGGTATGACGGACGCGCCAGACGCGCCGGGTGATACGGGTGCGCCGGTCACGGCGAAGGCCCGGATCGCGGCCGTTTGCTCCCACACCGCAGGCGAATTTCTGGACATGGGCGGCATGCTCATCCTGGGCAGCCTGTTCGCCGCGGCCTTCAAGACCCTGACCCCCTCGACGCTGCTCACGCTGTTTGAGACCGATCCTCTCCTGTCCATCCTGGCCATGATGCTCCTGGCCATCCTTTTGTCCCTGTGCTCCGAGGCCGACGCCTTCGTGGCCGCCTCGTTCACCACCTTTCCGGCCAGCGCCAAGCTGGCGTTTTTGGCCCTAGGGCCCATGCTGGACATCAAACTGGCCATCATGTTCCAGGCCGTGTTCACGCGCCGGGTGGTGACGGCGCTTCTGATCGTGCCGCCGGTCATGGTCTTTGTCCTGTCCTATGCCCTTTCCCTTTTCGGGCCATAACAAGGACGATCTCCAACCATGCACAACATGCAAAAAAACCTCCTGGGCCGCGCCGACGCCCTGTTGCTCCTCGGACTGGCCCTGTTCATGGCCTATCTGCTGTCCGGAGAGACGTACTGGCACTACCTGCATCCCCGCTTCCGGCCCGTCACCGCCACAGCCGCCCTGGTCATGGCCGGGCTTGGCCTGTTCGCCCTGTTTCGGCCGCCGCGCCCTTCGGGGGGACGCACCCTGGCCTTCGCCCTCATGCTCGGGCTGGCCCTGGCCAGCCTGCCCGCCGCCGATCCCTTCGGCTCCCGGGGAGAGGCCTGGGGCGTCGCCGAGGCGGAAAAGGCCGAGGAAGTCCCCGAAAACGAGACCGGATATCTGCGCCTCAACACCGGCGAGCTCTACGACCTGGCCGAAAATAACGAGCTCGGGCAACATCCCGGCCCCGGATTCGCCGTGCGCGGGTTCGTGCGGCGCAATCCGGAACTCGACCGCCTGGGGCTTTTCGGGCTGTACCGGGTGGCCCTTTTCTGCTGCTTCGCCGACGCCACGGCCGTAGGATTCGTGGTGCGCCCCCCGGACGGCGCGCTGCCCGAGGACGGAACCTGGGTCCGGGCGGCCGGGCGGCTCGACCCCTCGCCCGGCGGCGCACCCTGGCCGGAAATCCAGGTGCCGGGCATCTTCTACGCCTCCACCCTGTCCGGATACGTTTTCGCCGCAGACACGGTCGTGGCCGTGGCCGCGCCGCGCGAGCCGTTCATGTTCGAATGGCGCGCCGCCCCGCCCTACGCCTATTGATCCCCGGAAAAAGGCCGCACGCGACACCCTTGACGCATGGCCGCAGGTGGGCAATACCATGGCGACGCGCTTCGTTTTCCCCCCGCACCCCAAGGAGCCCCGCCATGGACGCCCACGTCCGACGCCTGGAAAACCTGGTGGCCCTTCTCAAGGAAAAGGGCTGCCGCGTCACGCCGCAACGGCTGGCCATCCTGCGCGTGCTCACCCAGAGCCGGGGGCATCCCTCCGCCGAACAGGTGCATGCCCGTCTGGCGCGGCAATACCCCACCATGAGCCTGGCCACGGTCTATAAAACCATCGCCCTGCTCAAGCAGGCCGGAGAGATCCTGGAATTGCAGTTCAGCGACCTCGGCAACCGCTACGACGGCAGGCGGCCCCACCCCCATCCCCATGTCATCTGCACCCGCTGCGGGAGCATCGTGGACGCCGACGCCCCCCTGCTGGACGACGCGGCCGAACGCGTGGCCCGGGAGACGGGGTATTCCATCCTGGCCCACCGCCTTGACTTTTTCGGCCTGTGTCCGGCCTGCCTGAAAAAAGACGCCGCCCGCACAGCCTCCTAAATGGCGGCAGCCCCCTGTCTTCCCGGAATATCTTTTTCCGCCGACGGGTTGTCACCCGCCCGACGCGCGGGCGGCAACATGCGGCCGTAGCCCTGTGGCCGGGGGGTCGCCCCCGCCCCATATACGCCGCACAAAGGAGCGCCGCACATGTCCCAGGATCCGCTGCCATTTTATGCAAAACCCACGGCGGATGTCCTCAAAGGGCTCGGAACCTCCGCTGCGGGGCTTTCCGCCGCCGAGGCCGCAACGCGTCTGGCCGCCGCCGGTTCCGGCCTGGGCAAAAGGGGCGGGCACAGCGTCCTGCGCCTGTTTTTTTCCCAGTTCAAAAGTCCCATCATCCTGATCCTGATCTTCGCCGCCGTGCTGTCCTTTTTTCTGGACGATCAAACCGACGCCATCATCATCCTGGTCATCGTGGGGGTCAGCGGCCTGCTGGGATTCTGGCAGGAACGCGGCGCGGCCGGGGCCGTGGAGAAGCTTCTGGCCATGGTCGAGACCAAGGGGCTGGCCCTGCGCGACGGCCAGGCAGTGTCCATCCCGTTTGACGCCTTCGTGCCCGGCGACGTGATCTGCCTGGACGCCGGGCGCGGCGTGCCGGGAGACTGCCTGATCCTGACCTCCAAGGATCTGTTCGCCAACGAGGCGGCCCTGACCGGCGAGACCTATCCTGTGGAAAAGTGCGCCGATCCCGTGGCCCCGGACACCCCCCTGGCCGGACGGCAAAACGTCCTTTTCATGGGGGCCCATGTGGTCAGCGGCACGGCCCTGGCCGTGGTGGCGGCCATCGGCCGGGATACGGAGTTCGGCAAGATCTCGGCCAGGCTGCGGGCCGCCCCGCAGGAGACGGACTTCGAGCGCGGCATCCGGCGATTCGGCTTCATGCTCATGGAGATCACCCTGGTCATGATGACCGGCATCTTCGCCCTAAACGTCCTGTTCGACAAACCCGTGGCCGATTCCTTCCTGTTTTCCCTGGCCCTGGCCGTGGGGCTGACGCCCCAGCTCCTGCCCGCCATCATCAGCGTCAACCTGGCCGCCGGGGCCAAACGGCTGGCCGCCTCCAAGGTCATCGTGCGCCGTCTGGCCTCCATCGAGAACTTCGGAGCCATGAACGTCTTGTGCTCGGACAAGACCGGGACGCTGACCGACGGCGTCGTCCACATCAAAGGGGCCTACGACGCCTCTGGAGCGGAGAGCCCACGGACGTTCGAGCTGGCCTACGTCAACGGCTTTTTCCAAAGCGGTTTCGCCAACCCCATCGACGCGGCCATCCGGGAAAAGGGCGGCGTGGATGTCTCGGGCTGGGAAAAACTCGACGAAATCCCCTACGACTTCGTGCGCAAACGCCTGGGCATCCTGGCCCGCCGCGACGGCAAAAACCTGCTGGTGGTCAAGGGGGCGCTTGGCCGGGTGCTGGACGTCTGCGCCACGGCAGCCATGCCGGATGGGACTGTGGCGCCCCTGGCCCAGGTCCGGGCCGACATCGAGAAGCGTTTTGCGGACTACGGCCGCGAGGGCCTGCGCTGCCTGGGGATGGCCTTCCGGGACATGGACCAGGTCCGGACGGCGGACAGACCCGACGAGACGGACATGGTCTTCGCCGGATTTCTGACCCTGTGGGATCCGCCCAAGCCCGGCATCGCCGCAACCGTGGCCCATCTGGCGGCCAAGGGCGTGCGCCTGAAGGTCATCACCGGCGACAACCGCCATGTGGCCGACAGCCTGGGCCGCCAGATGGGCCTGACTGCGCCGGTGGTCCTGACCGGGCCGGATCTGCGGGCCATGTCCTCCGACGCCCTGGTGGCCCGGGCGGGCACGGTGGACGTGTTCGCCGAGGTGGAGCCGAACCAGAAGGAGGACATCGTGCGGGCCCTGCAAAAGGCCGGGTTCGTGGTGGGATTTATGGGCGACGGCATCAACGACGCCTCGGCCATCAAGGCCGCCGATGTGGGTCTGTCCGTGGACGGGGCGGTGGACGTGGCCAAGGAGGCGGCGGACATCGTTTTGCTCGACCCGGACCTGGGGGTTTTGGAAAACGGGGTGCTGCTTGGCCGGCAAACCTTCGCCAACACGCTCAAATACATCTTCATGGCCACCAGCGCCAACTTCGGCAACATGTTCTCCATGGCCGGGGCCTCGCTGTTTTTGCCCTTTCTGCCGCTTTTGCCCACCCAGGTGCTTTTGACCAACCTGTTGACCGACCTGCCGGAAATGACCATCGCCTCGGACTCCGTGGACCCGGACATGGTGGATCGCCCCCGGCGCTGGGACATCCGGTTCATCCGCAACTTCATGCTGGTCTTCGGGCCGTTAAGCTCGGTCTTCGACTGCCTGACCTTCGTGGTCCTTTTGCATTTTCTCAACGCCTCGGAGGCGCTTTTCCAGACGGGCTGGTTCGTGGAGTCGGTGGTCTCGGCGGCCCTGATTGTCCTGGTGGTGCGCACCAAAAAGACCATGCTGACCAGTCGGCCCAGCCGACTGCTTCTGTGGGCCACCCTGGCGGTGGTGGGGGCGACGGTCTGGCTGCCGTTCGGGCCGCTGGCCGGGCTCTTCGGATTCGTGCCCCTGCCCTGGGCCTTCCTGCCCGCCCTGGTGGGGATCGTGGTGCTGTACGTGGCCAGCGCCGAGCTGGCCAAACGGTGGTTCTACCGCCGCTTCGGCTAGACTTCGCCGCGCGAAACGGGCGCGAGGATTCGCCCGGGAAGGCCATGGCCTTCCCGGGCTTTTTTACGGCCGAAAATTGACACCATAGCGAGCATGCTATATTTTTGCCGTACAGGCTGACACGGAGGAAGCATGCCCAGGAATTTCCGCTTAGGGATATCCAAACCGTCAGAGCCACGATGGACCGTTCTTTTTTTGGATGACAGGGTGGAAGCGGAGTTCGATGCGTTTTCCGTGGAACTCAAAGCCGATTTCGTGCATATCGCCGAGATGATCCAGAATGTCGGCCTGCAGGCCGTCGGGCATCCTCACGTCAAACATATCAAAGACAAGATATGGGAGATGAGGGCTCGGGACAAAGATGGCATCGGGCGTGAGCTCTACTGCACGGCAAAGGGCAGGCGCGTCGTCATTTTACGTTGCTTCGTTAAAAAGACAAACAAAACCCCGCGACAAGAACTTGAAATAGCCGAAGAGAGAATGAAACTTCTCCCGGACTGAATTCAAGGACTTCGCACTGCGCCATAACGGTTCATACGTATACGGGGAACATCATGAACGCAAAAACCATGGACCAAAAAAAAGCCGAGCTCCTGCACGATCCCGCCTTCCGGCAGGCCTATGAAGACAGGGAGGCCTCCTTCGCCGTGGCCTTGGCGGCCATCCAGGCCCGCAAGAACGCGGGCATGACGCAAGCGGAAATCGCGCAGCGGATGCACACCACGCAGTCCGCCGTGGCCCGGCTCGAATCGGGCAGATCGGTCCCCACCCTGCCGACGCTTGAAAAATACGCCCGGGCGACCGGCACAAAGCTTCGTGTCAGCTTTGAACCGGCCTACTGAAAGGCGGAGACTCGGAAGATAACCCCGGCCTCGTAAAACCGGGACGGTGTCGTCAGTCTGAACCCCGGGCTTGAAATCCAGCCCGGGGCTTTTTACGTCCGCAGGTCGAAGGCCACCTTCATGCTCTTGTGGCCGCGCTTGTCGAAGGCGGCGGTGAAGGCCCTGGCGTAGTCGTCAAGGCGGAAGGTATGGGTCAAAAGGCCCTGGGTGGGATAGCTCCCCGAGGCCAGAAGCTCCAGGGCCACCGCATAGGTGCGGGCCCGCTTTCCGGTGCGCGGGTCCGTGGCGTGGCCGTAGCTGGCCGAACCCACGGCCGCAAGCTGCCGGAACCACAGGCTGGACACGTCGGCCCCGGAAAGCCGGGCCGTGGTCCCCACCATGACGTAGGTTCCCCCGGCCCGAAGCGCCAAAAGTCCTTCCTGAAAGGCCCGGGCGCCCCCGGCGCAGTCCAAAAACAGGTCCGCCCCGCCCTCCAGGTTGCCGCCGCCAAGGGTCGTGGGCACAAACTCGGCCCCCACGGCCTCGCCCAGGGCCTGGCGCGAAGGCGACCGCAGCACCACGTCGGCCCCTCCGGCCTTGGCCGCCAAAGCCTGGAACCCGTGCCGGGCCACGGCCACGAGGCGGGCCTTGGAACCCAGGGCGCGCAAGGACCGCACGGCGTGCTGCCCCAGGATGCCCATGCCGTTTATGACCACCGTGTCCGCGTCGCCGGGGAAGTGGACCAGCACCGGGTGCAGGACCGAGGCCAGGGAATCGAGCAGGATCGCGGTCTCGTCGGGCACATGGTCCGGAACGGGAAAAAGGCGCGAGGGATGGGCCGCCGTGCGCTCGGCCATGCCCCCCGGGGCCTTGGCGTTGAAACCCAAAAAGGCGCCGGGCGGCAGGTCGCCGCGCAAAAAATTCTCGCACAGGTTGTAGTCCCCAGCGGCGCAGAACCGGCAGGGGGCAAGGCCCCGCGTGGCGCAGGGCAAAAGGGGCTCCACCGCCACCCGCTGCCCCGGGGAGAAGCCCGATCCGTCCGGCGCCTCCTCCACCACGGCCAGGATCTCGTGCCCCAGGACCGAGGGCATGGAGGCGTAGGGTTCAAGCAGCACGGATTCGTGGCCCTTTAAGAGCCCCAGGTCCGAGCCGCAGACGCCGCACAGAAGCGTGCGCAGGCGGACCCATCCGGCGGGCGGGTCATAGGGCGTCTTAGCCAGGCGCAGGGGCGAGACCCGGGGGAAGAACCGGCGACGGTCCAGGCGCGCAGCCAGGGCGCTGGCCAGATACCTGGGGATGCTTTTTTCGTAGATCAGGGCTTTCATGCCGGGGATTTTCCTTGCCGCACGTCGGAGTTCCCGCCCCGAAGTCCTTGAAGGACGCCCGGAGGGTGGTGTAGAGGGTGTGTGACGGCGACTCGCGGCCACGCCGGGTTTCGTATTCCCGGGGTCTGCGGTATACGCCAAGACGGCCCGGGCAACAAGCGCCCGCATCCGCACCCCAAGGAGAACCCCATGCTGATCAAGGACTGGATGACCAAGGAGCCCGTTGTGGCCAAGGCGGGCACGTCCATCATGAAGGCCGCCAAGCTCATGAAGGAGAACAAGATTCGCCGTCTGCCCGTGGTCGACGACGACAGCAGGCTGGTGGGCATGCTCTCCGACCGGGACATCAAGGAGGCCTCGCCCTCCAAGGCCACCACCCTGGACATGCACGAGCTGTACTACCTGCTTTCCGAGATCAAGGTCGCGGATATCATGACCAAAAAGCCCCTGGCCATCACCCCGGACGAACCCGTGGAGCGGGCCGCCGTGGTCATGATGCGCAACCGCATCGGCGGGCTGCCCGTGGTCGACGACGCCGGCAAGGTGGTGGGCATCATCACCGACAGCGACGTGTTCAAGGTGCTCATCAGCATCACGGGCGTTTTGACCGGCGGCGTGCAACTGGCCTTCAATCTGCCCAACTCCGAGGGGGGCCTGAAGACCGTGCTCGACGACTTGAAGGGCCAGGGCTGCCGCATCATGTCCATCCTGACCTCCTATCCCCCGGCCGAGCAGGACAATCGCCATGTCTACATCCGCATCCAGGACGTGGAGGACGCCCCCCTGCACAAGCTGGTGGACATGCTCAAAGGCAAATACGACCTCCTGTACTGGGTCAGAGACAACGCCTGATCTTTCGAGCCCCCGCCGCCGCGCCCGGGATATGCAGCGGCGGGACAAGCCGCATGACCAGGGAACGGCCAGCTCGGCATACCCCGGAGAAAGCCATGAAGGTCATCAAGTATCGTGAGGTCGCACCCACGGTCTTCCCGGCCCCTGCCGTGGGGACCACGGGGCGGGTGGTGCTCGGCAAGGCCGACGGCGCAACCAATTTCTGCATGCGGGTGATCGAATTCGCCCCGGGTGGAGAGACGTCCCTGCACAGCCACCCCTGGGAGCATGAACAGTTCGTGCATGAAGGCGCGGGGCAGATCTTCATCGAGGACCGGTGGTTCGACGTGGGACCGGGCAGCGTGGTGTTCGTCCCGTCCGGCGTCACCCATCAGATCAAAAACACCGGGACGGGCCCCCTTGTGTTTGTCTGTCTCGTGCCCCCGTTCGCCCCGGAACTGGTATAACACCCTGCCCTGCGCCCGGCCCCTTGACGCGGCCCCCATCGTGCCTAGTTTGCAGATGATGTACGGCCCGATACCCCGGGCTTTTTCTCGAGAAGGAGTGAGCTATGTCCGAAAAACGTCTGTGCCCCCATTGCGGGCAATCCCTTGAACCGTGGGTTGGCCCCCCCGAATCCGGTTGGGGCGAACTCCTGGTGTGCAACAACAACACCTGCGTGTATTATACCGGCTCCCTAAACGACATCCGGCATAAGGACGAGGACAACCACCTGGGCTGCCGCTACGCCGAAAACCCCGACAACGGCTATGCCCCGTTCGCGCTCCTGGCCTGGCTGCCCGAGGTCTGAGGCGTGCCCCCGAACGGCCTACGCGGGCCGGTCCCTTCCGGGGGATCGGCCATTTTCTTGTCCGGGCCTTCCGTGGACCGGATTTTTCGGGCCCTCCCGGTCCCCGCGCCGCGTTTCGGCGGCATGTCCGGGAGGCATATCCGGTTTGCCTTCGCATGGCGGCCCTGATATGGAACGGCTGGCGTTCGGTTTCGAGCGCCAGCCGTGACGGGGAGGGGAGGCCTTGGCGCGGTGGGTGATGCCTGCCAACCACGCTCTCGCTTAAAAAAAGCCATGAACCATATCGACGTCACGCGTCAGGGACAGTGCATCTACGTCCGCCTCACCGGTGAATTCGCCAGGAACGCGGCGGTCGACATGGATGCCGTACTGGCCGCCGTATCCGGCCCTCCGACGCTTGTTTTGGATTTGTCGGACGCCGACCACCTGGGCGGGCCGGGCATCGCCTACCTCATCAAACTGCAAACCCGGCTCTCCACCCTGGGCGGGGCGCTTTTTTTGCGCGATCTGTCCGAATCCGTGACCACGGAACTGGTCATGCGCGATCTCTCGGGATTTTTTCGGGTGGTGGACGGCTGGGACGACGACATGGGCGAGGAGATTCTTCCGCTGCTCGCAATCCGCTAAGGGCTCACGGGAACCGGCCGTCCCGGACCTCTGGGTCAGCGTTTCACAGCGGGCGAGGACATGACCACGTCCCCGTCATAATAGCGGAAAAGCACATCCCTGGCCCCATCCGGGGCGTCCATGACCGCCTCGCCGATGCCGATTTCCACGTTGGCGCCGATCACGCCCGGCACGATGGCCCGGCAGACCAGGAAATTCTCGCCGCCATGGCGGTTGAGCCACAGCTTATGGCGCAGATCCTGATACGAGACGAGTTTTTTTTCCAATGCGGCCAATTCCTCCGCCACCTCTTTCCCTGCCCGGCCTCCGGGGCCGACTTCCCGCCGCAAGGCCATGGCCCGCTCACTGGTGCGATGAATTTTGATGCGCAAGGAGCGGTCCCGGGAGATCAATTCCGGGTCGTAGCCCATAAGCAGCTTGGTCTGGGTGCGCAGTCCTCCGCCCAGGGCCTCGCCCACATACACCGACCCCCGGCAGGTGGCCGTGCCGCCCACCAGCCGTTCCTTCACCGCCAACCGTTCGCCCACATAAAAGTGGCACAGCATGCTGGAGGAATCGACCAGCAGGTTCTTGCCCGCATGGAGCTCGGCATTCTCGCAAAATTTGGTGCGCAGATTGCCGCCCGCCCGGATGACGGCATTGTCCGAGCCCTTGATCCCCGATTCGGCCACAATGGATTCCGTGGCCCGTATCCTGGCCCCTTCCACCAGTCCCCGGACGACCACGTTGCGGCCCACCACCTCGAATCCGGCCCGTACCGCCCCCTCAATGGTCACATCGCCCACAAAGACGATGTTGCCGGTATGAAATCCTACGTCGTCCGGCACCACCAGCGTGCGGCGCACAGTGATGCGGCCGTTCTCAAAGGCCACATAGCCGTTGACCGTGCTCACCAGCCGGTCGGGATTTCCCGGATCAGGGGTGCAGCCCAGCCCGTATGGAAACACCTTCTCGGAATAAAACACCCGGGGGTCGGCATCGGGCGGGGCCTTTTCCGCTGGAAGCCACTGGGCCACGACCTCCCCGGCCATGACGTTTTGCACGTAGCCCAGGTCGTAGAGATCCACAGAGCCGTCCTGCCGAAGCCTGGGCGTGAGTTTGCGACGGTCAAACCCGGGATCGAAGGAAAATTTCAGGTAGTGCCGCATGATGGTGGATACGCCTGCCGCTACTTCGGCTGTTTTGGACGCCGGTCGGGGCCTTTCACACGCCCGCCGCCAATTCGCCCATGGACCGTGGTTTCCGCATGTGTGTTACATATCCGGACCCGGGAAAATGCACAAGCCGCAAGCGGGTTTCCTGCTCCGGAAAGGCCACGTCGCGAAACAACGGGCCGGGGGGGCTGGCGAGAGGGACCGTTTGACTTTGCACATGAAATAGCGTGAAATTGTACGCATCGGAACCGCTTCCCACAGCATGGACTTTCTGTGCCCGATTACGCGGTGAACCCAATGAGCCTGGTGGAGTCCGCCATGAAAAAAGCTGTGGCCGCTTTGGCCTTGATAGCCGCTCTTTGCTTCTCCCAAAACCTCTTTGCGCAACAGCAAAATACTCCTAATATCAAGGAATGCACGAACTATTTCATGCATTACTTCAACGAAGCCGTTGTCCAGGGCATCAAAATACAGGAACTTCTCAAATCGAACAGCATCGACGGCATGGATGTCATTTTTTATACTGACCTTTCCAACCGCCTCGAAAAGACCCTCGGCTTGGCCTTGAATCTTCGTGATCTCTACTATCTCTACGGCAAAACAACCTATTGTTTCACAAAGGACGAGAAAAGATATCTCCTGGACCGCATCGGCAACATCAGCGAAATGCTCAAGCAGATCATGTCCAACGAATTTGAGATCACTCTTTCCGGGGATGAAAAAGACATCCGGGCCCGGGAGAGCGAAAGCATCGCCAAATTCAGGGACCGGGTGGAACGTCTGCGGGCCTTTTTGGATACCTCCCTGTACATCTTCAAATAACAGCCAGGCGAGCATCCTGGCGGTGACCGGTCAGGCGCCTCGCCTGGAGATGTCCATGCCCCCCCTCTTGCAAAGCGACGCATCGCAACCGGCCGCCCCGCCATCCATCTCCGATTGCAGCGGCCGGATGACGGCCCATGTGGCCCGGCGGGTTCTGACCATGGCCCCGGGGGCCGCTCCCCTGGCCGACGCCGCCGTGATCGTCAGGGATCGCGAGATCCTCGCGGTGGGCCCGCGCCGATCAACCCTCGCCGGATTTTCCGGCCCTGTCCTGGATCACGGCCCGGCCACCCTCGTCCCCGGCCTGATCAACGCCCACTGCCATCTGGAGCTTTCCCACCTGCGCGGGGCCATCCCCCCCGGCCTGGGCTTTGCCGAATGGGTGCGCCGCCTGGTGGCCCTGCCCATGGGCGTTTTCGACCAGGAGGCGGCCCAGGCCGCGGCCCGGGAGATGCGGACGTCGGGCACGGCCTGCGTGGCCGATATCGCCACCCGCCATCCTGGCGCGGCGGCCCGGGAATTTGGCCGTGAAGGCATGGATTTCATCATATTTTACGAGGAGTTCGGGTTTACCCCGCCAGCAGGCGACACCCCGTCCTGGCCCGCCGACCTGCACGGACTTCCCCACGGGCTCTTTGCAGATCACGTTTCCGTGGCCGGGCACGCCCTGTACTCCACCCACCCGGATCGACTGCGCGCCGCCAAGGCCTGGGCCACCCGGCACGGCAAACCCTTTTCCCTCCACCTGGCCGAACACATGGGGGAGGTGGCGCTTCTGGCCGACGGGACCGGGGAGTTCGCCGAGCTTTTACGCAAGCGGATTCTGCCTCGCGATTTTCGCCCACCCGGCCGCTCGCCCGTGGCCCATGCCGACGCCCTGGGCCTTTTGGACGAACACACCCTGGTCGTCCACGCCGTGCATGTGGATGACGCGGATATCGGCGCCCTGGCCAGGAGCGGCTGCGGGGTGTGCCTGTGCCCGCGCAGCAACGCCTACATCGGCGTGGGCCGCGCGCCTGCCGAAAAACTCGCCGCCGCCGGGGTCAGGATTTGTCTGGGCACGGACAGCCCGGCCTCGAACACCGACCTTGACCTGTGGAATGAAGTCCGCTATCTTCTCCATCATTCTGAAAGGTTTTCCCTGGCCGCCGCCCTGGCGGCCCTGACCACCACCCCGGCCCGGCTGCTCGGCCGGGAAAACACCCTGGGAATGCTTTCGCCGGGCATGCGTTCCGGGGTGGCCCTCCTGCCTGGCGACCTTGCCGACGCGTAAAAAAATTTCCGCGTGAAAAATTTCACTTTCTCCTCAAAAACAGGCTTTCAGGGGGTTGGTATTCTGTCCACCCTCATGTATAGGTTCCGTGCGTGAAGATTTTCCACGCCCGCTCGCGGTGATTTTGCGACCGCCCGCGCGTAGAATGAACGAAAAAAAATCCATTTGAGGAGGCATTCATGTCCAAGCTGGTTCCGCCGCATGGAGGCAAAGGTCTCGTTATCAAACTGCTCGAAGGCGCCGCGAAGGAAGCCGAACTGAAGAAGGCCGCCGGCCTGAAGAAGATCGAGATCACCGGCCAGGAAAAGGGCGACCTGATCATGATCGGCATCGGTGGCTTCTCGCCCCTGGGCGGTTTCATGACCAAGGCCGACTGGAAGAGCGTCTGCGAGAAAATGACCCTGGCCGACGGCACCTTCTGGCCGGTTCCGGTCGTGCTGGCCGTGTCCGCCGAAGACGCCGCCGGGATCAAGGATGGCCAGGAGATCACCCTTGTGCGCAAGGGCGAAATCTACGCCACCATGAAGGTCACTGAGAAGTTCGAGCTGTCCGCCGCCGAGAAAAAGACCGAGTGCGAGTTGGTCTACAAGGGCGCCGGCGACGACTCTGCCGACGACAAGTTCTGGAAGATCGCCGAGGCCGAGCATCCCGGCGTGAAAATGGTCATGGAGCGCAAGGCCGTGTGTCTGGCTGGCCCGGTCAACGTGCTGTCCGAGGGCGAATACCCGACCAAGTACAAGGGCGTGTACCTGCGTCCGGCCGAGACCCGCAAGATCTTCGACGAGAAGGGCTGGAAGAACGTGGCCGCCCTGCAGCTGCGCAACCCCATGCACCGCTCCCACGAGTTCCTGTGCAAGATCGCCGTGGAAGTCTGCGACGGCGTCATCATCCACTCCCTGATCGGCAACCTGAAGCCGGGCGACATTCCGGCCGAAGTGCGCGTGGAGTGCATCGACGCCCTGGTGAAGGGCTACTTCGTCGAGAAGCACGTGGTCCAGGGCGGCTACCCCCTCGACATGCGCTACGCCGGTCCCCGTGAGGGCCTTCTGCACGCCACCTTCCGTCAGAACTACGGCGTCAACAAGATGATCATCGGCCGCGACCATGCCGGCGTCGGCGACTTCTACGGCATGTTCGAGGCTCAGGAAATCTTCGACCGCATCCCGTACAAAGACGACGAGAAGGCCGATCCTGGCAAAAAGCTCCTGTGCGAGCCGCTGAAGATCGACTGGACCTTCTACTGCTTCAAGTGCGACGGCATGGCCTCCCTGCGCACCTGCCCGCACAGCAAGGAAGACCGCGTCATCCTGTCCGGCACCAAGCTGCGCAAGATGCTGTCCGAGGGTGGCGACATCCCGGATCACTTCGGCCGCGATGAGGTTTTGACCCTTCTGCGCAAGTACTACGGGGGTCTGACCGAGAAAGTCGAGATCAAGATGCAGGGCGCTGCCAGCGGCGACGCCTTGAAGTAAGTCCGCTTCGGCTGCATGGCCGATGTGCGATACGGTTTCACGGGGGGGAGGCGTTTAGCCTCCCCCTTTTTTACGGTTCACTGCAAAATTCCGTGAAAGACGGCCCTGATTTTGCGGAAGAACGAAGCGCCGTCCAGGAAGCTGCGATGAATCACGAGGCTGCCAGTGAGGTAGCAAGGGTTGCTGGCCGTTTCGGCCTATCCGATTGACCAGCAAACCCGCGAAAGCTTACAGGGCGAACGTCTTCTGGGTCATCACCGAAGCCGAACGGAGCTTAACCACGGCCTTTCTCTTGCCGGAAGAGTACTGAATCGCCTCCGCGCCCGGTCCTTGCGCTCGGGCGATTTTCTTTGCTCTGGAAGGTTCAGGCGGCAGGTTGAACAACAACAGACATCTTGCCTACTCTATTATTTGCAACAGACCGAACGGATACTTCTACATCTTGTCCAAGTACCGTCAAGAATTTCATAAGACGGCCAACAGATACAGACGTAGGCTTGCACCGCATGAGTGCAGAAATTTGCGCCTGCGTTGTTTTTAGAATTTTTGCAGCTTCAGCTTGGGTTAAGTTTCTCTCCTTGATCAGCTTGTATATCTGAATGGTCAATTCTGCTTTTACAAGCTCTTGCTCTGAATTGGGCAAACCCAAATCGGCAAAAACATTACCGCTGCTGTTTTCGTGTTCAACACTCATGGTTTACCTCCTTTCTTTCCTTGTTCATGTAATTGCTCCGCTTTTTTCAGGCGCTCTTTGATCAAATCCATGTCCCGCTGCGGCGTTGAGACACCATGCTTCGATTTTTTCTGAAACACATGCAGGACATAAACCACTGTCGCAAAGCGAATTGTGTAAACGGCGCGGTATGTGTCCCCCCGATGATCCTCGATGATCTCCAAGACCCCTGTTCCTCCAAAGCCCTTGAGCGCTTTTGCATCCGGCGGCCATTCCCCCTTTTGGGCGGCATACAGAGCGATGCCGAAGGCGCGGCGGACAGCCAAGGGATAGCCCTTTATGTCCTTTCTGCTCGATCCGATCCAAACAAGTTCTTTGGGGTCGCCGCTGCTCATTTATATTATTATTCATATTTTTATATAAACGTCAAGGGCCAAAAGTTCTGGCGCTGCCGTTTCCCTGCCCGGAACAAGTGACGGCGCCTCATGTTTCCGCGCGCCGCCATTGACAATTTGGGAAAACGGGGTCATGTTCACAAATCCAAGACGACGCCGCGAATCCTGCAACTGCGAGACTTTTCCCTCTCGTCAATGGATGGCGGCTTTTTTCAACATGCGGCTTTTCGACACGCAAACGCCTCCGGGACTGTCCCCGCAACCCGGCATCGTGGCGAATCCCGGCGCAGACAGGCAACCGGCGGACACCCAGGGACGGTTCAGGCATGGCATTGATCGAATTCCACGACGTCCAAAAGTGGTACGGCGACTTCCACGTCCTCAAGGGCATCACCGAGTCCGTGGAGCAGGGCGAGGTGCTGGTCATCTGCGGCCCCTCCGGATCCGGGAAATCCACCCTGATCCGGTGTGTGAACCGCCTGGAGGAATACCAGAAGGGGCACATCTTAATCGACGGCAAGGACATCCACGGCGACGACATCGACGTCAACGAATTGCGCTCCCATATCGGCATCGTCTTCCAGCAGTTCAATCTCTATCCGCACATCTCGGTCTTAAAAAACATCACCCTGGCCCCCCTCAAGGTCAAAAAGGTTTCCAAGGCCGAGGCAGTGGAAACGGCCATGGCCCTTTTGGAACGGGTGGGCATCCACGAACAGGCCCACAAATTTCCGGCCGAACTCTCCGGCGGCCAGCAGCAGCGCGTGGCCATCGCCCGGGCCCTGGCCATGAAGCCCCGCATCATGCTCTTCGACGAGCCCACCTCGGCCCTTGACCCGGAAATGATCAACGAGGTCTTAAACGTCATGAAGGACTTGGCCCGGGAAGGCATGACCATGCTGTGCGTCACCCACGAGATGGGCTTTGCCCGCGAGGTGGCCGACCGGGTGGTGTTCATGGATTTCGGGGAAATCCTGGAGCAGGCCCCGCCCCTGGAGTTTTTCAGCAATCCCAGGCACGAGCGGACCAAGCTTTTCCTGAAGGAAATTTTGTAGCGAACCGGCTCAAAAACTTTCACTTCAACCCAAGGAGGCATCCCATGCGCAGATTGGCACTGTTTCTCGTCCTCGCCGCCCTCGTGGCCCTGACCGCCACCCCGGCCCTGGCCGGCAAACTCGACGACATCAAGGCCCGTGGCGCGCTGATCGCCGGGGTCAAGGACTCCCAGCCCCCGTTTGGCTTCGTGGACGAGCAGACCAAGCAGATCGTGGGTTTTGAAATCGACATCTGCAAGGCCCTGGCCGACAAGCTGGGCGTGAAGCTTGAGACCAAGCCCGTGACCTCCTCCACCCGCATTCCCATGCTCACCCAGGGCGCCATCGATCTGGTGGCCGCCACCATGACCCACAAAAAAGACCGCGAAGACCAGATCGACTTCTCCATCACCTACTTCATGACCGGCCAGAAGCTGCTCGTGAAAAAGGACGGCGGCATCAAGGGCGTCAAGGATCTGGCTGGCAAGAAGGTCGGTTCGGTGAAGGGCTCCACCTCCGAGCAGAACGTGAAAAAGGCCCAGCCCGAATGCACCGTCATTTCCTTCGAAACCTACCCCGAGGCCTTTTTGGCCCTCAAGCAGGGCAAGGTCGAGGCCGTGACCACCGACGAAAGCATCCTGGTGGGCCTGCAGAACAGCGACGACAAGCCCGCCGATTTCGCCATCGTGGGCGAGTACATCTCCCCCGAGCCCTACGGCCTGGGTCTTGCGGAAAACGACTCCGACTTCCGCGATTTCGTCAACGTGGCCCTCATGGAAATGTGGGTCTCGGGCGAATTCCAGAAGATCTACACCAAGTGGTTCGGCAAGGACACCAAATTCTACATTCCCCTGGAATGGAACATGGAAGTGTGGCCCTAGCATTCCCGCGTCTTGCCCGCCGGGTACGCCCGGCGGGCAAGGCTTCATGGATGCCGTTTTGTTGCGCGTCCGTTCCCCTGCGCCGATTCACGCCGTGCCCCGGCCTGCCCGGGATACGCCGTGAAACTGCGTCAGCCTCGACGTCACATGGCTTCGCCACCCCCAACCGGTCCCAAGCCCCGTGCCCGGACACCCCGTGGAGATGCGTGATTGAGCTACACCGTTGATTTTGCGAAAGTCCTTGCCGAACCCTACGGCGACTGGATCTTGCAAGGCCTTGGCGTCACCCTGCAGATCTCCGCCGTGTCCATCGTCTTTTCCCTGCTGCTTGGCACCATTATTGCGGTCTTCCGCCTGTCCCGGGTCAAGCCCCTGGTGTGGTTCAGCGCGGCGTTTACGGAGTTTTTCCGAAACACCCCTCTTTTGGTGCAGATTTTCTTCTGGTATTTCGGCTCCTACGCCGTACTGCCCGACATCGTGAACAAATGGCTGTACAAGCAGGACTTCGAATTCGCAGCCGGGGTCATCGCCCTGACCGTTTACACCGCAGCGTTTATCGCCGAGGAGATCCGCTCCGGCGTCTTCGCCATCCCCAAGACCCAGCTTGAGGCATCACGGGCCTGCGGCCTGTCCTTCCTCCAGGCCATGGGCTACGTCATCCTCCCCCAGGCCTTTCGCATCGTCATCCCGCCGCTCATTTCCCAGTTTTTAAACCTCATCAAAAATTCATCCCTGGTCATGACCATCGGCGTCATGGACCTGACCTATATGGCCCGGCAGATCGAGGCCCACACCTTCCACGGTTTCGAGGCCTTCACCGTGGCCACGGCCATCTATCTGACCATTTCGCTCATCGTCTCCTACTCCATCAATCTCTACAACAAACGGGTCCTTCGGGTCGCCTCGCATTAGCGGAGCTTTCACGGTGCATTGGAACGTCATCACCAATAACTTCAACTATTTCCTGATAGGCGCCTATCCGGAAGGCCCTCTGGGCGGCCTGGCCATGAGCATCCTCTTGGCCCTGGGAGGCATTTTCGGGGCGTTTTGGCTGGGGCTTTTGGTGGGCCTCATGCGCATCTCCAAAAGCCGCACCGCCCGCATCGCCGCCCTGGTCTATACCGAGATCATCCGGGGCACGCCCCTGCTCATGGTCATTTTCTGGTTCTATTTCCTGGCCCCCATTGCCTTCGGCCACACCCTGCCCGAGGCGGAAAGCGCGCTCATCGCCCTTATCGTCTTCACCAGCGCCTATATCGCCGAAATCGTGCGGGCCGGGATCGAATCCCTGCCCAAGGGACAAAGCGAGGCCGCCCGGGGCACCGGGCTTTCCCGCTATCAGGCCATGCGCTACGTGGTGCTGCCCCAGGCGCTTTTCAACATGATCCCGTCGTTCGTGAACCAGTTCGTGTCCCTGACCAAGGACACCTCCCTGGCCTTCATCATTGGCGTCAACGAGCTG
>Ga0209467_1001437_pt1 | contig 21000 bp, 14 predicted proteins | sample Higcelwee11metaG_FD_187175 | JGI IMG/M metagenome (GOLD analysis project Ga0209467, IMG submission 187175) | Freshwater pond sediment microbial communities from the University of Edinburgh, under environmental carbon perturbations - High... | ecosystem: Environmental > Aquatic > Freshwater >...
CCGGGGTAAATATCCCTGATAAGTTTTGTTCCCGACTCAGTGCCGTCTGATACCCAGAGTTCCACTCCTGTTGTTGCATCTCCGGCAGAAAAAATGAGTCTGTCTTTGAAGGCGGTGATAAAGCCGCCAAGATTTCCATCTCCAGACGGATTGATATTTTTGACCATATATGTAATACCTGGTGCATACACTTCACCTGTGTAAACACATAATTCATCGCCGAAAGAAGCAGTACTCCCGGAAAAGAATAATTTATCACCAACTCTGGTCAGGTGCCGTGGCTTCAGGTCAACATTATCACTGAAGATCTCCGTTAGTCTCACAACATAACCGTCGGTGAGAACTTTCCACAATTGCACTCCAAGTTTAGCCTCAAAAATATCAGCCTCGATTGCGGGGAAATAAACCGAACAATTGTATTCAGCAAAATATGGATTACCAGTTGGCCCTGGTTTTACACCATCGTTATAAATTCCGGTAATTCCTTTTGTTGGATCGTGATAATAGAGGTAGCGATTTTCCCTGCCGACAAAGTAAAGTTTTCCATATGCCGGATACAACCACCCCGGTTTTGTGGATTGAGGTCCTTCAGTAATATCATAGATACCAATCACGGTTTCGTTGTCAGTAACATGTAAAACATAAAGTTCTTCACCGTAATCAGGGTGGTTGCCGCTGAAAAACAAGGCGTCATTAAAGACTGTTAACTCACCGGGTTTGCTTCCATAGATGCCAGGAAAGATATCTTTCACCATTATTGTGCCTTCAGTAGTCCCGTCGGTTTGCCACAGTTCCTGGCCATGTATTCCGTCATCTCCGCTGAAATAGACCAGATTTTTGAAAACGGTCATCTGGCCTATCTGACCGGTCATCTTTCTCAGCAGAAAGGTACCTTCGGCAGTTCCGTCGGTAACCCATGGCCCGCTGTCGGCTCCGGGAACTATAGCCTGAAAGATGACTTTGTCTCCCAGTTGCGTCATATAGCTTATAAAGCTGCTTCCTGTCCCTGGATTTATATCTTTCAGGAGCTCGGCATTCTGACCTGTTATTGTACAACAGGCAAAGACCATCATGCATAAGGATAAACCCGTTTTCATGACTTCATTTATTAAAATTCAGGCATCTCTGAGAATACAATATTTTTTGGCAGAATAAAATATTTGGCATCTACGGGTACATTGGTTTTCACTGATGTTGCCTCCTGGTGTGAAACATATTCACCCATACTCAGATCCATCAGCATCATCACCCCGTTCCAAATCAAGACCTTGCCCATGGTTCCCTTCAGGAGGTCACACTCCTTACCAAGAAATTTTTCTGTTCCTGTTTTCTTCATCCCCATCTTCCCATAGGTCTCCAGTGTCAATGCATCAATCTCACCGGAAGAGGATTGCTTTATCTGGTTCATCAGGGGGTTCTTCATTTTCATTCCCTGCGTTGGTTTGGCCGGATCCCACATATACTGGTATTGGCCGGATGAGACTACCCAGCTTTTTGTTAGTTCTCCGTCACTGGTTATTTCTGTGTATGCCGCAGTTTTCAATCCATAGTCATCTATGTAATGCACCGCTGTACCGGTTTTATCACCCGAGTACCTGTATTCAATTATCCCTGACTTGAATTTGAAAGGTCCCTTTGCCTGGTTCTGTCCGTAAGTGATTCCTGTTAAGGAGACCAGACCGATCATAAGAAGAATAATATTTTTCATATCATTGATAGTTAGTTAATTGAAGTATTACAGAAGTTTCAGATTCCAGGTGATTGAATAAGTGTATTCAGTGCCATCTTTTTCCGGGTCGAACGGTTTCTGATCATATACAGCTTCTGTCATGTTGGTTATACTGACACCTGTTGTCTCCCTTGAAGAGTTCCATGTTTCCCTCCCGCTCAGGTTATTAAGGTCTTTCAGTTTGAATCTTACCTGTGACTCAGTTATTATAGTCTCTGTATTCCTGTTGTGCCATTCGCATTGGCCGTCTGCGTTCTTACTCCTCTGCCTCGACCGGGTTATACCCGTTGCGGAGGGTGTAAATATATCATACCAGTTGACCATGCCGAACTGGCTGAGCTGATCAGCTACTACCTTATTGTCTGTAGGCCAGGCGTTGGTAATGATTGTGATTCCGTCCATGCTGAGCGGATCCACAGATCCTGATCCGGTTTCTTCATAAACAAGGCCGGCGCAGTCACAGTCGCCTTCGCAGTATTTCCTTTCTTCATGTTGCCAGGTTCCTTTGACCTGGCCCTTGCCAAAGATTCTTATTGGCTGACCCTCCATCTCCTGCATCTGCGGAATCGGCTTGAAAATCCCCGTGTAAGTCACTGTCTGGGAACCGGTATACCTTGTTGAACTCTTGCCGTGGTCTTTTGTATAGTCCCATTTCCTTTCAACAGTAATAGTTCCATTGTAGAATCCGCAGGTTATGGGGAAATGCTGATCAACAATAAGTTCATCCGGAACTGTGGAAGACAACGGGTGTTTTTCCTTTGGCAGGATATCACATGAATTATACACTCTCAGCCATTCATAACCGTCATCCTTATCTTCAGGAGGCCGGTATTCGACTCTGACCTCACCTTCCCCTACGTTAAATACCTTGTAATCAGGACCGTAATCGCTGTCAGCGCCGTTCAGGATCTTGCCCTTGTAGATACTGACAACGATCCTGTTGAACTCTCTTGATGGGCTTCCAGCAACATCTCTGAATCCGGTCAGGATTATTTCTCCTGTGCCTTTTTCACAGATCTCCTCCTGTGTTGGGACTTCAACGTCAATTGAGACAGTTTTCTTTTCAAATTCTTCGAAGATCGGGTTGAGAGATTTTGGCGTTTTAAGCTTATTAAAGAGTGGTCGCGGATCATTGATTGTATTCTCTGATGACCATTCCTGAATAAGTTCAGGGGTATTTCCGTTATAGTAAAGGCGAAGTTCCATTTTTGCTATTACCGGCTTCTTATAATCCTCATCATACTCAATAATGCGACCCCCTGTGAGATTTGCCTCGTAACTTCCCTTGAAGATGTATTCCGGTGGCTTGTCTGTTCCCGGGGCATAAAAGATCGGGGATAAAAAATGGAAGCAGGGATTGGTAAATCTTTCACCCATGTATACTGACATCATTGAAGGATAGCAGTACCATTTATCAGGCGGATCAAGCGCTTTGCATTTTTCGATGGCATCATTAAGTTCCGGGTTGAGCGAATCTTCTTCTCTGAATTCACGATCTCCAAGTTGCTCCGTCATGCATGCATTCCATTCCTTTAACCTTTGCTCGTAATCCGGGTTATGAGGGTTCAGAAATTCGACAAGCATTCCGCGCCTTGCGCAGTCTTCACATCTCCTTTGGGCTCCCGCATAGAGGCTGACAAGTAGGATCAGCAACGAAACGGCCTGAGTCCTTTTTAACCTGGTCAGTTTTTTCATGGATCAAATTCTTTCAAACTCGATGTCTTCCCAGTCGTCATCCGTATCAGTGTCGTTGTTCATATCACGAACAAGCCACAGGTAGTCCTCGTCTGCTTCGAACGTACCTTCAAATGACTCCGATATTCCGAGTGAAAGGTATGTGTTGTAGGTTGCAGATCCTTTCGCGAACCACTCCGGAGTTGAGGTGCATTTGTCAAAGGTGTCTTCAAGGCAGTCTCCGATTGCAGTAAGCCTGAACAGCACTTCGTCGCCATCGACTGTGATATTCCCCTTCATCCCGAGAAGTGACATAACCGCACTGCTGTTATCGCGTCGGTAGATTATGACCTCCTCAAAAGTGCCTTCAGTAAGCTTAAGGGTGTGTGTTATATTTATTGCAATCTCTCCGGCATATCCCTTTTCAGTGTATTGCCAGGAGCCGACATAGTCAGGATCGGTTGTGAACCAATCGCAGGAGTGAAAGCAGCTCACCATGATAAGAAGGGTCAGTGAGAGCATGATTCTGTTCGATAGTAATTTCTTCATTGTATAGTATTTATAGTTATCATATGATAATAGCCAGGCCTTACCGGCCGGTGCATTTTCAATACAGTTCAGCGGTCGCCTGGATTGTAGTTACCTCAAATCCGGCACTCAGGAATCCGGCGCCTATTCCAAATCCCTCTTCCGTCTCGACGGTTAGTTTTCCTTCATCAATTCTGACGTAGACGGCCTCTTCCATACCCATAAAATCAACTCCGGCACCCATCTGGAATCCGAAGCCTGTCTCCGGTTTCCAGGTTACGCCGACGATTATTCCCTGGCCGGCATTGAATTCCCACTCATTGCTATCTGTATTCCATTCAATGCTGACAATAAAGAGGTCCAGGCCGACGGTATGTTCCACAGGGAATTCAGGCTTTCTGGTGTCTCCAAACTCTCCGTCAGGGCAATAGTCTTTTATGTTAAAGCACTCCAGGGGGATCACCATGAAGAGGAGTAAAAAGTCCTGTGGGCCAATGGTCTCTATTGTCGGTTTTGGAAGACCGTATGGGCTGGCTTCGGCGGTCAGCCAGCGATATGCCTGGTCAACCGGGGATTTGTAACAGTAATTGATTGCCTCTTCCAGGGCATCCTGGTACGCTTCCGCTCTTAATTCTGCCATACTCTCTGCTGTCAATGGCATATCTCTCCATCTGCTTAGCTCCTCATTTGCAGAAATCCTTGCCTGCTGCAGAGCGCATTCCATAAAGAAGGAGCTGTATCCCAGCAGTTCAGAACCCATCTGACGGGTCAGTGATGCGTTTCTGTGCCCGGCCTCCATCATGGTATTAAATGTCATGCGTGTCGAGGTTCTCATGACTACTGGTATGCCGGATATATACCTGTTCCAGTCTTCAGGCCCGTTTTTCCACCTTGGCCAGAACCCCATTATTACTCCCTCAACTCTTTTTGCCAGGTCATCAGAATAACTCTGGGCAATGTTCTGCATCTGTTCGCCATATCTTCTTTCCAGCAATTCAGGAATTGTCCGGGCCTGCTCACAAGGAGACATCTGGTCCCACGGGGTCAGCATCTCGTCTTCAGTAAATCCCTCTTCCAGGAGCTCCTTTCTTTCAATCTCGATCTGTTGTTTGAATTCTTCAGGATCAATCGATTTCTTCTTCGGAGGCTCGTCAGCTGGTTTTGTAGTATACCAGAACAGCAATTTTTTTACGTCGCCGGGATCGAGTTCGGTTGCTTCCCTGAACTCTTCAAATGCTTCCCTCTTCAATCCCATCCGGAGGAGCATGATGCCCAGGTTCATATGATACTGTGCTATTCCGGGTGTGTAGAAAACAGCTTCACGGAAATATTCCAGGGCTTCCTCGTTCTGGCCGTGGCGGGCGAATACCCATCCGAGAGAAGTGGCGGTGGGAGCTGATTCCCGGAACAGGCTCCGTGCATAGGCCAGCAGCTGAAGGGCTTCGTCATCCCTGTCTGATACAGCCAGGCAGAACGCAAGACTGCCAATGGCTCCGGCAGATCTTTCATTTGTCTGAAATGCCCTGCCATACCCCCATGAGGCGGCATCAAGATTCTGCTGGGCCAGGCCTGACATTCCTGCCAACAGGTAAACGAAGACCCTCTCATCAAATGAAAGAATCTTTCCCTGGGGCACTGATCTGAATGCCTGCTGTTCAATATCAGGAGGTAGGTTCGGAATGGCACGTATCACGCACTCTGCAACAATCCTTCGTACTGTACTGATTCCTGGAGCTTCGGGAAGTGAGACAGTGTCAATCGGTTCAAAATCTTCATCGTTGACAACCCTGTCGCAACTCCGGTCCATGACAGACAGTTCAAGGAACAGGGCCAGGGCGTCCTCCACATCCTTCCTGCCGTCCCCGTTAAGGTCGGTTTCAATGTTCAGACCACCCCTGTCAATAAAACCGTCAATATCGCTTCTGTCGAACTGCCCGTCCAGGTTTATATCATACTGCCGCCATTGTTTCTTACCCGGAACAGAGACACCCCCGGGTTCAAAAGCAAATGATGAAGATCCGGAGCAGATAGCCTGGACCAGCAGCAATGCCCCAATATGTCTGCAATTAATACGCATCTGTCATATCTTTACGAATTTGCTACGCACATTTGCTCGATGCTCGGCAGAGCTTCAGGCAAGCTTGACTCTGCCTCACTTCTTTACGAATTCAACCCTGCGGTTAGCCGCTTTGCCTTCGGAGGTATCATTGGGCCCGGCGGGCTTGCTTTCACCCCAGCCCCTGCTGGTCAGTCGCGAGTTGTCAATGCCCATCTTTACAAGCTGGTCTGCTACTGCCCTGGACCTGCGTTCTGAAAGATCCTGGTTGAAACTTTCATCACCGTCGCTGTCGGTGTGACCCTCGACCGAAAAACTGATTTCGGGATGATCTTTCATCAGTTTTGCAATTTCATTGATGACACCCATGGACTCAGGCTTAATTGTGGCCTTGTTCACATCGAAACGGATGCCACTGGCAACTATTTTGCCGTCCTGCATCAGCTTGTCATAAAGCCTGACAGCTCCTTCCGCTATCCTGATGTTTTTAATGAACCTGTTAATGCCCTTTGTTCCTACAGTATTCATCGGGTCACAGCATATTGTGAGGCCCTCGGGATTGACACCAAGGTTTGGTATGTTGACTACCCGGGCGTCATCGAGATAAACTTTCAATGCACGGGTATTGAACGAGATTGCCACATGGCGCCAATATCCGCTGGTGATTTCGCCCTTTTCCTCATAGCCGGGATAAAAGCCCTCACCTACATCATTAATGCCGGCATGATTGGCGTTTATTATCAGCGGGTCAATATCTATCGTGCTTTCGCTTTGGTTTTTATGATCCCAGAAGTCGACATAGTAATGGCAATATTCGTCTGGCTCGAACCAGCAGTCGAACTCAACAGTGAAGAGGTCCGGGAGGTTGTCCTTATCAGGCTCCTTGAAAAAGGGTATGATGCAGGATTCAGCTTCTTTAAAATAGATGACATTATGATCGCCGAAGGAGGCGTTTTCGACATTACCGCCACCTGCAAGATCCCACCTGGATGGGAACTCACCGTTCTCCTCTTCCTCCTGGTTATCCTCGAAGATTATCTGCTCACCAGGAACAAAATCATACTTGTTCCATTTAAGGGTAAGCTGTTGCTGACCTGATCCCTTTGCTTCCTGGTGGTTCTTCCCTGAAGCGACTCCATCATTACCCGATTCTTCCTTTTTTGCTTCCTCTTCGGAGGGGTCATCCTTTGTTTTTTTCTCTTTCTTTTTGAAAATATTACCGATACCCTCTTCTATCTTATCGAAGCCAGCGTCAATCACCTCGTCGGTCTTACGGTTGGCGCGATTATCCGTCTCCTCAACCACCTTCTCCTTTACGTTGACTTTCACCTTCTGCGGTTTGGCTTCTGTTGTTAGCAGAAAGAGCAGAGCGGTGATGACTGTAAATAAGACTGAATACTTCATAGCCTTGCGTTTTTATGGAAAGTTATTCCACGGCAAGGCCGGGATCAACAGCAAATGAGCAGAGCGGGGGTTTGAATTAGTATCGGAGGGTTCTTTGTCTTACAGACAAGAGGTCTGAAAGTCTGAGAGCCCCGATCCGCCAGTCGGCGGATGCGGGGTTTCGTCTCCGCCATCCGGCGGATCCTCAATCTGAGAGTCTGAGAGTATGAAAGTATGAGAGACTGAAGGCTGCGGAACTCAACTTTATCTGAAGCTATTGATAACGGGTACGGCAAATACTACTCGTAGAGATGGTCAGTGATGGACTGGAGGACTTTCTGCTTGAGGTTTGGGGAAACTGGGATGGAGGAACCGTCTTTCAGTTGGAGATAGCCTCCGTCATGCCTGATAAATTTGTCAATATGGTTCAGGTTGACGAGATGCGACTGGTGTACTCGGATAATACCTGATCCGCTGAGCATGGCTTCATACTCCTTTATGGTACGCGATACTATGATATGTTTTCCGCCCAAGAGATGGAAATGGGTATAGTTGCTGTCGGCTTCAGCCCTTATGATATCACTTACTGAAATAAGCTGCAGCGCCTCAGCTGTTCTCAGAATGATACGTTTTAAAACCTTCTTTCCGGTCATATTTTCACTCAGGGCGACCAACTTGAGCTGTTCCTCCTCGTGACTGAATATCTCCCTGGCTTTGATTATTGCTGCCGCAAGTTCATCAAGATCAATTGGTTTGAGAATATAGTCCAGCGCACTGACCTTAATTGCATCAAGGGCATACTCCTGGTGCCCCGTGATGAAAATTGTCCTGAATCGTACGGGTGACAGTTTTTTCAGCAGGTCAAAGCCGAGCCCGTCAGGCAGTTCTACATCCAGGAAGAGAAGGTCAGGCTGATGCTTTATAACTGCTTCATAACCCTCAGCAATGCTAGCAGTCATGGCACAAACAGTGATTTCGGGAAAATTTTCTCTTAACAGGGTTGCGATTGTGTTCCTTACCGGGGCTTCATCATCAACTATCACAGCTTTCATCCTGATTCCGTTTTATGAGTATATCCTTTTCCAGGGGAGAAGCATCACAACCTTTGTTCCCGAAGCGACGCCCTCCTCAAAGAGATCGATGATCTCATAACTAATCTGTTTCTCCTTCAGGACCTTTCTGAAATGCTCAAGACGCTTCTCTGTCAGCCTGGTGGAGATCGATTCTTTTTTCATTGAAGGCATTTGCACAGCAGCCTTCTCCCTGCCAATACCGTTGTCAGTGACCTCAAGCATCATCAGCCCATCCCTTAGCGAGTACCTTACACCTATGCGGCCCCCTTCTTTCCCGGGCAGCAGGCCGTGTTCAATTGCGTTTTCAACACACGGCTGAGCAAGCATTGGAGGAACGGACACATTCTCCGGATCAATTGATTCATCCAGATCGATGTCATAATCAAACCCGTTGTCAAACCGAAGCTGCTGAACATCCATATAAAGCTTCAGAGTCTCAAGCTCTTTTTCGAGCGGCACATACTCCTCCCTGGAATTCTCAAGAATATTGCGCATAAGCCGTGCAATCTTTGTCAGGAAAGTAATTGCCTTTTGCGGTTTCTCAGCCATGATGAGCTCCTGGATGGCGCAAAGCGAATTGGAGATGAAGTGGGGGTTCATCTGGGCTCTCAGCAACCTTTGCTCGAGATCGATCTGCGAATATTTTGCCTGAAGCTGTGCGTGTCTCAGGTAAAGCAGCGAAAATATAGCCATGATTATCAGCAGCAGAGCGAGGCCGCCGAGAAATATCCTTTGCTGTTTGATCTTATTTTCGCTTATGAGTCTCTCCTGCATTCTGGCATGCTCGGCAGCTTCCTGCTTCTTGTCAAAGTCATACTGGATTTCCATCCTGGTAACCTGCTGGAGGAACTGGTCATTGCTAATGCTGTCCTTCAGCTGCATATGCTCCCTCAAAAACCGGTATGCCAGGTCGTCCCTTCCAGTCCTGCCATAGATTTCACTCAGCAGGAGAGTCGCATCAGAGACCACAAGGGGCATTTCCCGTTCCCGGGCGATCGACCTTGCGCGGAGTGCGTTCTCAGCCGCCCGGCTGTAATTACCCAGTGACTGTTCCACGTTTCCGAGGGTTACATAATAGGAGGGAGGCACGGTTATCTCGTTTTGCTCAGCGATCTCTATTGCTTTTTCGCTGTACCACAGGGCTGAGTCTCTCTTCTCCAGGTGAAGCAGGGTTGATGCGATATTTATGCAGGCATCAGCCTCCCCCGATTCCAGATTGATGGTACGGTGCAGGTTAAGGCTCATCCGGTTGTAGATGAGGGCGCTGTCAAAGACACTTCTTGAGTTGTATATCTGGGCAATATTGTTGCACATCTTGGCCATCTCCCAGAGATCCCCTCTCTTCTCAGACAGGGAAAGGTGTTTCAAGCTGTATTCGAGAGCTTTGCTGTAGTTTTTCTGGTAAAAATAAGCCAGTCCGATGCTGCCATACGCCAGGGACATTCCGGCGGTGTCACTCTTCAACTCCCAAAGTCGCAATGCCTCGAAGTATGAATCAATGGCCTGACTGATGAGTGCCATTTCCTTGTAAACGTTTCCCAGGTTGTTCATTGCATCAGCCAGAGGTAAGGTATCCCTTACCTCCCTTGCGGCAGCAATTGCCCTTTCAATGTACCTTCTGGCCTTTTCAAGGTCTTGTTCCTGCCTGGCGAGGTAAGCAAGGACGTTAAGGCTGTTGATTATCCCCCGGTAGTCTCCGGCCTCTTCGAAACATTCAAGAGCCTGTTGTCCGTACTTTTCTGAGGTAACGAAATCGCTCCTGAAGCTGTACACATATGCCAGCCCGTAATTTGCCCTTCCCTGCCCGGCAAATTCTCCTGTTTCTTCATATATTTCCAGAGCACGTTGATTATAGTACTGTGCGCTGTCACCCTGGTTGTATTTTGCCAGGTAGGCCATGCCCAGCGAAAGAGATGCATCAGCCATCCCTTTTTTGTAGGATATTACCTGCGATGCCGCCAGCGCCTGGCGTGAGATTATAACTGAGACATCCGGATTTTTACGTGCGATGCTGTAGGCTTCCCTGGTGGAACGGTTGATTGCCGTAGTATCAGGTGTCACCTGTGCCCTGAAGTCACCCGACTGCTGTAGCAGTAGCAGCAGAACAAGAATAAGGTTGCAATGTATCCCGGCAGTCATGGGTCTCTGACCTTAAAGGATCAGAGAACTAATTTCGTAAAAATAATCGTCAGGATAACTGATTCAGAGCGAAATAATCTCTGTTCTCATGTTCAGGGCATCAACCTGCAGCAGACGACCCGATAGCACATCACCTGCACCGGTGATAATCTTGATCACCTCGCAGGCCTGTACAGCCCCGATAATGCCCGGGAGAGGACCAACCACGCCGGGAGGACCAGATTTATCTGCTGATGCCGGATGCATCTCTTCCGGGTACAGATCTCTGTAGGAGGGGCCACCTTTCCAGTTGAAGACAGAAGCCTGCCCCATGAATTCACTCACGGCTCCGTAGACCATGGGTTTACCGGCCCTGGAAGTTGAATCATTGAGAACATACCGCGTGGAGTAGTTATCGCAGCAGTCGACCGCAATGTCAAATTCTGCCACGAGCCTGTCGGCGTTCTCTTCAGTGAACCTCACCGGGTATGGAATGGCTGTGATATGGGGATTGATGTGCCGGAGTTTTTCGGTGGCGACTTCAGCCTTTGGCCTCGTCACATCATCAGTAACATATAGGATCTGCCTCTGAAGGTTACTGGTGCTTACCTCGTCAGAGTCAACGATACCGATCCTGCCTACCCCGGCGGCAGCAAGGTACATCAGTACCGGTGATCCGAGGCCGCCGGCGCCTATGACCAGTACGGATGCCTTTTTCATCATCTCCTGCCCGTTCTCGCCAATGCCGGGAACAATAAGCTGCCTGTGGTAGCGCGTCTTTTCTCCAATCGTCAGTGGGCTCATATCTTCAGGGTTAATTGACTGTCTCAGTCTGAAAGCAAGTGCTAACTTATTAAAAAAACCTAAGAGTGGCCAGGTCAGACCGCTTACATGCAATCAATTTATTATTGAGGGAGAAAAGTCTCCGGATAGTCACAATTATATAATATAAGGCGGAATCGCTTTGTAGATTAATCAGCCCATATGCACCTGATTGTCATGCCGTTGACTTTTGTAACGGGAAAGTTCCTGGCCATATAGGCATTGGAAAAGACTGTGATCCAATATGGGAGTTTGTCTGCCTCTGAGGATGAACTCCACCAGATTGCAACCTCTGCATTCTGATAAAAAAGTCCTGTTGGGCCTCTGAAGCCGGCAGGCAGTGCGGTGAATCCGCTTGAATTTGTGGCGCCTTCATTAGGAGTCTTCCACAATGAAGTTCCTTCCTGTTTTATCTGACCTCCTGCAACGCTCTGGCCACCAAGGAAATTCATCAATTCGGTCCAGTCATCATCTGTCGGAACCCGCCAACCCGTCGGGCATAGTTTACCTGTCTCCACCGCAAAGCCATTATACAGCTTTCCGTAGGTTGTACCAGTTGAGGCAGAATTGTTATACTCTGACCATGCTCCTGAGGTGAGTGAAGCCCATTCAGAAGTGCCTGTAACGTTTGGTATTTCAGATCCGTCACTGTAATGGATGACCTTCAGGTTTTCCTTCATCCACCCCTGTTTCCCGATGATGACGACATCGTAAACATTTCCGTCAGCATCTGTTACTTTGAGAGGGATTTCCGGATCTTCGGCCTTCCTGCAACCGGAAACCAGAACTACAATAAATAGCAGCATCAGGGCTGTCTTTAACGGGGTTATTTTGAAACTATTCATAGTGTTTAAATGAGTACTGGAATAAAGGGGTATAATCATCAATTCACAAACAGAATAAAGAAACGGCATCTGTCAGGGCGGTTCTTCCTGGAGGAGGACAGGTAAGAAATCTCTCATAAAGTACGGACTTGTCGGGTTAACAAGATTCCTAAATTAGGAAAAAAACCGTATTGCGGTACAAAATTTGTAATGAAATGTTGTTACCTTAACGGTATTATTATGAAAAATATATTCTTCGGCACAGCAATTTTAGTTGTATCAGTTACAGCTGGACAAATGACATCATGCGATAAACAACCGGAAAAGACACTTCCTTCCGAGCCGGTGGAGATAGAGCTTACCCTGAAGCAGAAGGAGGTGGTAACATCGGCAAACAGGTTCGCCTTTGACCTTTTCAAACCGGTTGTGGCCGGGGAGGCTGCAGGTACAAATATTATGATTTCCCCTTTCAGCGTCACCAGCGCGTTGTCAATGACCCTGAACGGAGCCGCGGGTGGTACGTTTGATGCCGTGAAATCGGCTCTCCGGTATGACGGTATGAGCCTTGAAGATATCAACGATACCTACCGGAAGCTTGTAACCGAGATGATCCCAGTCGACGAGCGGGTGGTTATGGAGGTAGCAAATTCCGTCTGGGCTGAGAACAAATTTCCTGTTAAGAAAGAGTTTATTGATGCACTGAAGGAGTGGTACATGGCGGAGGCGAGGAATTTCGACCTATCCGATCCCCGCTCGGTAGATATAATCAACGGCTGGATTGAGGAGAAGACGCACGACAGGATTCAGAAGATGATTGCTCAGTTTGAACCTGATCTTGCGATGCTGCTTATCAATGCTGTCTATTTCAACGGCAAGTGGAAGCATCAGTTTGACACCAAAAATACAGCTGACCGTGCATTTTACCTCACCCCGGGTAATCCGGTCAATGTGCCGATGATGTACCAGAAACAGAAATTCGCATTTGCCGCTGTTGATAAAGCAAGGCTGGTGGAGCTTCCATACGGGCAGGGCAACTATTCGATGGTGGTGGCCTTGCCAGATGAAGGAGTTACAGCAGCAGAGATTGCCACAGGCCTCAGTGCCGAAAAATGGGAAGATTGGATGGAGGCGCTCGCTTATGGAGTAACTGAGGTTGAGCTCTATATGCCGAAGTTCAAATACGATTACAAGCGGAAACTGAATGATGACCTTGTGAGTCTTGGTATGGGGCCGGCATTTGATCCGGGCATTGCAGACTTCAGCAGGATCAGCGATGTGGAGGTGTTCATCTCGTTCGTGCTGCACCAGACATTCATCGAAAACAAGGAGGAGGGAACTGAAGCTGCTGCGGCGACCGTGGTGGGATTCACCCGCACCTCGCTGCCGCCCGAGCCGGAGAAAATCAACATCAACCGTCCGTTCCTTTACTTCATCAGGGAGACAACCACAGGCACAATAGTATTCATGGGGCTGGTGGATGACCCCACGGGGGAGTAAGGAATTAACAATCTTATAATTCTTGATGATCTACGATCAATAGATCAATCTTTGCTATTGTTTTACAATGCTTTATGGCCTACGGCCAAATCAGTTGCTACTGCCGACTGCCGGCTGCCGACAGGGGACTTCACTGCTGCCTTTCGCTTAGTTTCTGACCGAGAAATAGCTTGCCAACTCTGCCATGGTCTGGCCGTTATTCTGAAGATCACGAATAATGATCCCTCTTTCAATGATGGCTATGCGGGTGCAGATCTCGGTAACGTGATTCAGGTCGTGACTGGAGATAATCACAGTAGCACCCGTCCTCCTGTTGTAGTCTGACAGCAAGCGCTTCAGCAGTATCTGAGAGGTGGGGTCGAGGCTGTTGAAAGGCTCGTCGAGGATCAGAACCCCGGGTTCAGTGATCAGTGCTGATGCTATCCCGATTTTCTGCTTGTTTCCCTTTGAAAAATCCCGGATATACTTCCTGCTCTGGCCCAATACTTCTCCATTGAAAAAATCGCTGAATTCTGCAAGCCTCCGGTTGAGTTCCTCCTTGTTTATACGGTATTCCTCTGCAATGAAGCCAAAGAACTCCTCGGGAGTAAGATAGTCAATCAGGAAACCTTCGTCGAGGTAGGATGCAGTATACTCTTTCCACTCTTCTGTTTTTGCCACAATATGATCTTCTGAACGTACCTCTCCTTTTTCGGCCCTGATGAGGTCAAGCAGCAGCCGCAGCAGAGTTGTCTTCCCGGCTCCGTTGTTGCCCACCAAACCGAAGATCTCTCCATTGGTTATTGTCAGGTCACTGATATTCAGGACCGTCTTTTTATTGTATGTTTTGATGATGTTTGTAACATTGATCATGGCATGGTTGATTATGCGGATAATTTGCGGTATCCCTCGAGTGATTTGTATTTACGCTTCGTGAAAGTGTCAGCGATGTACTTTTTGAGCCACCAGTTACTGAATGCGATAAAGATGATTCCAAGAGAGGACAGTATGATAACGGCCGTGTTTTCATCTGCTGCCTGAGACAACAGCTTATATATTCCAACCGGAACCAGGACAAACAGGAAAGTCATGACGAACTGGCTCCCTTTCATCCCCTGGTAATTCATGAAAGTACCAGCGGACAGGTCAATCCGGGCATCATTAAGTATTGCCAGCAGCATCATAAGAAGACTGTTGGGTCCGAGGTTGAAGAGCATAAGGGCTGCCAGGAGTGACAGACTCATTTTGCCCGAGATGGTGACCACCACGGCAAGTGGTACGAATGCAATCAGGGTTATGATCACCTGCAGGTAGTACTTAGCTCTGACATAAGCAATGAAATCACTTTTTCTTGCCATAATGCCGTCGAAGTATGCGCTTTCCCAGCTGAAAATCAACTGCCCGTATGACATCGCGCCCAGCCCGAGGAACATGGTTGTTATGAGAATTGTGAAGAAATCTCCCGGCGTCTCCTCCATAAAGAGGAAGAAGATTACGGCATACACCAGGAAGAAAGGCACCATAAGCATTGTGTTCCTTGAGCGTTTGTTGCGAAGAAGCATAGATAACTCAAGTGACAGATACCTGCCGGTATCACCCAGGCGGCTGAACCGCCCGGAGAAGGAGGCCCCTTTTGATCTCAGCCTGTAGTGTGTGCCTGCCAGGTCAACCCGAAGGTATATGTGCAATAACCTGTTGATAGTCCGGATGGCGGCAACGATCATTCCGACAACAACCAGGAAGGGGACAGGATGGCCCTCTGCCAGCGCATAGCCCAGGGCACGTGACGCTTCGTTAAGTGAACCTTCCAGACGGGTTGCCAGTGCAAACATTGCAGCTATTCCCACGGGGATGGCCCAGTAAACGGAATTGATCCTTGTGAGCAACCCGGTTAGCAGTCCCAGCAGGTTATTAAGTATGATCAGCAGGATGCAGCCTGCAAGAAAAACCAGAACGTCTACGGCTCCCATTGAGGGACCCAGAACCATTACCGCAAAGGGAATGAGTATAAATAAAGGGAGTATGTTGAAAATACTGTAACTGCTTCTGACAAGAAGATGATTTACAAGTTTTTTCCTCCTTATACAGAACCTAAGGTAGGGGATCACCTCCAGCGACGGTATCTGCTGAAGAAAGCACCTCATAAGATAGTCGGCTGCCAGATAGTAAAGAATCCACATGAAGAATTTGCCGGCTGCTTCGCCTCCTTCGCGTGCAAGCAGCGTACTTACATTATATCCGAGTATCAGGAACAGTATAACAAAATACAACCCGAGCAGGACAAATAGAATCCTTGCGAACAGGCTTCTTCTCCAGCGTTCATTGCGAATAAACGACTTCCAGATATGAGAGTAAAGATACATACAGGCTAACTTCACCCATCTTCCTTTCAGGAATCTAAATTACTAAATTGCAGTAAAGTGACTCACTCAAATCACTATAATTTAAGCTGCCACCCCGGAATTCTCATTGTCATTCCGGCAAAAACCGGTTACTTTACCGTATGAACCTGACCTATATTGACATTCTTGTCAGCGCGGTCCTTGCCACCATAATGTTCGGTGTTGGGCTGTCGATCAATTTCAACGACCTGCGGCAGATTTACCGTTCACCAAAGGCTCTTATCCTGGGTCTGGTCTCTCAAATGATCATTTTGCCTTTGATTGCCTTCCTGACTGTGGCATTCACTGATCTTCCTGCGACTATCAAGGTGGGTTTCATCATACTTGCTGCGTGTCCGGGTGGCACAACCTCAGGATTTGTAACTGTGCTCTTCAGGGGAAACGTAGCCCTCTCCGTATCACTGATTGCAGTGAACAGCCTGCTTACTCTTGCCACCATTCCGCTGCTCGTCAACCTGGCCCTGACCGTATTCACGGGCAGACACTCGGCGTTCGAGCTTCCCCTTGTGGCCTCCTTCCTGCAGATATTCTTTATCACTCTGCTGCCGGCAATGACCGGTGTCCTGTTGCGATACTTTAAGGGCAGTATAGCCGATAAAATCCAGAAACCGGTGCGCACAGTGATGATAATCCTCTTTGCAGGGGTGTACATGATCATTGCCTTTGCAAAGGAGTCAAGCGGCGGATCCGGAATCACCGGGGATGATTTGTGGAGTATCCTGCCATATGCCGTGCTTATCAATCTGGCCGGTTTTGCTGCAGGGATGGCAATGGGGATGTTCGGAAAAACTGGACTTAGAACATCATGGACTATTGGTGTCGAGGTGGCGCTCCAAAACACCACCCTGGCATTGCTGGTAGCCGGAACACTAATCCAGAGCAATGAGATGGTGAAACCGGCACTTGTGTATGCACTATTCTCCTTCTGGACTGCCTTGCTATATGGTGTTGCAGTCAAGAAATACAACCGTGCGAAACTGTTCGGGGAATTCAGGGGGCAGGGTGCTATACGCTAAGCTACAATGCTGGATGCTCTACGAGCAATAAGTATATCTTAATCCTCTGTTCTACAATACATTATGGCCTACGGCCAACCCGCGGTTGCCCTCCCGATCCGCCAGTTGGCGGATGCGGGATTAACCCTCCTCCCCGACACAATGTATGCTGGACTTTTCTGAGTCGGAGGCTTAAATTGCCTACTTTGAACTGCCTACTCCACAACAATCTCATCACAGAATAGCCATGCCTTATATCCGGCACCGGCGTGCCAGGGAGGGCAGGTGATCTGACCCCTGGCAACCACCCGTACAAATCGTGCGGTGACTTCGGGGAAGGATGTGAAGTATGTCTCATTTCTCTTATCCTGATCCTCCGGTCTAATTTCAGTAATAATAACCTGTGGCGCAGCGAAATTTGTACCGTCGGAAGAGAGAGAGTACTCAACACTCTGCGGCAGGAAGATCCAGCTTCCAACTGCTGCCATATATCCGGATGATATTGAAGATACTGTGGTCTCACTTCCAAGATCAATCACAACATCCATATCCGTTCCCTCGAATCCCTGCCACTGTCCGTCGTTAAAATCGCCGCTGCCGCTGATGCCGTTGACGAGGGTACGGTCACCGAAACCCTTGTACCGGTCTGAAAAGGGGACGTTGTATTGCACTTTCATTGCGGTAGCCTTGTTGATGTTGATGCTCTTGGAACTGATCCTTCCCATCATTTTGCCGTCATCGAATATGGCTGCCTTAACTGTCGATTTGCCGTTCATCTTCACTGGGTTGATATATTCTGGCGAATTGGCCCCGGGGTCCGAACCGTCAGTGGTGTACCTGATCTCCGGCGATGGCTGTTCAGATGTCATCTCAAGTATTATGCTGGCTGATGCCTCTTCCCATGAGGCTGACATATCCACATGGTACGAACCGCGGGAATAGTTCAGTCCTGCCGCGTCAAACCTCTCCATCATCTTCGGCAAACGCCGGTTAAACCCTTCCCAGTCCCGTTTCTCCGCCGGGGACCACACAACCTCCGAAAGCGCCGTCAGTCGCGGCAGTATCATATATTCCGCCGTTGGACCGTCAGTGATATATTCAGTCCAGAGGCAACCCTGTGCCCCGATGATCAGTTTCGCCTCTTCCGAAGATAGTTCGGGGGGTACGGGTTCAAAAGAGTATACATTCTTAAGTGTCAGCAGTCCGCGGAACGACTCCGGTTCAGTTGCCGGATCTCCCTGGTAAACATTGAAATAACAGTGCGAAACAGGAGCCATGACAGCTTTATGGCCAGAGCGTGCGGCAGCAACACCGCCCTCGAAGCCCTGCCATGACATAACGGTAGCCTCGGGAGCCAGTCCGCCCTGGAGGATCTCATCCCACCCGATCAGTTTCCTCCCTTTCGAACTGAGGAACTTTTCAACACGTTTTATGAAATAGCTCTGAAGTTCGGCTTCGTCCGCCAGCCCTTCCTGACGGATTCTTCCCTGGCAGTCGGGACACCTCTTCCATTCCGTCTTGTCGGCCTCATCGCCGCCAACGTGGATATATTCAGATGGGAAGAGTTCCATCACCTCGGTCAGCACATCCTCAATGAACGCGAAGGTTTCCTCTTTTCCCGCGCAATAGATGTCGGTTATGGGCCATACTCCGCCGGGAGGAACTGTGAAAGGTCCTCCGGTGCACGAGTATTCAGGATAAGCGGCCAGCGCCGATCCCACGTGTGCCGGCATCTCAATCTCAGGGACAACTGTAATATACTTTCTGGCAGCATAATCCACCACTTCCTTTATCTCTTCCTGCGTATAGAATCCGCCGTAGGTTGCCTCATCCCCTGGTTTCTGAGGTTCCCGGGAGTCCCATGGTTTGTCTTCGCGGTCCACCCTCCATGCGCCCACTTCAGTGAGCTTCGGATATTTCTTGATCTCGATGCGCCAGCCCTGGTCATCGACGAGGTGCCAGTGGAAGACATTGAGCTTGTGCATGGCCAGGATGTCAATATATCGTTTTACGAACTCCACATCAAAGAAGTGCCTGCTTACGTCAAGGTGCATTCCCCTCCATTCAAAACGGGGATAATCTGTAATCGTGATACGAGGCATTGTCCACTTTAGCCCTGCAGCAGTCTCTCTCCCGTAAGCCTGGGGGGGAAGCAGTTGCATGGCTGTCTGGATGCCGCGGAACAGCCCTTCCGAAGAGCCGGCTGTAATTGTTACACTCTTTCTTTCAACTTTCAGCCTGTACTCTTCTTTTTTCCACTCTGTGCCAGCTTCAATGACGAGGCGTATTTCACCGTCAATACCTTCGGCGGTTGGCAGCTCGTACCCTGTTACGGGGCGAAGCATGGCTGCAATCTCTTCAGCCATTACAGCGGCTCCTGCGCTGCCTGACCATGATACGCGTGCATCTGTTTTCAGACTGAAGTGACCGGTGGCGACCTTCACGTCTACAGGTTGTGGTATCAGGGCGGGAGCAGAATCCTTCCCTGAACGGCATGAAGTAATGAGCAGCAGTGCTGCCAATACGGTGAATTGAGAGGACAGTTTCATTTGTCAGCTTATTTAATTACCTCAATATCAAATATTTCATGTCTGTCGAACTGCAGCCAGTACTTGATTGAATTCTTCCTGACCAGTTCCCAGTAGATATCGCTGTCAAGTCCGTGTATAAAGTTGATTTCCCTCAGCTCAGCTGATACCCTGTCGGCAAGTTCCTTTTTAAGTGTGATGCGTATAGTGATATCCCTGTGGGTGAAATCGGCTGCGGCGAAGAAAGGTTTTTCAGTGCTGACAGTCAGAAGCCCGTGACCGGGAGTGGCCCCGGTGCTCACCTGTATGCCGTCGTTCATGCAGCTCAATGGCGGGGTGGCTCCGGCGTACGTGGTGACTGACATCTCATCAACGCCAGTGCAGAAATACTCCCGTGCCCTGATCCCCATCTTCACACCAATTATGGCGAACACCCCCAGATGGCGGTGAAGCTCATTGGCTATTACGCCGGAGGTCCATTCATCCTCACCGTACTTGTTCCGGATATCAGTTACGAACGGCTGGATGTCAGCCATATAAAAAGCAGTATCAGCCGGCATGTTCCTGATCACCTGCATACGTTCAACGGTCTCGCCACGAAGCAGTTTCACTGCGGCACTTCTAAGTTCAATGATATCTTTGTGAACGAAGTATTTGTCATCACCCTCCCGGCCGGTCTCATTGAACAGCTCCGGGAAGTGGAGCAGCAGTGGCACCATCTCATCGAAGGCTGTAAATACGAAGTTATGTGAGGACATCGATTTTATCAGTTCCGATGTACTGGCGGCATAAGGAGTGTGAAGTTCTCCGATGCTTTTTAAAAGTCCATTATCCCAGAATCCTGTTCCTCCGCCACCGGTAACCGTCACAGGCAGTGGTCCGGACAGTACCTTCTCTGCCGCTGCAGGGTCAGCCCTGTAGTTCAGCCCATCCTTCCCGGGCAGGCCGCTGTTGCTCCAGTAGATTTGCTTCACCTTGGTATTGAATAACGGTGAGCTCTCCATGGCTTCAGCCAAGAGTTTCAGAGAGCCCAGGGCAATGAATTTGACGGGAGTTGTCTCGGAGCCAAGTATTTTTTCAATGAGAGCCACAGCATCACCCGGTCTTGCCACAGTTAGACCCTCATGATGCAGTGCATCAACCATATTTCTGATGTTGTCGTAAGCCACCGGTGCCTTATGAAACCCGTCTGAAACTGTTATAGCCAGAATCCTTACATCCGGCGAGGCCATCATCATGCAGATTGCCTTCAGGTCGTCAATTCCGCCGTCGCTGTCGATGATCACATAGTGCCTGGGTTTCCAGGGATGGGCTCCCAAAGAGGAAACAATCAGTATAAAAAGTATTGCCAGAATTGCCCGTCTCATTTCTTCGCTTTTGCCAAAAGTAATA
>Ga0209467_1001438_pt1 | contig 20975 bp, 18 predicted proteins | sample Higcelwee11metaG_FD_187175 | JGI IMG/M metagenome (GOLD analysis project Ga0209467, IMG submission 187175) | Freshwater pond sediment microbial communities from the University of Edinburgh, under environmental carbon perturbations - High... | ecosystem: Environmental > Aquatic > Freshwater >...
AAGGCGAACTCTTCGAGGAAACCGCTTCCGCGAGCCACGATGTCCTTGGCGTCGGTGATGTTTGCCAGTGTTACTGACTTGGATCCGGCTTCCGTCCTAATCCAGTTCGAATTGGGCAGGTTGATCCCGAGCGGTGATGCAGGATAGCAGTCGCCACCGAGCATTGCCACATTGATTACGCTGGCTGCCACCCCGGTGACCTTCTCCTTGCGGTACTCAGGTGCAACGGGAGAGTTGTCCTCGAACCACTGCGCATTCTCAGTTATAACGGCAGTGCGTTTTGATGCCTCCATGTCCTTGTAGTCAACCACTGCCTCCCAGGTGGCCTTCATGCCCATCGGGTCACCGTATGTCTCAATGAAACCGTTGATATAATCGACGGAGAGGTCAGTGTTACCTGCCCATAAAACATTGTAGTCATCCCAGGTCTTCAGATCTCCGGTCCGGTAGTAGGCTATCAGCAGTTCAAGCTCTTTTTTCTGTGTTTCGCTCAGCGCAGCATCACGAGCCTTCTCAAGCCAGAAAATGATGCGGTCTATTGTAGTGCCGTAAAGACCTCCGCTCTTGTAAGTTACCTCCATAACCTTGCCATCAGTCTTAACCAGTTTGGAGTTCAGCCCCCATGAGACCGGCCTCGGATCGGAGGGATCAGCAAGCGAGGCGTAAAATTTCTCTGCCTCCTCCTGCGTCACACCCTCGTAAAAGTTATTGGCCGATGAGGTGATCATGTCAGTTCCCTCCGACTGGTCGACCTTCCTGGCGTAGAGCTGAGGGTCAAAGAGAATCGGCGTAAGTCTGGAGACCAGGTCGGAGGCTGTCATCCCCTCAAGCAGGGGCAGAAGAGCAGCATCACTTCCATTAACAAGGCCCGCAAAATATTCCTGTGAGAATCCCGGCACGAACTTGTCATTTGAATAGTGATGATGTATCCCGTTGGCAAAGAATACTCTTTTCGCATAGGTGATGAATGATATGAATTCCTGCGCATCTCTGTCGCCACTGTATGAATCAATAACAGCTTCGATTGTCTTCCGGATGACCATGTTGTATTTGAAATTCTGATCCCAGAGTATGTCACGTCCGCACAGCGCAGCCTCGGAGAGATAGTAGATAAACTCCTTCTCAGCTGCCGGCAGCTGGTCAAAACCCGGAAGGCGATACCTGAGCACGCTTATATCTTCAAACCTGTCAACCTCATAGGTGAATTCTTCCGTGGCGGCAGTCCTGTCCACTGTCTGCCCGCATGAGGTAAAGAGTACTGTTCCCATAAATGCAATTGTTCCGATTAATACATTTGTCTTCATGATCCGTTGGTATTGTGATGAAGGAAACTAAGGTAATAAAAAGCCATCGTTACATATGGTTTTTTTCTTATTTTTTGAATTAGCCCACACCGGTTCGAATATATTTTTAAATTTGAGATCAGTAATACCCTGACCGTGAAAACAAAGACTCCTGTTACCCTGATAATGCTTTTGTGCCTGGTCTTTCCCCTTACCGGGCAGGATCTCACAGAACTGATCAGTAAAGAAGTAAACGGCTCTGTAGAGGAGGCCGGGCTGATGTACAGGGAGCTGCATCAGAACCCCGAACTCTCGCTTCAGGAGTTTAAAACCGCTGCAAAGATGGCCCGGTTGCTTGATGACCTTGGTTTTGAGGTTAAAACCGGTGTTGGCGGAAACGGCGTGGTAGGAGTATTCAGTAACGGAACAGGTCCTGTAATCATGCTCAGGACAGATATGGATGCACTGCCTGTTAAGGAGACAACGGGTCTCCCCTGGGCCAGTAAGGTCACTGTCACTGACAGCCAGGGACTGGAGACGCCGGTAATGCATGCCTGCGGACACGATTTTCACATGACCGTCTGGCATGGCACACTCTCTGCGATGGTATCGCTTAAGGACAGGTGGCATGGGACTATCGTAGCCGTTGCCCAGCCGGCAGAGGAGGTAAGCGGCGGTTCGGAACAGATGATCAAGGATGGCCTATACAGCAGGTTCCCGGTACCTGATTATGCACTGTGTTATCACGTAAGCCCCGATCTGCCGGCAGGCACAACGGGTTACTGCCCGGGACCGATCTTCGCAGGTGTCAACTCGGTTGACATCAAGGTCTTCGGGGTTGGCGGACACGGAGCAATGCCACATAAAACGATTGATCCTATTGTGCTATCTGCAAAAATCATCCTTGACTACCAGACCATTGTGAGCCGCGAGATCAATCCCGTCGCACCGGCTGTGGTGACGGTCGGTTCAATCCATGGCGGAACGAAGCATAACATCATCCCCGGAGAGGTGGATATGAAGCTCACCATCAGGTTCTTCTCAGATGATGTCTACCGGCAGATCATAGCCGCACTCAGGCGTATTGCCGACGGGCAGGCCGTTGCAGCAGGACTGAAGGAAGAGATGATGCCGATTATTAAAACGGGAAGTGAATATACCCCTCCCGTTGAGAATGACCCTGAGCTGGTCAGCATGGCAAGTTCCTCAATGGCATCCGTCCTGGGTAAGGAGAATGTAGTAAGGGTTGATCCTTCAACTGTGGCTGAGGATTTTGGAAAGTACGGACGGACCCCCGAGAAGGTAAAAATTGCACTCTTCTGGCTGGGAGGCGTAAACCGCGCTAAGTATTCCGATAGCGTTGAGAAGGGGACAATGCTTCCGGCGCTGCACAGCGGTAACTTCCTGCCAGATTTCGTTCCCGCTTATACAACCGGGGTGACCGCCATGAGCAAGGCTATGATAGACTTGTTCAATTCGAAGTAGGGCTGAAGGTCTCTTCTCAGTCTTCAGTCCTCAGTCCTCAGTCTTCAGTCAATCAATAAGTTAATGACTGCCGACTGTGGACTGCCGATTGCCGACTGGGGACTGCTGATTGTTGACTGGGGACTGATAATCAGAGTCCGAGCAAATCCATGACCCCGTTGATGAAGGTCAGCGGGTGGGCAGGGTTCCCCGGCACATAAAGGTCAACAGTATGACTGTCAATGAATTCGCGCTTCAGGGACGGGCTCCCGGTAAACAATCCACCGCTGATGGCATCGGTACCCACGAGAAAGATGACCTTGGGCGACGGCACAGCCTGATAGCAAATCTCAAGCGCCTCAGACATATTCTCAGTCACCGGACCGGTGATTACAATTCCGTCGGCATGCCGTGGTGATGCCACAAACTCGATCCCGTAACGTCCCATGTCAAAGTTGACATTGCCTGAGGCTGCGAGTTCCATCTCGCAGGAATTGTCACCACCGGCTGAAACCTGTCGCAGTTTCAGTGATCTGCGAAACAGGCGTCTTATCTCTTTCCGCACTGCGCTCTCATCGAGCCTCATTGCCTCCTTCATTCCGGGTCTGATCACAAGATCCTCCCTCCTGCTTGCAGCAATGCGGTAGTCATTTGTGAAGCTGATAGTCCCGGGCAGCACCAGCGCACACTCATTGCAGAAGGTACATCTGCCAAGGTCGATGGAGCCGTTCCTGCTGTCAATAGCATTCACCGGGCAGACTGCTGCAACCAGTTCAATCTCAGCCGCAGTGATCCCTTCCGAGATGACCGGCCTGCCTCGAAACCTCTCAGAGACCGGCTGCTTTCTCAGGTCAGGAACATACTGTTTACCGTGTTCAGATAGTATTCTGATTTCCTTTAGCATAATGCCACCTCATTAAATTCTACAGGTCATGCCCGCAGTATGAAAGATTAAAGCTCTTGTTGCATACCGGGAAATCCGAAATCTCCTGGTTGCGAACAGCAAGAGCAAGGGCCAACCAGTTGTGCTGTGACGGATCCTTAACCTTATAGTGAAGGATCTTTCCTTCACTGTCAGTAACCGCTGTATGACATATCTCGCCCCGCCATCCTTCCGTGAGGGAGATGGCGAAGCTGCCGGGCCTCAGCTTGTAATTATACATCGGTTTCCCGACTGATTTTCCCGATTTCCTCCAGCTTCCGATCAACGCACGGATAGTGCCTGCCGATGCCTTTACCTCAAGAGCCCGCAGCATACCGCGGGCCAGCACGTCGCCTGTTTCAAGTGTAACCGGGTTCAGTTCGAAATTCCTGTAGTACTGGAAGGGATGGGTCCGGCGGATATCGCGAACAATACCGCATGAACGTGCAGCCATCCCTACCGCCCCAATCCTCTCAGCCTGTTGTCTTGTCACTGTACCGATGTCCTCAAACCTTCCGAGTACGCTGGGAAGGTTATAGATGCAGCCGGTGACGTTTTCAAAACGTCTTTCAACCTCTCCCAGCACTTTCAGGATCTCGTCTGCCGTCTCATCTGTCAGCGGGTAGTTTGATCCGCCGGGCCTCACCAGGCCTTTCCCGAACCGGTTGCCGCACCAGTATTGTGTTGTATTAATCACCATGGTCCTGAGCGCCTCACATGTAACCTGGCCCAGCTGGTAGGCAACATCACCGGAGAGTGCTGCCGTATCTCCGATATGCACCGCGATCCTTTCCATCTCCAGGGCTATGCACCTCTCAATCTGCAATGCTTCGCTCACCTCAATGCCGGCCAGTGACTCAATCAGCTGCGCATGAGCCAGCCCGTGTCCGACAGCCGTGTCACCGGCGATATTCTCTGCCAGTAAGCATCTTTGAAGTGCACCCCCCCTGTCGACAAAAAGCCTCTCGATACCCCTGTGCTGGTAGCCCAACTGAATCTCGAGGTGCAATACCTTCTCGCCGTTACAGATAAACCTGAAATGACCCGGTTCTATCACCCCGGCATGAATCGGCCCCACTCCTACCTCATGAAGCTCCTCACCCTCAATCTCATAAAACGGATAATCGTCCATGACACTCAGTCGGTCAGCTCTGTCATAGGGGTATCTCACCGGTTTGAGCCATGGATGCCCATCAAACTTCACACCGTGATTCTCATGTATCCCGCGTTCAAATATATGCATGGCAGGACAGTCCGGGGTCAGTGACTTCAGCGGCGGACAATCAGGGCTCATATCATAACTGAGTATCCTTATAATCCCGGTGTTATCATCAGCTATGCAGCAGATGAACTTAAGCATGCCGGCAAGGCTCTGGCAATAGTATGATAAGCAGTGATTTGATTTATCAGCGAGCAACTCCCTGGCCTTTTCATGAAAAAGACCGTAGTCAAGCACCGGGATCTCTGTGACCGATACAGGCGCCGCGCCGTTTTTCAATTCTATGTAATTCGGATTGATCATTGTCACTATCTCGGAATAATGGCTATGCCCTGATTAATCATTTCAACCAGGAAAGGTGGCTGATAAAAACATAACAGAATCACGATGGCCAGAAGCATAAACTGGCTTACTGTCTCCACCGGGTTGACAGCGCCGGGCTGTTGTACCTTACTCTCATCCCTCGGGTCTGAGAAGGTTATATGCATGATTCGTGTACTCATTGCATAAATCACAAAACTGAGCAGAATAACCGAAGCGATAAGTACGAACCATTGTCCGTTTGCCACAAGTCCCCTGAATATCATCAGTTCGGAGATGAACAAACCGGAGGGAGGAATTGCAAGGATGCATATCATTCCGGTCAGGAGCACCATTGCACCGGCCGGGTACAGTTTCATATACCTGCCGCAGTCATCCAGTTTGAACGTATGCAGCACCCTTGACAGCTGCCCCATCTGGTAGAACAGGCTTGATTTGGCAAAGGAATGCATTACAATCAGCAACAGTGCGGCATAGTAGCCGGCCCCTCCTGCACCGAGGGCAATTGCAACGAGGCCCATGTTCTCCAGACTCGAGTAAGCCAGCATTCGCTTAAGATGCTTAGCCTTGAGCATGTATCCTGCCGAGATCAGCAATGACAACAGTCCGGCCAGCATCAGGACATGGTTCATGAAGGGCAGTACGGATGTTGATGCAAAGAGCTTATAAACGCGGAAGATGGCAAGAAAACCAACGTTCATCAGCGTGGTGGATATCAGTGCACTGACAGGCGGCGGCGCCACTGAATGTGCGTCGATGGTGACTGTGTGCATGGGGAAAAGACCCATCTTGGTACTGAACCCGACAAGTACGAAGATGAAGGAGATCTTCAGGTACAAAGGACTGGCATTACTGATAATGAGGGAGAAGGATGAGAAGGAGAGATTGGGGGCATCGCCGCGGCCATAGATAAACCCGAGAAAAAGTATACCCAGGTAGGCAAGTGCGATGCCTGTGGAACAGATGAACACATACTTCCAGGTGGCCTCCAGCGACATCTCCGTCCGGTCATGGTAGATGAGCACCGCCACGGCAAGCGTGGTAGCCTCCACGAAGATCCATAGCACAGTCATTGTGTTGGCCAGGTAAGCGCCGGCCATAAAAGTCATCAGGGCAATGAGTCCTGCATGGTAGATATTGTATCTCTTGTCTGTATCGCCTGACGTATAGATAAAACCGTGGTAAACCGTTGGCAGGGTGAGTATGGCAAGCACCGTGAGCAGCAGTACCCCCGTGCTGTCATATGTGAAATATGTCAGGTCCGTTTGATTCAGCCTGGTCCATGAATAGACTGTAAAAAGGATCAGCACCAGAGCAAAGGCAAGAGTGATTATCCTGGTCACAGTCCTGTTTCTGAACAGGACAGCCGAGATGCTCAACAGCACGGATATGACAAAGAATAACAGAATCGCCATCTCTAATCTTTTAACATAGCCAGCTCGTTTGTATGAGGCTTAAGTCGCAGCCCGAAGAAGCCGAGTATCAGTACACCAACAAAAATGTCAAGCAGTATCCCCACGTTGATAAGCATCGGCATCTCATTCCCTGCTGCAAGGGAGAACATGAATACCGCATTCTCTATTATCAGGAAACCGATAAGGTGGGAGATAATCAGCTTATGTGTCACTATCAGCAACAGCCCTGTGACGAGCGTGAAAAGAGCTATTGCAAGGTATATCGTATTAATAAAGGGGTTGACAAGGATATTTGCAAGAATCACACTGATCAGCAGTCCGAAGATTGAAAAGATAAGCAGGTAGAAGCCGGGCATCGCAAGGCGATGAACCTTCGTTACGCCTGACCGGCGGATAATCCGGTTGAGCAGATAAGGCAGCAAAATCGTCTTGAAAATCAGGGTTTCAGCAACGATGAAAAGGAGGTTGGCAGTGTTCACCTCCTTCAGCTCGAATATGGCAATGCCGCACAGTAAAAGCCCCTGCATCGCAATAAGCTTAACATAAGTGATAAGCCTGTCAGCAGATGAAAAATACATCAGCGTGATCGCAAACAGGACTATAAGATAGTTTACCATCTTTTTCAGGCCAGTTTATCCGTGAGTATGAGTATAACGGTGAAAGCAATCCATGCAATGGCTGATAGGGTCAGGATGAATTTCGGGTTCTTGTTCATCTTGTTCCTTGCCCTGAATGATTCGGTAAGGCCAATTACTACGGCAAAGAATCCCTGAACAGCAAAAAACAGTCCTGCCTGCAGAAAAATGTTCCATCCTGCAGGCACAATCAGGTTATATATCAGTGATCCGTACAGGGCGAATTTCAGGTAAGTGCCGATATGGATCAGAGCCTTGTCGAACCCGCTGTAGTCGAGTATCATCACCTCGTGTATCATTGTCAGCTCAAGGTGAGTTTTAGGATCGTCAACAGGTAACCTGCTGGTCTCCACCATGGCTATCTGTATAAAGAGGTAGACGCCTATTATACTGTATATCATGACGTAATCATTCCCTGTAACAAAAAAATGGTTGAATATAACAGAGAATGACGTGTATCCGGTAAACATCGCAAAGGTGGCCAGAAGAATAAAGAATGCCGGTTCCACAAGCATCGAGAACAGCGCTTCGCGGCTTGCCCCCATCCCCTCAAAGCTGCTGCCGGTATCGAGGGCCGCAATTATTGTAAAGAATTTTCCGAGTGCAAGCAGATAGGCAAACAGCACAAAGTCGCCCTCAAAAGGCAGCAGAGCCTTCTGTTCCGCGAAGGGCAGAAGCAGCATGGCACAGATGACAGTAGCCAGTGTGACCGCCGGAGCAATCTGGAAAATCAACCCCGTGGTGGTGCTGAATACGCTTCCTTTTTTAAGCAGGACTATTATATCCTTCACCGGCTGGAACAACCCAGGACCCTTGCGACCTGACGCAATGCTCTTCGTCCGGAGAATCATCCCCGGGACGAAGAAGGCTGCAATCACTATAAGAATAAATCCCGCCATCCTCAGATAATTTTCAGTATTGATAGCAGTAATACAAGCAGCATGAATATGAAAGCATAAAGAATATAATGCTGTATCTGACCTGTTTGCATAACAGCAATCCTCTTCAGAATACCTGCAAGCCAGTCGAGTGGCCGGTCAATAAGTGCCTTTTTGATAATATCATCGCTGTGCGATATAAAACTTCGCCTGCGCGGAAAAATCTCCTCCTCCTTTATCTCATCCATCTCCTTGGCTGTCTGGAGCACCGGTTTAGCTATATGGTTATAGTTATAGGCAAATGAGGTGGCAGTATACTGTTGCCGGGCAGTGCCTGCCGTATATCCGCAACCCCATGTGGGGCCGGTGTCAACCTGCCTCCTGCTGAGATGGTGACGCCTGTAGACGAGCAGACCGGCAAGCACAACTACAAACACACCGCCCATAATACTGATCTGGGCAAGATTGGCAGTGAATGCGCCTGAAACCATCACCGGGTCATCTATCGCGAATGTGCGGGTAACAATCTCAAAAACCGGCTTAACCACCAGCGGCGATGCAAGCCCGATCAGAAGGATAAGAGCGACTGTAATGTACTGCGGGATTGTCATCCCCGCTGACACCTCCCTGGCGTGCAGGGCTTTATCTGACCTTGGTGCTCCGAGGAAAGCAACTCCGAATGCCCTGGTGAAGCAGAATATTGCCAGTCCGCCGATGAGCGAGAGGCCGACAACCGATCCGAGCACCACGATCGAATGATAAAGTGTTGCACCGGAGAGGCTCTGGAACATCCCCATATATATGAGGTATTCGGAGATAAAACCGTTGAAAGGAGGAAGACCGCAAATTGCAAGTGAACCTGCCAGGAACAGCAGCGCCGTAGATGGCATATTCTTCATAAGGCCCCCCATCTGTTCCAGGTTCCTTGTGTGGGTAGCCTGGTATACTGATCCTGCATTAAAGAAGAGCAGCGATTTAAACAGAGAGTGGTTCAGTACATGCAACAGGCTGCCAGAAAAACCCAGCAGAGCCAGGGCCGGGCTGTCAAGTGCCATCCCTGTCACCCCGAGGCCGATGCCGGCACCGATTATGCCAACGTTTTCTATTGTACTGTAAGCCAGTAACCTCTTCAGGTCCTTCTGCATGATTGCCATCATCACACCCAATACTCCGGAGATCAAAGAGATGACAAGAATGATTATACCGGTCACCAGGAGGTCTGACTGCATTGATACAATTACCCTCAGGATACCGTAGATACCCATCTTGATCATCACCCCCGACATCACCCCGGATACATGGGAAGGAGCTGCCGGATGCGCTTCCGGAAGCCAGGTATGCAGCGGGATGAATCCCGCCTTGATGGCAAAGCCTGTAAAAAACAGCAGAAAAAGGGGCAGGTTGCGGTTACCGGTAAAATACTCCCCGAGGGCATCGAAGCTCATCCTTCCGGTTGTCTTCTCAACAATCAGAAAAGCAATCAGGATAAAAAACATGCCTGCATGCATCTGTATCAGGTAACTGATGCCGGTTTTGAGAATGGATCTCTCTTCCGCATCAAATATCACAAGGAAAAAGGATGAGAGTGCCATGATCTCCCATACTATCAGGAAAGAGAGCCCGTCACGTATCATGACTACCATCAGCATCGAGAGCCAGAGCCACAGGTATGAAAAATAATGTATTGAGAACCGAAGCGCATTTTTGCTTTTCAGATAAGGTGCGAGGTACCCCCTGGCATAGAGAAACCCTACAAGCACCGTAATATTTACCACTATTATAAAGAATGCCGCCAGCCTGTCAATTGTCAGGATAAAAGTGCTTCCGGCAGAAGGCGCAAAGAGCGGTATCTCAAGCACCTGATCATCTCCGGCAAGCAGCATTCCGGACCACACCGAGGTCAGGACCACACCGCATAGCAGGAGCACCAGGGTAAAATGATATTTGAATTTACCCGGTATAAAAAAGACAAGCAATGAAAGGAATAAAATAGCCAGAAATAAAACGGAGTTCAGCATTGAACCGGAAATTTGCCCGCAAATGTAAAAAATATATCCTCTGATTATCCTTTCTGAAGATAATATAAGCTCTCTGCCTCGCTAGACTTCAAGCTGATTGGTACTACCCTGAATACCAATTACTTTAGTGTTACCCCCCTGCAGCAGATTGGGATCAAAGGGTTTGTTAGCCTCCCATGAGCCGCAGGTGAAGTCCGGGATGTCAATAGATGAGGACCTGTTGGCAACTGACCACTCGCTCAACGGTGTGATTACGCTCCACAGTGCTGCATCATAGACATCCTGGTCAAGTGGCAATCCGTTACGCAGGCAGTCTATCAGTCTCCAGTCCATAATGAAATCCATTCCCCCGTGACCGCCTATCTCCTTTGCCATCTCTCCCACCCGCCTGACAATTTCCGGTGTGTATTTCAGCTCAAGTGCTGCCAGCTCTTCTGCCGGAAGCCATGAATGGCCGAGGGCAATCCTGGCAGGTGACGGCCACTTCCTTGCAGCTCCCTTAGTGCCACTGATGAGATGGATCCTGGAGTAGGGCCTCGGAGTTGATACATCATGCTGAATCATTATGCTCCTGCCCTTCAGGGTTTTGATCATGGTTGTGTTCATGTTGCCCCGGTATGTACCTTCAGCGAAGGGGACATAGAAGGGATCTTCCTTTGCGAGCTGACCGAGTTCAGCTGCCATGGCAAAATCATTTGATGACAGGGATGCCAGGTAATCCATCCTGTCTCCCCTGTTGATATTCATAACCTGGCTCACCGGGCCCAGGCCGTGTGTCGGGTAGAGGTTTCCGTTGCGCCTGTTCTCCTTCAGGCGCCACATATCGGCATAACCGTTTTTGTCATAGGTGAAGTCCCAGCGCAGGTCATGTATATAGGCTCCCTCGCCATGAACTATCTCTCCGAACAAGCCCTGGCGGGCCATATTGAGCGTCAGCAGCTCGAAGAAGTCATAGCAGCAGTTCTCAAGCTGCATGCAATGCATCTTTGTCCGCTCGGAGGTCTCAACCAGCTGCCAGCATTCATCCACAGTCTTTGCCGCCGGCACCTCGACAGCCACATGTTTCCCTGCCTCCATGGCATATACGGCCATGGGTGTATGCAGGGCCCAGGGGGTGCATATATAGACAAGATCTATTGCAGGATCATCACAAAGGCCCTTCCAGGCCTCTTCGGTGCCGCTGAAGGTTTTAGCCGCGGGCATGCCGAACCTGCTGAGCATTGATTGCATCTTCTCCACCCTGTCAGTATACTTGTCTGAGAGAGCCGTTATCTCCACGCCCTCTATATGAGCCATGCGTTCCACCGCTCCGGGGCCGCGCATGCCGAGGCCGATAAAGCCGATACGTACCTTCTCAAGAGTGGGTGCGCCAAAACCTGACATGTTAAACTTCTGGGAATGAGAGGCCAGCACTGCCTGTCTTACCTCAGGCATAAACTCCTCTGATTTTTTGGCACGTGAACATGAGGCTGCGCTGCCAGCAGCAACAGCTCCCGCTCCGGCCACGGCTGCCGTACGCAGAAAATTCCGGCGATTGGTTTTCATTATGATCAGGTTAGGTTTGCAATTGTTTTATGTATGCAATATACAAACTTCCTGAAGATCGCGAAAGGCGTTTATTTCAACTCCCGCTCTGCTCCGCCGGCTTCTTTCTCTTGCGGATGATATCGCCCGCCATGGACCCGGCAAGGAAACCGAGAACCGTTGCCCACGGTATCATAAGGTACCAGTTCGATTTTATGGCGCAGGTTCCCGACAGGCAACCGACGTACTTCCAGTATAAGAATCCCCCTACCGCTCCGGCAAAGGCTCCGGCAATCTCCGGCAGGTACTTTTTCAGAAAACCTTTTTTCATTAATGCGAATTTGATTGAATAACACTTCTGAAGAACTCTTGTTCTTTCACCTTCTCTTTTTCCCAGTTCAGCTCCCTGGCAGCCCCTGCTGCCAGGGACTTCAGTAAATCAAGAAATATGCGGTCGTCTCTCAGTTTTTCAAGTGTAAAGGCTATGGCGCCGGGAGTCACCCCGTCAAGGACTACACCGCATCCGTAGCGTTCGATGACCGCAGAGACCTCGGGCAGAGGTGACACCACTACCGGGATGCCTGCAGCGAGGTAGTCGAAGAGCTTATTCGGAAGGCTGTAGCGCTGATTGATACAGGTATCCTTATCAAGCGACAAGCCGGCGTCACAGCGGAGGGTGTACCTCATCATCTCATCCCATGGCATCCCGGACAAAAAGAGTATCCTGTCACCGGCGCCGCCCTGCATTGCCCGGGTTCTCAGGCTCTCAATGATATCTCCTGACCCGATGATCACCAGCCTTACTCTTTCAACCATTGATATTGCATCTACAAGTTCCTCAGCTCCTCTCTCCTCATTTATCCCTGAGCCCTGGAAAACAACAAGCAGCTCATCGTCACCGGCCCCCAGTTCGCTCCTGTCACGCGGCACAAGGTGTGACACCGGGGGTGGCATATTCCTGATGACAACAGGATTCACGCCATATTCGCGGCGATAGAGATCCGCTATAGATTCGCTTACAGTGATCATGTGTCTTACTCCCGGTACGGTTCTCCTTTCCGCCCATTTCCAGACGTTCTGCTTAAACCTTCGCTCTGCAAGACCCTGCTGGCCTGTAAAATATTCATGTGCATCGTACACAAGAATCTTACCGGTCAGACGGGAGATGACCGAGCACGGGACCAGTGTGTCAAGATCACATGCCACGCAGAGATCAAACCTCCTGAAGAGAAGATGCCAGACGAGGAAGAAATTGAACAGGATGTACATTGCCGGCCCCTTTCTGAAGGGGACTCTTATCCTGTGAGTTTTCACCCCTGCGAGGGACAGGGGAAGACCGCCTCCTTTATCCCTGCCTATCAATGTGACGCTCCAGCCCTCCTCAGCCAATAGCAAGGCCATCTTCTGCACCCTCATGTCAGTTGAAAGGTCACTGATGACGGCTATTACTGCTCTCATTTTCAATTTGCTATATGACAGGGCTCTGCTTTTATGCAATATATATGGTTGAAAGATACAAAAGAATTTTTTGACTATGTTTGTGTGTTGGAATTCCTGTAAATGGACAAAACTTCGGAAAGCAAAATAGTTCATCTTGTAAGCTTCAACGTTCCATATCCTCCTGATTACGGCGGGATCATGGATGTATTTTACAAGATCGCCGCCCTCAGGCAGCAGGGAGTAGGTGTCATCCTGCACTGCTTCAGCTACGGACGCGGCCGGTCACGGACACTTGAGCGCGAGTGCCTTAAAGTACACTATTACAAGCGCGACCTGAACCTGTTTCACCTCATGCACAGGGAGCCGTTTATAGTCTTGTCGCGAAAGAACAGTTCGCTGCTTACAAATCTGCTGGCTGACAACAGCCCTATAATTTTCGAGGGACTTCACACAACACACTACCTGGGTCACCCTGCACTGGATGGGAGAACAACCATGGTGCGTACGCACAATATCGAGCACATCTATTACAGAAACCTGGCTGCCAATGAAAAGAATCCCTTCCGGAGGTGCTTCTTCAGATCTGAAGCGCGCAAGCTTGAGCGTTATGAAGCGAAGCTGTCAAAGGCATCATTTCTCCTGACGATTTCACCGGGGGATACGGATTACTTCAGGAACAGGTACGGCAATGCCCTTTTTGTGGGTCCCTTTCACCCGGGCGACGGCTGTCACTCATCGAACGGCAAAGGTGATTATGTCCTTCTTCACGGCGATTTTTCCACAGCGGAGAACGATGCTGCGGCCCGGTTCATCCTTGAAGAGGTGGTGCCCAACTGGAAGCATAAAACGGTTCTTGCCGGTAAGCGTCCTTCCGGCGAGCTGGTGCATTCAGCCTCCGGGCTGAGGCATGTGAGGATGGTTCCCAATCCCACGCTGAACCAGATGAGTGAACTGATAAGCAATGCACAGGTGTGCCTGCTGAATGCTTCACAGCCAACTGGCATGAAGCTGAAGCTCATCAATGCCCTCTGCTCCGGCCGGCATGTCATCACCTCGGCACCTGTTGTGGCCGGCACACGGCTTGAGAGTCTCTGCAACATCGCTTCGAACACTTCAGAATGGATAAGCATGACGGACCGTCTGATGCTTGAGGAGTTTACCCCTGAAATGAAAACACAGCGTAACAGTGTTCTGCGGGAGGTAGCTGACAACACCCTGAATGCGAAGAGAATAATTGAAACTCTGAATAACTCCAACCCGGAGATATAGGGCGGTTACCTGTAAATACCCCTTCGGTTCAACTCCCGGCGGTAGGCGGCAGCATACCTGTTATGCTCAGCCAGGGTACGTGAAAAATGATGATATCCTGACGAATCATGCCTGGCAACAAAATAGATATATTCGTGCTTCTCGGCATTGAGGACGGCCTCCAGCCCTGAACGTGAAGGGCATCTGATCGGTCCCGGCGGCAATCCCCTGAATTTATATGTGTTATATGGGGAATCAACATCCAGGTGTCTGTTCAGTATCCGCCTCAGGGTAAAGTCGTTAACCGCATACTTCACTGTTGGGTCAGCCTGCAGCGGGATACCCTGACGAAGTCTGTTGATATACACACCTGCAATGCGTGGCTTCTCATCTGCCTTTGAGGCCTCCTCATCGACTATGGATGCAAGGACTGAGACCTCTGCCGGTGTCAGGTCAAGAGCCTCAGCAGCCGCCTTCCGGTCTTCATTCCAGAAAGTCCTGTACTCCTTCAGCATACGACGGTAAAAGGCGGTCGCATCCACTGACCAGTAGAGCTGGTAGGTATCCGGAATAAAGACTGAGATGACAGTCCGGCGGTCAAAGCCGTCTGAAATGTAGTTGTTCTCATCGGCCAGGAAAACCGCCAGAGTTGCTGAGTCTGCTTCGATCTGGCCGCCTATCTTCCCGGCAAGTTCCCCAAGGGTGCGGATATTGTTGAAGGTAACATTGACCGGCGCCTGCTGTCCTGACCTCAGCATATTCACAATGTTGTTATTGCTCATCCCCGGTTCTATGATAAAGGACCCCGGCTTGACAGTGCGGCCGAATGATTTGAGGCGTGATGTGATGATGAAGTTGCGCTCGCTTCTCAGGATACCGGCGCTCCTTAGGGTGTCTGTAAGATCTTCATAAGATGATCCGGTGGGCACATAAATGCGAACCTCCTCGGCAGCTTTGACATTTTCCCTGAGGAGGATCACCCAGAGCAGAACCGTGACTGTAAAACCTGCCGCCAGGATAATATAAAACAGTGCAAGAAGTATCTTTTTCATCTGGTGTTTCTTTAGTAGAGAGGGCCGAAAATGCGTGCCATTGACTCCTTATATCTGTCCCTTCTCCTTCTCTTAACCCACTCTGACAATATCACCTCGCTGCAGTTTTTCAGGTCCTCGGCAAAGAGGACTCCCAGCCGGCCTGCAAACTCATCGTCATATATCAGGGCGGTGACCTCGAAGTCGAGGTCGAAACTACGTACATCAACGTTGGGGGAGCCCACAGATGAGAAAACGCTGTCAACCAGCAGGTATTTTGAATGGATGAAGCCGTTTTCATACAGGAAAATCCTGACTCCTGCTTCGAGAAGTTCTGCAATGTATGAACGTGTGTTCCAGTTGGAGATAATTGAATCGGAGTTCTTCGGGAAGATCATCCTGACATCAACACCGCTTAGTGCAGCCGTCTTCAGGGCAATCAGCAGGCTTTCGTCAGGACTGAAATATGGAGATGTAAGATAAATTGATGACTTCGCTGTTGCGATTGCTGAAAAATAGACCTGCATAATTGTAGCCCAGTCGGTATCCGGGCCGCTGGAGGCTACCTGCACCAGGCAACGGTTTCCGGTCCGGACAACATGCTCAGCCGGGCTCTCTGGCTGCAGCTCCTCCCCGCTGACAAAATCCCAGTCGGAGATAAAGACCCGGTCCAGAGCAGCCACTGCCTCCCCTTCCAGCCTGAGGTGGGTGTCAACCCATGTACCCAGACCGGGCAGCCCGTGAATATACTTGTCCGCGATGTTGAGTCCGCCTACAAACCCGATCCTGCCGTCTACAACCAGTATCTTCCTGTGATTCCGGTAATTGATCTTGCTGGCGAAGCTTGGGAAGCGTACCGGCATGAACGGGAAAATCTGTACTCCTGAGGCCCTCATCGCCGTGAGATATGCTTTGTGGATGTTCCAGCTGCCGACGTCATCATAGATGACCCTGACTTTTACTCCCTGACGGGCTTTGCGTTGCATCAGTTCACTGAACTCGGTTCCGAGGTCATCCGGTTCAATGCGGTAAATTTCAAGATGGACAAAGTGCTCTGCTGATGCAATGGCATCAAGCATGGCGGGGAATGTCTCCTTGCCGTTTACCAGAAGGTCAATCCTGTTATAAAGGGTAAGGAGCGACCGGTTATTGTTAAGCATCAGGTGTATCAGGTGTACCTTTGACCTTACCGCTTCACTCTCAGAGGCGATTACGGTGGGAAGCAGCTTCACCTGGCGGTTTACATGGGCAGCAAGCCTGACGCTGTCAGCCATGCTCTTGCGGCTGTATATCTTCTGCTTCCGGTAGTTGCGGCCGAAGAGAGCATAAATTATCATCCCGGCACCGGGAACGAACAGGATCACAAGAATCCATGAGAGGGTTTTGACAGGATTCCTGTTCTCGAACACTATCATCAGGCATACGGAAAATACTGTGATCAGGTAGAGAACCGCGAACACATTCTTAAGAACAGATAGTATGTTTCCTGCAAGAAGCATTTATCTTTCTGACTCACATCCTTCCGTAAAAGTAAAAAAAAACTCCTCCGCCAGGTAACGGAGGAGTTGATTTGTATGCTATTACTCCTAGAAAATGAAGCCTACCTGCAGAAGGAGGGCTCCAGTCCTGTCATCAAATTCAAACGTCTCTCCCCCGATTGTTATCCCATCTCCAAACTGGTTGAGGTTTCCCTCATATCTTACATCCAGGGTCAGCTTTTTGAACAGATCGAGTCCGACACCTGCCTGATAACCAAAGGTGGCCTTTTTGTAGGTTGCAATTTCAGCCATCTCTGACGGTTCGGAAAGCAGAATTGAAGCAGCCGGGCCTGCATTAATCCTGACAGGTCCCAGTTTAAAGCCAAGCAAAACAGGAATATTGAGCTTTGTAAATTTCTGATCCAGCAACTCATCAACAGGCTGACCGTCAACGACACCTTCGTATTTCAGTGAATTTGTTGCGGTGGCAAGGAGAAACTCAGGTTGCAGGTAAAATCCCGCAAGCGATACCCTCAGGAAAGCGCCACCCTGAAATCCCCACTCAGCGTTTTTGGCGTTCTGAAGAACTACATCAACACTTGACTGTGACAGATCGAGGTTGGTGAATGTGAAGTCAGTGCTTGCTCCGGCCTTAAGACCAAACTTAACCTGCGAAAAGAGAGGTGCGGCAAGAACAAGTGCAAGAATAGCGACAATGAACTTTTTCATTTTACTTCGGATTTAGTTAATAGAACCGGTAATTGTTCTGATTAACGCAAGAATAAGGCCAAAGGTTGCAGTAAAGAGGTAAAATGAGGCTCTTTTTTTTACTTTTTGGCCAGTTCAGCGAAGATAACCTCCTTCATCCGGTCGAATTCCTCTCTTTCAAATAGTCGGGTAAGGAAGATAATCTTCCCGTCTCTGTCGATAATTATATTACGGGTAACACCGGCTTCCTTCTGTGCATAGAGTCCGAAGATATCTGCGCCCGGGTCAAGTGCCAGGGGATAAGTTATCTTCATATCGGCTCTGAATTTAACGACTGTCTCCTCCGGCTCGTCGCGGTCTATTCCTATCACCACCAGACCTTTTTCCTTACCCGGCAGCCATATCTCCTCTTCTATGAACGGCATCTCCTTGCGACAGACACCGCACCAGCTTGCAGTGAACTGCAGCATTACAACCTTGCCTTTCAGGTCTGAGAGGCGGTAAGTCTTCCCGCCGGCTTCCCTGACTGTAAAATCAGGAGCGGCATCGCCTGTCTTCACAAGGTAGTTGTGTTCGTAGACCTTCTGTTCCTGTGACAATGCTGACAAGGTTACCAGTGTTGCTGCTGCAATAAGTAAGAGTCTTTTCATTTCCCCGTTTGTTTGCGCCCCAAAAATACAATTTTTGTTGGTTGCATGTCATAAGTCCTTAAAGTCGAAAGTCCATAAAGCCGGGTAATCGAAAATCGCAAATCGCAAATCGCAAAATTCAAAGTCTATAAAGTCGGGTAATCGACAATCGCAAATCGACAATCGACAATTCAAAGTCTATAAAGTCGGGTAATCGACAATCGCAAATCGCAAATCGACAATTCAAAGTCTATAAAGTCGGGTAATCGAAAATCGAAAATTCAACTATTCCTCCGTCACAATCTCCACATAGCTGCTGCTTGTGCGCAGTTCGAGGTATCCCTTGCCCGACTCCCGGAAGCCATACTCGAAGCAGTAAAACCATCTCACTCCCTCCTGCGTTTCCACCAGGTGGGTGAAGAAGGTGAAGTTATAGCCCTGGGCTATCAGGGCATCACGGTGTATCCGTTCATGACCGGCTTCAATCAGATCGTACAGGATCTTGCGGTTGCGCCTGAGCTGGGCATGGACATTCCTTACATAATTATTCTGATCACGGTTAAGGCGGTTATTGTAGTTGTTGCGGCACTGGTCAGAACAGAATTTTTTATCAGACCGGCCCAGGAGCCTGGCTCCGCAGTCAAGACATACTCGTTCCACAGCGAAATGTTTTGATAAAGTTAAAAAATAAAACATAAAGCATAATCACATATCACATTGATTTTGATCGGCAAAAACGTTTTCAAACGGATATAACCGACTGCTAACCGGATAGAAATGGTTAACAACCGGATCATGTGCCGGAGAGGGTGCACTTTTGTATCGTTAACCGCATTAATAACTTAAAAACAAGAATCATGAATGCATTGAGAAACAAAGTTCAGCTGATCGGCCGTCTCGGCCAGGATCCGGAGATCAAGACGCTTGAAAGCGGCAAGAAGGTGGCACACTTCAACCTCGCCACCAATGAGAGTTACAAGAGTGCCGACGGCACAAAGACAGAGGAGACAACCTGGCACAGCATCGTTGCCTGGAACGGGCTGGCTGAACTCTCTTCGAAGTTTCTGCAGAAGGGCAGGGAGGTCTGCATCGAGGGCCGCATAAGCTACCGTTCCTACACTGACAAGAACGGGGTGCCGAAGAGTGTCACGGAGATAGTGGCGTCAGATATGGTTCTGCTCAGCTCAGGGGGTAATGCCAAAGATGACATGCCCAAAGAGGGCAAGGTCAGGGAAGGCAAGCTGAAGGAAAAGATTGCCTGAGGTTCAGGCGTGTGCGGGTGATGCGTGTGGAATGGCCGTCTCGCGGGCAAGCTCCGGTTTTGAGCCGGAGCTTGTTTTCATTTTGCAGTGCCGGTTTTTTTATTTTGCAGTGCCGGTGGGTTCATACCCGGACTTTACCCAACCGGCCGGAGCTGGAAATATTTCTTTATCTGCCCGCGGCTGTACGGCCTGCCCTGAGAGCCTGTATGTTAAGTCCGACAACCTCCTCTCCCTTGCGGCTGAAGAGCTTTCTGACAGCATTTTCAAGCGTCTCAAAAGGCATGGAGATGAATGACGAGGCAGCGCCAAGAATAACCATGTTCCCCGACCTCGATGACCCCAGGCTCTTTGCTATGGCGTCAGCATCAAGTACAATGGAGTTGCCTGTCTTTTCAAGCTCAGCCATGATTGCAGCAGGATCAGGGTAATCCTGTATGTTTATATAGGGTACAGAACTGGTGACCACCCAGCCGCCGGGTGAGAGCCATGGAAGATATCGGAGCGCCTCCATCGGCTCAACACTGATAATCAGGTCTGCCTTGCCGTGGGGTATCAGATCGGAGTGTATCTCCCTGTCGGAAAGCCGGAGGTGCGACTGCACATCACCGCCTCGCTGGCTCATGCCATGAACCTCCGATTGCTTCAGGAACAGGTTCGCTTCAACGGCAGCAAGGCCAATTGTGGCAGCTATGGTTAGGATACCCTGTCCCCCTACTCCTGCCAGAATAATATCACATTTCATCTTATTCACCTGTTTTGTTTTTCTCTGCAGCTTCGCTCTTTTTACTTCTTGATGCTGTCTGAATACACTCTCTTCTTGCCACTATGACTGACAGCCCGTTATGCTTCAGCTCCTCCCTGAGTACCGCCTTGTTCTCCTCGTGATTCTTCCGGAGGGGAATGATGATCCTCAGGTGTTCGCGGCTCACTCCGAGACCGAGACAGATGCTCTCTATCCTGTCAGTTGCCTGCGACTTCTGGCCACCGGTCATGCCTGTAGTGGAGTTATCAGAGATGATCAGGGTGACCGGGGAGTCCTTAACGACGGCATCAAGCAAGCCTGTCATCCCCGAGTGCGTGAAGGTAGAGTCGCCGATAACGGCCACAGCAGGACTGAGACCGGCATCAGCTGCGCCTACCGCCATCGTCACCGATGCTCCCATATCGACACATGAGTTGACCATGTTGTATGGCGGCAGAGCCCCCAGCGTATAGCATCCTATGTCAGAGAAAACCCGGCCTGGTCCGAACTCATCCATCGCCTCTGCAAGCGCCGCATAGACGTCGGCATGGCCGCATCCCTTGCAGAATGACGGCGGTCTCTGGCGTACAACCGTTGGCACATCCTTGCCTATGGTTGATTCCATGCCAAGAGCTGCTGCCACAATGGAAGGATTCAGCTCCCCGTCACGGGGCACAGTGCCGTCCATTCGCCCGAGCACCTTCACGTCCCTGTCGAGGAGCCCCCGAAGCTGCTCCTCGATTATAGGATATCCTTCC
>Ga0209467_1001440_pt1 | contig 20936 bp, 17 predicted proteins | sample Higcelwee11metaG_FD_187175 | JGI IMG/M metagenome (GOLD analysis project Ga0209467, IMG submission 187175) | Freshwater pond sediment microbial communities from the University of Edinburgh, under environmental carbon perturbations - High... | ecosystem: Environmental > Aquatic > Freshwater >...
GCGTGGCTTGCCGGCGCGGGTGTAGATATGCACCGGCAGGGCCTCCAGGATCTGGGTGAAGTCCACGAGTCGCGCGCGCCGTTCGTTCAGCCCCAGGCCGGGCGCCACCTGGGCCTGGCCCGCGACCAGGAGCCGCACGGCGTCCTCGCTGTTCTCGGCGCTGATGAAGCGCAGGGTGTAGCCGGCGTCCGCGGCGGCGCGGCGCAGCACCTCCACGGCGAAGCCCGTTGGCGTGCCGTCCCTGGCGGCGGCGAACAGCGGCGGCAGCCCGGTCGGCGCCGCGGCCACGAGCTCGGCCCGGGGCTTGTCCGCCTGGGCGGCCGGCGCGGTCGTGCCGGCCGCGGCCAGCGCGCAGCAGGCCAGCGCCGCGCAGCCCAGGCGCCGCCACAGGGGCGGCTGACGGGTCGGGCTTTGGCGGTGTGCCGTGATGCGCCGCATGGCAGGCTCCGGGTTGTCAGGCGGGCGAGCCCAGTGCTCGCCTCAGGTATTCCTCAAGCGCCTTGACCTCGACGGGCTTGGGCAAAAACCAGGTGGCCCCGATGCCGAGCAGGCCGGAGATGTCGTTGACGCCGATGAAGGCGGACATGGCCAGCACGGGCAGCTCGCGCAGGCGCTCCACGCCGCGCACGTTGCGGATGAGCGTGGTGCCGTCCATGCCGGGCATCATGATGTCCGTGATGAGCAGGCTGAAGCTGTTCTCGGCCTGCAGCGCCTCCCAGGCATGCCGCCCGTTGGGGCTCACCAGGGCGCTGTGGCCCATGCGCTCCACCACGAGCGAGACGAATTTCTGTGAGACGGGATCGTCCTCGGCGATGAGCACCTTGTGCATGGTCTTCCTCCGGGGGGAATCTGGCGAGGGTCGAGCGACAGAGCGACCGCCGCGCCACAGTGCATGATCAAGAACCATTCCAAGCGCCGGCTGGCGTGGGGCGGGAGGGGCGGTCCCGTTGGACCGCGGCCTGGAACCGCCCTTCGCGGCGGCTATTCCGGGAACTCCGGAATGCCTGGCGCGCCCCGCCGGGCGCGCACCAGCCCGTGCTTGCCCAAGAGTTCATACAGCCGGGCGGTCTTGAGCCCGGAGAGCGTCGAGGCCAGGGCGGTGTCGCCGCCGGCCTGGTTCATGAGCGCGGTGAAGTAGGCCGCCTCGGCCTGTTCCAGGGCGGCCGCGCGGTGCTCGCGCCAGGGCGGCAGGCGCGCGGCCGTCGCCGCCGTTGCGGGCGCCTCGGCCATGGGCGGGTCCGGCCGCGCGGACACCCGGCCGCGCATGAGCCGCACGCGCAGGTCGATGGGCAGATGCTGCGGCAGGAGCACCCGCTCTCCGAGGGCCGAGACCAGGCTCATGTCCACGGTCTGCAGCAGCTCGCGCACGTTGCCGGGCCAGTCGTGGGAATTGAGCAGCTCCAGATACTCCGGGCTGAGCTCCGGGCTGGGCTGCCCGGTCTGCGCACCGTGGCGCGCGAGCCGCCAGTGCAGCAGAAGCTCGATGTCGCCCTCGCGCTCGCGCAGGGGCGGCAGATCCATGCAGAAGGCCCCCAGGCGGTAGAGCAGATCCTGGCGGAAGGCCCCGCGCTGGGCCATGCCGGCCAGGTCGCGGTTGGTGGCCGCCACCAGGCGGAAGTCGCTGTGGCGCACCTGGCCGCCGCCAACGGGCCGGTAGCTGCGCTCCTGGAGCACGCGCAGGAATTTGGCCTGGATGGGCAGCGGCAGCTCGCCGACCTCGTCGAGGAAGAGCGTGCCGCCGTCGGCCTGCTCGATGAGCCCGGCCTGCTTGCGGTCCGCGCCGGTGAAGGAGCCGCGCTCGTGGCCGAAGAGCAGGGACTCGGCCAGGGTGTCGGGCAGGGTGGTGCAGTCCACCACCACGAAGCGGCCCGGGGAGCGGGCGCCGCTGAAGTGGATGGCGCGGGCGAAGATCTCCTTGCCGGTGCCGGTCTCGCCGGAGATGAACACGTCCACGCCGCTGGCCGCGGCCATGCCGGCCTGGGCCAGGCAGGCGGCCAGGCGCGTGCTCTTGCCCACGATGCCCGTGTCCTGCGGGAGCACGGGCGCGCGGTGGCGGCGCTTCTCGTCGCGGTAGGCCAGGGCGCGCAGCATGGGCAGGATCATGCGGTCCACCGAGGCGGGCTTCTCGATGTAGTCCCAGGCGCCGCAGCGCAGGGCCAGCTCGGCGCCGTCGGGGTCGCCGCGGCCGGTGACGACGATCACCTCGGGCGGTTCCTGGACGGCGCGGATGCCCTCCAGGGCCTCGATGCCGCTTCCGTCGGGCAGGCGCACGTCCAGGTAGGCCAGGTCGATGCCGCCGCCTTCAAGCAGCCGGCGGGCCTCGGCCAGGGTGGCGGCGGCCAGGGCCTGGTGGCCCTGGCGCGCCACGGCGCTGGTCAGCAGCTCGCGGAACAGGTCGTCGTCGTCCACCACCAGGATGTTGGCCATGCGCCCTCCGACCGGATTTTTCCGCTATTTCCGGAACGATTCTGGAAAAACCGTACACCTGGGCATGGGTTTTGACCAGATAAAAGAGCCAGAATCTTTCGAGAGAAATGATAACCAGCGAGAATACGAAGGAAACAGCGCACTGGCACGGATATTGTTTAAAACATGCCGTGCGCCGGGCGGCAACGTTCCCGGCGGCCGCGTCGGTTGGACCGACGTGTCTGCCGGGCAGGTGGGGGGCCTGCCCGGCTCTTTTTTGCCCCGCGGGCAGGGACGATGCCTGATCACCAGCCTAGAAGCGCGCGTACAGGAAGGGCGTGAAGCCCTCAGCAGCGAAAAGCACGGACAGCCAAACCAGGCTGAGCAGCGCCGCCGGCGCATACCAGCGCCCTCCGCGCAGCAGCAGCAGATCCTCGCGGCCCAGACCGCGCAGGGCGTGCGCAATGAGCGTCAGCGCCAGCGCCCCCCAGACGAACGGGTGCACCCAATGCACCGGCCCGCCGCCAAAAAGCGCCGCGCATATCCGCCACGCATGGTCAAGGCTCTCGGCCCGGAAGGGGATCCAGCACAGGGTCGCGAACAGCGCGCAGCCCGCCCAGGCCAGCGCCCCGGAAAGCCGTGAATGCGCACGCCTGCCGCGCATCTCCCGCCAGATCCGGTGCAGGCCCAGCCCCAGCCCGTGCAGCCCGCCCCAGAGGACGAAGGTCCAGCCCGAACCGTGCCAGGCCCCGCACAAGAGCATGGCCAGCATGAGGTTGGCCTGGGTGCGCGCCGCGCCGCGCCGGCTGCCGCCCAGCGGAATGTACAGGTACTCCCTGATCCAGGACGACAGGCTCATGTGCCAGCGCCGCCAGAACTCGGAGGGATTCCGCGCGGCGTAGGGGAAGTCGAAGTTCTCCGGCAGGCGCACGCCCAACATCCGCCCCGCGCCGACGGCCATGTCCGAGTAGCCGGAGAAGTCCAGGTAGATCTGCAGGGCGTAGGCCGCCACGGCCGCCCAGGTGGAGGCCGCGTCGTAGGCCCCGATGTTGCCGTAGACCTCGCTGACATACAGGCCCAGGCGGTCAGCCAGCACCAGCTTCTTGAACAGGCCCATGGAAAAGCGCCGGAAGCCGTCGTACAGCCCTTCGGCGCTTGGCGCGGCAAGCCCGTCGAGCCGCGGCAAAAGTTCCTCGGCCCGCACGATGGGCCCGGCGGAGAGCACCGGGAAGAAGGTGGCGAAGCAGAGCACGTCGAGCGGGCTGGTGCGCGCGGCCAGGCGGCCGGAATGCACCGCCGCGAGGTAGGTCACGGCCGAAAAGGTCTGGAACGACAAGCCCAGTGGCAGGATCAGCCACAGCGTCGAGCCCGGCGCGGCGGCCAGGAAGAAGCCGGCGTATTTGAAGAAGCCCAGCAGGCCCAGGCGACAGCCCAGGCCGGCCACGAACAGGGCCTTGCGGACGGCGGGGTTGGCCGCGCGCGCCATGCCCAGGCCGCAGGCCCAGTCGGCCAGGGCCGCGCCCACGAGCAGCGGCAGGAAGCGCGCGTCCCACCAGGCGTAGAAGTACAGCCCTGCCAGGGCGAGAACGGCCTTGCGCGCCGTGGTCCCCTTGAGCAGCCGCAGGGCCAGCAGGCTCGCGCCGAGCAGCAGCAGGAACTCAACGCGCCAGAAGGGCATCGGGATGCTCCTTGATGTGGCGCAGCACGGCCTGGGCCACCAGGCGGTGCCCGTCCTCGTTCAGGTGCCCCTGGCCGGGCGGGGAGTTGAAGAAGCCGCGCGGGAAGCGGCCGGTGGCCTTGTGGAAGGCCAGAAAGTCCGGCCCCATGTCCAGGAAGGCCACGCCGTTGCGCAGGCATGCGGACTTGACCGCAGCCACGGCGGGCTCGCCAGGTGAGTCATTGCGGATCTCGCCGCCGCACAGCCTCGGAACGACCGGAAGAAACACGATGAGCATGGGGTCTGGTGTTTGGCTGCGCAGATTGGACAGCAGAAAGTCGAGAAGCCTTGCCAGGCGAGCGGGCACGGGCTTGCTGGCGGATTGGGCCGACGGAAACGCCTCAGCCGGACCGAGGCGAAAACGCAGCGACGAGGACAGGGCCTTGCGCAGGACGCGGTTCGGTCCGGCCAGTTCCAGTGCGCGCACAAGATGTCCGTAGCGAAGGTGGTATTCTCCGTACACGGCGGTTTCGAATACGAGATTTGGCTCGGGCGCGCTGCGAAACTCGCAGTGCCCGGGACGGGGGATGTCCGGCAGAAACTCGTCGATTTCCGCCACCACGAAGACGTGCAGGGCCACCGGCGCGAAGACCGGCGCGTAGGGCCTGAGCCGGAAGAGGTCGTCGATGATCCCGTCGCCCGAAACGCCGAGCCCGACGCCGTCCAGGGCCAGGCTCGACCGCCGGGCCAGGCGCGTGAACACCCGATCCATGTGCTCGGCGTCGTCCACCTGCAAGGCCTCCACATAGGAGTCGCCCCAGAAGACGACCTTGGGCCCCGCGGGCAGTCGGCCCTCCGGCAGGCTGCGCAGCCCGTGCTCCCCGGCCGTGGTCCGGGCGAAGCCTTCGCTGCGCTGGCGCATGGCTGTCCCGGGCTTGGGCATGTAGCGGCCGACAGCCGGGTCCAGCGCAACCGGCTGCACCGTGTCCAGCAAAACCGCGCCGGCGGCCCAGGCCACGGCAAGGGACAGCGCCATGCCGAGCACCCAGTGGAGCGGTCGCGGCAGGTTCACGGCCCCTCTCCGCACAGGCCCAGAAGCAGGCCTTCCGTGGCCGCCACCATGCGCTCCATGCTGAAATGCCCCTCCACGCGTGTGCGGCAGGCGGCGCGCAGCGACTCGCCCTCGCGCTCCAGGCGCGCCAGCAGGCCGGCCAGCCCGGCGGCCAGCGCGGAAGCGTCGCCGCAGGGGACAACCGCGCCCGTCTCGCCCACCAGCAGCCCGGCGTCGCCCGCGTCCGTGGTCACGCAGGGCGCGCCGCAACTCATGGCCTCGCCGAGCACGTTGGGGAAGCTTTCGCTGGCCGAGGCCAGGCAGAGCAGATCCAGCGCGTTGTAGACCCGCGTCATGTCCTGCCGCTCCCCGGCCCAGGCGAGCCGCCCCTCCAGCCCCAGCCCGGCGGCCAAGCCGCGCAGCTGCGCGGCATAGGCCTCCGGCCCGCCGCCCACGCACACGAAGCGCACGTCCGGACGCTCCGCGGCCAGCAGCGCCGCGGCGCGCAGGAAGTTCGCGTGGCCCTTGACCGGGTCCAGCCGCGCCACCAGGCCGATGAGCGGCTGATCGCCCGCCGCGCCCCACTCCGCGCGCAGCTCCAGCCCAAGCGCCCTGTCCGGCCGCAGGCGCGTGGTGTCGATGCCGTTGTGCGCCACGACCACGCGAGCCGGGTCGAAGCCGCGCCTGAGCGCGTCCGTCCGGCCGGCGTCGGAGTTGGCGATGACCAGGTCCGCCCGTGCCGAGAGCCTGGCCTCCAGGCCGAGCAGCAGACGCGAGGCGCGGCCGAACGCATAGCTGGAATGGGTCACGCTGGTGGCGCGCAGGCCCATGACCAGCCGCGCGCCGGGCGCGAAGGTCTTGAGCAGCGCGCCGAGCACGCAGGCCGTGGGCAGAAAGGCGTAGTGCGCCTGCGGCCGGAAGGAGCGCAGCAGCCCGGCGAGCGTGTAGGCCACGCGCAGATTGTCCAGCCGGCTGCGCTTGCCCAGCTCCACGAGCCGGGCGTTGCCCAGGGACTGCGTCAGCGGTCCGCCTTTGCCCAGGGTGACGGCGAGCACCTCGTGCCCGCGCGCGGCAAGCCCGGCGGCCAGGCTCGCGAACTGCCGCTCCGCGCCGCCGGTCTCCAGGGAGGGGATGCTCAGAAGCAGGCGCATGGCCTTCCGCCGCCCGGTTTTTGAAGGTTCATCATCCGCTCGTAGCCGAGGCGCCGGGCGCGGTCAAACGCGGTCCTGCTCCGCGCGCCAGGCCAGGAACATCAGCACGTCCCAGAGGATGTAGGTCCAGTGCTGCGAGCCGGAAAGCAGCTCGGCCCACATGCGATCCACCTGCCGGAAGTCCAGCACGTCGGAACACTGCCGGCGGCCCGTGGCCAGCACGTCCTCGGCCCAGGGCCTGAGTTCGCCGGGCAGCCACTTCTGCAACGGGATGCCGAAGCCCATCTTGGGCCGCTCCACCAGTTCGCGCGGGACGTGGCGATACAGCAGCCGGCGCAGCAGGTGCTTGCCCTGGCCGTCCCGGATCTTGAAGGCCGTGGGCAGGCTGGCCGCGAACTCCACCACGCGGTGGTCGAGGAGCGGCACGCGGGCCTCCAGGCTCACGGCCATGCTCGCCCGGTCCACCTTGGTCAGGATGTCGTCGGGCAGGTAGGTCAGCACGTCCCAGAGGGACATGGCCCGGAAGCGGTCGTTTTCGGCCGCGACGAGATCGATGGCCGTGCGGGCTTCCGGCCCGGCCCCGCGCACCAGCTCGGCCGGACGCGGGTGGTGCGACACAAGCCGCTTGTAGAAGGCCGGGAACTCCATGATGCCCACGGCGTCCAGCCGCCACAGGGCGCGCTGGCCAAAGCTGCCGACAAGTCCGGCCAGGCGCTCGGGCCTGAGGCGCGACAGCCCGGCGGCAGCCGCGCGCAGCGGGCCGGGGATGCGCGCCAGGCGCTCCCACCACGTCTGGGCGTGGAAGTAGCGGTCATAGCCGAAGAACAGCTCGTCCCCGCCGTCGCCGGACAGGGCGACCGTGACGTGCCGCCGCGCCAGGCGGCACACCGCGTAGGTCGGCACCTGCGAGGAGTCGGCAAAGGGCTCGTCCCAGAAGCGCGGCAGCAGCGGCACGATGTCCAGCAGGTCGCGTTCGCTGACCATGAGTTCGGTGTGCTCCGTGCCGAGATGTTTGGCCACGGCCGCGGCGTGCGGGGCCTCGTTGTAACGCTCCTCCGCAAACCCGATGGAGAAGGTGCGCACCGGGCGGCTGCTCTGGGCCTGCATCAGCGCCACCACCAGGGAGGAGTCGATGCCGCCGGACAGAAAGGCCCCCAGGGGCACGTCGGCGAGCATGCGCAGGCCCACGGCGTCCGTGAGCAGCGCCGCCAGCCCGTCCAGGGCCTCGTCCTCGGTCCCGGCAAAGGGCTCGGCCGCGCCGCGCGCGGAGACCTCGGCCGCGTCCCAGTAGCGCGAAAGCGCCGGCTCCAGCCCGGCCCGCACGGTCAGGATGTGCCCGGCGGGCAGCTTGCGCGCGTGCGCGTACACGCTGTGCGGGGCCGGGATGTAGTTGTGCCGGAAGTAGAGGGTCAGCGCGCCGCGGTCCAGCCCGGCGTCGAAGTCCGGGTGCGCGCGCAGGGCTTTCAGTTCCGAGCCGAACACGAAGTCCCGGCCGGCGAAGCCGTAGTAGAGCGGCTTGATGCCCAGGCGGTCGCGCACAAGGGACAGCGTGCGCTCCTTTGCGTCCCACAGGGCGAAGGCGAACATGCCCACGAAGCGCTGTACCGCCGCCGCAAGCCCCCACTGTTCGATGGCCGCGAGCATGACCTCGGTGTCCGAGCCGCCGCGGAAGGCGTGGCCCAGGGGTTCAAGCTCGGCGCGCAGCCGCGCGAAGTTGAACACCTCGCCGTTGAAGCAGATGACAAAGCGGCCCGAGGCCGAGGCCATGGGCTGGCGGCCCAGCGGCGAGAGGTCCAGGATGGACAGCCGCCGGTGGCCCAGCCCCACGCCGGCCGCCTCGTCCCGCCAGAGATCCCAGTCGTCCGGGCCGCGGTGGGCCAGCGTGTCGGTCATGCGCCGCAGCAGGCCCTGGGCTGCGCTGCACGGGGCGGGGGAGAGGATGCCGGTTATTCCGCACACGGGCGGCCTCCCTGGCGCGGGGCGCCGTCGAGGGCGGAGCGGAAGGTGAATTCGTTGCAGCCCAGTCCCCCGCCCATGGTCTTCAGGAACACGAGTTCGAAGCCGCGCGGCCGGATGCGCCGGAACACCTCGTCCGGCGCGGCTGTTTCAAAGGGATAGCCGCCGGCCCAGTCCACGTAGTCATGCCAACGGCTCATGCCGCGCTGGGCCTTGTAGGCGCGCCAGTCGGCAAAGGGCAGCGGCGATTTGAGGTGCAGCACGCGGTCCAGCATGTGCCACCACTTGAAGTAGGCGCAGGTGAGTCCTGCGAGCAGCAGCTGCGCTGGCGCGGGCGAGCGGACATAGAGCCGCTTCAGCGCGGTCCAGACCTTGGTGGCCAGCCCCTGGCGGTTGTACAGGGCCAGGGAAAGCAACCCGTCGGGTGCCACCAGCGGCAGCGCGTTGTCCACGGCCCGCCACATGTCGCCGGTGTGGTGCAGCACGCCCCAGGAATAGACCACGTCGGCCTGGCCGACCCGCGCGAGGTAGTCCGCATCCAGGGCCGAGCCTTGCTCGATGGTCCAGAGCGGGTCGTCCGGGAAATAGCGCTGGCGGAGAACCTCTGTGCAGGCCACGGACTGCGGGTCGTAGTCAAAGGAATGCACCCGCGCCCCCAGCCGCCGCGCCGCCAGAGAGGAAAGCCCGCTGCCGCTGCCGATGTCCAGAAAACGCTTGCCGTCCAGACGCTCGACACCGAGCAGCGCCTTGAGCGAGGCCTCGGACGAGGCGATGCGCTCGGCATCGAGCACGTTCAGAAAGGCCTGCCAGTTGCGGCCGAAGGCGAATCTCTGTTCGGTGTTGTTTGTCATCATGGTTCCTTGTGCACGGACTGTTCTGCCTCGGCCGAGGGGGCTCGACCGAGGGCCTCGACAGGCAAAGTGCTTGCTGTCCCGTGCACTGCGTTGGCAATCGTCCCACAACTTCAGGGGCCGCGCATGGCGAAGCGCTCCACCGGTTTCATCGCGCGGGGGGCAGTGGCAAGGCGTGCAGCTGTCCCACACAGAGCACCAGCAACTCCGGAAGATGCGAATCGCCGGACCTCTACCGGGCATCTTTCCTGCTTCGCACCACCCTGGCGGGCACACCAACCGCGACGCTGTAGGGCGGGATGTCGCGCGTCACAACAGCCCCGGCCCCGATGATGGAGCCTCTCCCGATGATGACGTTCATGGTCACCACCACATTGGCGCCGATCCATACATCATCCTCGATGGTCACTGGCCCGTAGGTGAGTCCCTGCTCCTTCATGGGAATATCCACCTGGTCGTTGTTGTGGCGAGAGGTGTCGATGACCACGTTGGGACCTATCATGACGTTGTCGCCTATGCGCAGAGGAGCCAAGCCGTTTGATCCAAGCCGCACATTCTTGTTCAGATACACGTGGGCTCCCAGCGACAAAGGCGCCCTGGGGCACAAGAGTGTACAACCCTTCTCGATGCACACCCCCCGCCCAAGCGAAAGGTTGCCGAGTCCCAGTATGGAGACGCCGGATTCGAGGTCGAATACTTTGCCAGACGCCATGAACGGGGCGCAGCACACCCTGCGCAGAAAACATCCCAACCGCCCAGGGATGCCGAACAGAAATGCTGACAACAACTCCAGCGGCATCCTCATCACGGAACGAAGCGTCATAGTGCCACCCCGGAACGGGTTATGCTATCATTCCACATGGCCATCACCGATTCCTCAGAATACCGCTGACTGCTTTGGCGAGCCTTTTCTCCAAGTTCCTTTCGCAGCACCGGATTCACGATCAACCGCTCAAGCGCATTGGCAAGACTGGTGTAATCGGAGGGCGGCACCAACAGCCCGTCCTCCCCGTTGGTGATGATCTCGCCCGGCCCGCTTGGACAATCCGTGGACACGCAGGGTAACCCCGAGGCCATGGCCTCGCACAGCGCGTTGGGAAACCCTTCGTAGCGTGATGACATCACGAAAATCACCGCCTGCTCCAATAGTCCGCCGACATCACTCACCTGGCCAAGAAAATGGACACGGCCTGCAAGGCCAAGCGACCGGACCAGCCCTTCAAGTTCGACCAGTAGCACGCCGCCGCCCGCGATGCACAGCGTCCACTTGTCGTGCCTGCGCGCCACGTCGGCAAAGGCCTGTATGAGAGTGTCATACCCCTTTTGCGGGTAGAGACGGCCCACTGCGAGGATCGCGTTGGCGGGCAGGGGCGGCGAGCTGCCCTGGAGTCTCAAGGTAGATACAGGGTTTGGAATGACGGTGATTTTTCGTTGCAGATAGCGGGGGAAGTAGCGCCTTGCGGCTTCGGTCTGCACCACCACTTCCGCGGCAAAGGGATAGGTCGCCAGCCTGAGCGCATCCCAGAAGCGACCGATATCCTCGTATTGTGGGTCTATCCGCTCCGAAACGATCACCGGAAGCCGGCTGCCCAGCATGGCCGCGAGGGTTCTGATGTTCGCCGTGTCGATGAAGCTGATGACCACGTCCACCCCGGCCTGGAGTATGGCCCGCCGGATCGTGACCAGCCGGTTCCAGTTGTTCTTCAGACTGGCGGTGATGGAATGCGACTGCTTGGCGAGGTTGAGATATGCGAGCTGAATGCCCGAATTCACGGGATAAAAGGAAGGCGAGGAGCCGTCCTCAAAGCTGTAGAGCACCACCGAATGCCCGGATCGATGCCAGTAGTTGGCCATGTTGACAATGACGCGCGCGGCTCCGCCACCCTCCAGCGTGGAGGTGAGCAGACCAACTTTCATTTGTCCTCTCCGAGCCTTAGGCGTGCCAAGACGAACAGGTTGCCGTAGCAGGTGTTCGTGGTGTCCAGCTTGTCGAGCAACAGGCCGATCATGTTCATAAGAAAGCTCAGAGCGATCAGCGCAGGTGAAAGAAGAATTTTGATCAGGTATCCGACCACTGTCGCGCCCAGTTGATTCTCCAGCCAGCACAGGAAAAGAATGACCATGGAGCTGCCGATGCCGCCTTGCCGCTCCAGATACTCGACATCATAGTTCGGTAAAATTGCGCGCACCCCAAATTCGGAAAAGCGGCGGTAGTCGTGAGGCTTGCCGTGCACATGGTAAATAAATGGGACAGAAAGCACGAGCTTGCCGCCCGGCTTCAGCACGCGAGCCACCTCAGCAAGGAAGAAGTCGAGCTCCTCCACATGCTCAAGCACCTGCGTGCAGAGAATCGCGTCGAACTCGTTGTCGCCGACAGGGAATGGGGCTCCTGGATCAAGCAACAGGTCGACCCCGCGGTTGGGCACGATGTCCAGCCCCACGTACACGGCGGACGGGCCGAGGTGATGCCGATACGGCTGCATGCCACACCCCACATCAAGGATTTTGCCCTCCAGCCTTGTCAGAACCTGGGCAACGCACCGGTTGACATCCCTCGTTGCGAGCCATTGATAGTGCCACGGGTAAAGATACGGAGGCGAGCCGCACACCAGCCGGAATACCCTGTGGTGGGCGCTCGTCACTTGGATGAAGCTAGACTTGAGGATGGCGGCCATGCTCATTGGGCAAACTCCAAACAACTCATGAGACCTATTGAGCTATGCGCGGGCCATATGGCTAACTGATCCTCTTCAAAAAGCCTTTTGGGTTAAATGTAATGTAGAATCTTTCTTGCTCGCGATCAATGGAGAAGCTGTCATTCTCCTTGATGAACGTTTCAATCGCTTCATATGGCCCTCTGGATAGGCCGCCTTCAAGCCCGTGTCTTGTCACGCTGTCTTCAACGATGAAGTAGCTTCCTGGCGTTACATAAGTTGAATATTTGCGTAACACGTTAATGGTGTTTTCGTATGTATGAGAGCTGTCTTCAATCACGAGTACACGCTCTGTGTCCTTTATCATGCTCCTGACGACAGACTCCATTTCGCATGCATCACCTTCCAGCATCGTGATTCTGGGATGAGATGCTGCTCTCTTGTCAACATCGGACAGATCAATGTCGACACTGATGATGCGCCCATGCCCCAACAAGTCGAACATGTGGGCGAGAACGTACGCGCTTCCTCCGAAGCGTGTCCCGATCTCGATGACCACATCGGGCCGTATGTCGAAAATGAGTTGCTGGTAAACCCATACATCGTAAGGGTTTTTAAGCGTCTGGACGCCGAACCAATAGGTTTTGTGCATTATGGTCTTATGTATGTACGGCATGACCGACTTCACAGTGAATTTGTGGCCATCCTCGATGAATATGGTGTCAATGGTCTCAGGCAAAGACTGATACACTGAGGTGGCATCATCGGTGAAGTGACGCTTGCTGATGATGGAAAGGCCGAGCGGTGCAAGAATGCTATTAAGGATTTTTCGGGCGATAGACCTGATGGACTCATTCATCTTCGTCACTCCATTTGGCATTGTGGCTACGGTGCCGGGATAAAGGACCATTGCCTGGCAGGCTGGCCCCATCACCTGTTTCGGCCATGCCGTGGCCACATCATTCATCAATCGTTCTTCGGTTCCAACGAAGGCTGAAAAGCATCACGTCGTAACTGCCTGTATGCATCCAGCTAGGTCTTATTGTCTGCGCTTTTCGGCATGGGAGGATCCGCAGGACTCAGCAGCAAGGCTATGGTCTCTTCATGAAACACCTCTTCGCCTTTAGCCCACCACTTCAGGGCAAGAATATCAGCGATCGCCTCATCGGAAAATCTCTGGCCAACTACTTTGGCGGGAACTCCACCCAAAATGGAGTAGGGAGGGTATTCACCCTTGGGCACAACGCTGCCGGCGCCAACGATGCAACCGTCTGAAATATTCGCTCCAGCCAGAATTTTAGATTCCTGGCCGAGCCAGACATCGTTCCCTATGCAGATCGGTATGGAATAGCAGTCTGGCGGAAGTTGGCGGGTTTTGCCCTCGTAAATGATCGACAGAGGGTATACGGCCTTGGATTTATGGTTGTGGTTCGTGGAAAAGATAAAACAGCCTGGGGCGATGGAGCAAAAACTTCCGATGCGGACAGAGGCCTCTCCACCAATCCTACACCGGTTACCAATGGCAGTGAACTCTCCAACCTCAACGGCCCCGCCAATATAGGCGTTGTCTATCATGGCCCCTTTTCCCAATCTTGCATTGGGTGAGACATCGCTTTCGCTGGAGACAAAGGCATGTGGGAACCGCTTTCGGTAGCCACGGTACTGCAGCCAGCGCCAAATCCAGGCCGGTGCCATGTTTCTTAGCAACGATATCTTTTCCCTCTTGTGGAGCATCTCCAGGTACTTAGGTGTTGGCATAGGACATCCTCTGGTATCTGCTAAGAAAAGGACAGCTTCTGAAAGCCATCATCCTTTGACGAAAAGAGTTTTCCTTTCAAGGCGTTCAGATATTGCGCTGGATATTTGTGCCAATAGTTCAGTCCTGAGCAATTACCGCAACACGCGAATGCGTTTTTGTCTTTCCCAAGTATGCGACGTATCCTGGCACCCCTCATGCTGCTGAATATGTCATGATGCGAGTGCATTTCAGAAATGTTCCCCATGTGTAGATCTGCGGTGACGTTGTTACAGCAAGGAACTAGGTATCCATCACAGTTAAAAAATACTTCAACGTATGGGGAATGGCACCTTCCAGGGATTTTTTTGCTGGTAGGCAGAAGGATGATGTCATCAAGTTTTTCCTTGATGATGACATCACTTGCCTGGATGCCATGCTCTTTGGCGAAGCGTATAATCGCAGCTTTGTCATAGTCGCCGCTGACAAGGAACTGAGGATGCGCGGTACACTTCCCTGCAACAAGGATGTCGAGGTTTTGCATCACTTTTTCCCATTCACCGCCGATGCGATAATCTGTATATTCGTCCGGATTGGGGGTGTCGATAGAGCAGATCACGCGTAAGTGCTTCCACCTTGCCATTTCATGAGCCGCGCCAGGGGCAAAACTCAAGTTGGAGGAGAGCCAAGTCGGCTTGGATGCTGTCAATTCTAGTATCTTGTCGAAATTGGGATGAAATGTGGGCTCGCCGAACAGGTTGAGCACATATCCCTCGGCGACGGGTTCGGTGATCTGGACTATCTTAGTAAACAGTTCCGTCGGGATATACTTATTCTGCCGAACAAGAACTCCCGTCCCCGTTGGGCATAACGGACACTTCAGGTTGCATATGGAAGTCGGTTCGATCAGAACCATGCACTTGTAGCCTTGCGGAATCCGCCCAGTATTGCATGCCACATTGCATGCCATGGCAGCGGCATTCGCAGCCTTCATGAATAGCTGGCTCAACGTGCACCTCCTCGCACCTTTCCGGCAGGTTCGTTCTCCACCAGCCAGTCCCCCCATTGGACGAACAGTTCGTGCGTGAACAAAGCATAATCCCCGGCGTTCCTGGCCAGCGCATCCATGTCGCGGCAGTCGAACGCCATGCCCTTGGAACTCAGATAATGCGCCCTCATGGCGCATCTGGCACCATCCCTGTCTGGGACGAACGTCTTCACATACTCGTCGAAGCGCTGCGTGAAATCCGGATCATTCAAGTCTATGTGTAGCAGGTCCGGCAAGAAATTGTAGAACACATTGCCGAGCACCACTACTGGCCTATTCCGCAAATAGGACTCCCACCCTGCGGTTCCAGTCACGGCAAGCGTAACTGCACTGTGACCGGCAAGATCAAATGTGCTCACATACGGGTGCATGAATTCAACATTGTAAAATGATTTTAGTTTTGCGTAAAAGGATAGCGGACGTATCCCGATCATGGACGTGTGGTCCTTCACGTAGAGACAATAGTCGGACGGCAGTTTTTTTGCCACGTTGAATACAAAACTCTCATGGTGGGCGTACTGGTCACCGTAAAACATGTCTGTGACCTCTGGCGACTTGTGCAGCGGCAGGTAGACGAATTTTCGAGAGTAATCAGGACTTTTTGTTAATAAGTTGCCATGCATGAGACGATACATGCGAAGAGCTTTCGTTGGCCATTGCTTTATAGCGTTCGCCGAGGAATCGAGAAGACCCGCCTCCCGGTCAAAGACGTTGCGTTCATACTTAGAGATGTTCTCACGGATATGCTTCATGCCGCCAAACATGACGCCTCTTACGCTGGTGAGGAGAGATCGCGAGTTCTTTTCCACATGTTGTGGGCGTGTAGGGTTGTGCACAAAGCGGTCGTAGCATGCATCAGCTTGGGCTATTGCTGCCGGATCGAACGCGCCTCCATGACCGCTCTTCAGGGCATTAAAGGTCTGCTCCATGCCCAATTGCCGGCCAAGTGAATCCCGACCATAGAGCCGAAAGCCAACATGCCTTCCGGCGGTGATGCTCATGGCTGGGACGCCCTTGGCCAGCGCCGCGTCAGCCAGCAGGTTCCACAAGTAGAGCTCCCGACCAAGCAGAACGCGGGCGATGTCGTTCTCTATAAATATTTTGCGTGCCAATAAAAGGTAGATGACCTGGAGATTGCGACACGACCTGTAGTCCTGGATTTTGTAGAACATCCGGTCGAAGTAGGCCTTTTTGACGTTATCCCGTATACCCAGTCCGGCTTCGAGGCTGAGTTGCAGAGCATCAAGCGCGTCGTCGGCCATGGCCTGCACGGATTCGATATGATCAAAATAAAATTGTGGGACGCGATAAAACGTGCCGATCCCCATACTTTCCATCGTAGACAGCGAGATCTCCTCCTCGACCTGCTGCCACATGACAAGACAAACCACTGGCATGCAATGTTCGTGATGGATGGCAGGTACAACCTTCTCCATGTATGCAGAATGGATACAGCAAAGAACGGCTGGTCCTGATCCTTTGTCCGCAGCTTGCTGATTCATTGTCTGCATCAGGAGGCCCCCTTAAACTCGATCACGTGGTCCGCAACATCCAACATCCCTTTCTGGTGGGATATGGCGAGCACAGCTATGCTCGATTTCATCTTGGAAACACTCTGAAGAATAGCCCGTTCGGTTTCCTCGTCAAGCCCGGTTGTCGATTCATCCAAGATGAGCAACCTGGGTCTGGCGACGAGTGCGCGGGCTATCATCAGCCGCTGCTTTTGGCCTCCAGACAGGGAGCGTCCATGTTCGCCGACAATTGACTCGAGCTCGCCAGGCAGAAGTTCTACGAAGCTGCGGGCTCCGGCCGTTTCAAGGGCAGTCCAGATTTCCTCGTCGGAGCACTCGCGTCCCAAGGAAATATTTAGGCGAATCGTATCGTTAAACAAAAAGACCTCTTGCGGCACATAACCGATCTGCTCCCGCCACGCTCCGATATCAGCGCCCGCCAAATCCACGCCATCGACGAGCACGGCCCCCTTGCTAGGGGATAACAGGCCAGCAATCATATCGGCTACAGTCGTTTTACCCGCCCCAGAGGGGCCGCTCAATGCGGTAATCTCTCCCACTCTGACCATCATGCTGAAAGAGTCAAGCACCTGCTTTTCCCCATAGCACACAGAAACGTCGCGCATTTCGACGGCACGCTCAAGAACGACCCTTTCCGTTCCCGACTGATTTTCTCGATGCTTGGAAATATCTTCAATTTTGCCAATAAGTGACATCAGGCTGCCCTCAAGTGTTCCAAAATTTTGCAGCGAATGCTGGAAACTGGACAGCCGAGACAGGATTCTATGGAAGAAGAAAGCCATTGGCAGTATAAGCACCGCGTCCATTTTCAAAACCGAATAGGCTCCAAACAGGCCGCATGCCATTATGACAGTGATCACCGGTTCCTGAACAGAAAGCATAAGCCCCATGCCCACAGCCCGCTTTCTGGCAGCCTCCTCGCACAAATTAGCCTGCCTCTTGATGTGCCTAACGAAATGCTGTTCGACGTTCATCACCTTGAGCGGCTTTGCCCCAGCAAGAGAATCTGTCAACAAGACATTCATCGCGTTGAGCGCAGCAGCATGCCTTACTCCTGCCAACCTTACCATTTTAATCATTGCGTGGGATGCAAAAATCAACAACAGGCCGAATAGCAATCCAGAGAAAAGTAACTGCCAAGAAACATATAGCCCAACAAACAAATATACGACAGCCTGCAGTAAATATGATGTTGCCAAAGCCAGTATTCGTAACGCATTGCCGGCATGTGTGCATTCCGTCGACAATGCATAAGTCAACATGCCTGAAGGCTGCTTCACGAAGAAGCTCCAGTGCGTGCGGAGCAGGCAGTCAAGGAGGCTGACTCGCAAACGGGTCGAGACCTCTGCCTCGACGTAGCCCACCTGCCTTTGAGCGAGCAAAGTCAGCAACGCTTTGACCAGCATCGCCACAGTGATTACGATCAGCACGTTTGGCAACGTAGGATTGACACCCACCCCAACAAAAAGATCCTCTATTTGGGATACAAAAGGGTTGAGTGTATGCTGGTCGCTTATCATGATTGCAATTAGCGGAACGATGCTGATTGCGCCGATGGATTCAACAAAGCTAGACAGTAGCAAAAAAACAGAAGTTAACGCAGTTTGCCGAGGAAACTCCTTAAAGAAGAACACACAACTCTGTTGAAACGAGAAATTCTTCATGCTGCTAGTCTCGTGCTTGCGTATAAACAGTGTGGATCAGGTAATCCTGTATCAAAAAGCAAAATAAATAAAAGGTGCGGACGTTCCTCTCATATAAAAAGCAGCAAACATTAACATACCAACTAAGCCGCCTCTCACCGGCAATCTTAGAGCAATCCAGGCACGTCTGATCGTCTGTTTAGTAGTTTCTGCCGCTTGGATGAGAAACGTAACTCCAAGAAATGCACAACTGCGGACATCAATAGCGGCAGTGAAAGGCAATCTATATTCCTCAAAGTTAAAAAGTTTGCCTGCAAAATACATCAATGTATCAACGTCCGTTATTCTAAAAATCATCCAGCCATAAGCAATTAAAACAAAAGTGACGGATATACCAACAACTCTCGGAATTTTTAATTTAAGTCTGGTAATCAGCCGGTGCACAACAAGCAACGCACCGTGATACGACCCCCATAGCAAAAAATTCCAAGAAGCTCCATGCCAGATCCCGCAAAGTGTCATGGTGAACATCAGGTTTCCCAAGGTTCTACCCAATGCCACGCGACTGCCACCCAATGGTAAATACACATAATCACGGAGCCAACGGCCAAGTGTAATGTGCCACCGACGCCAGAAATCCGAAAAGTTGACTGACAGGTATGGCGCATAAAAATTGTGTGGCAATTCAATCCCACAGATCTTCGCCGCCCCACGGCCCATGTCCATGTATCCTGAGAAGTCACCCCATATCTGCACTGAATAGAGCAATACAGACATCAAAAGCGTCATCGGATCATATTCATTGGGAGAGGCAAATATGGGGTCAACAATTTGCGCGACACGATCAGCAAGTACAAGTTTTTTGAACAAGCCAAGTGCAAACAACTCTGTGCCAGCCAAAATGTCGTCTTCAGACGACTTCCTCAAGTCCTGAATTTGCGGCAGCATTTCATAGTGTTTGACAATTGGCCCAGCAATAAGCTGCCCAAAAAATGTCTGGAACAAGATGAAATTGCTAAAAGAGAGATCCTCAATGTCTCCCTTTGAATTGTCTAATAGAAAGGCAATGCCCTGAAGTGTATAGAAACTGATGCCAATCGGAAGTTTGTTCGTAAGCAAATACCGCGTCAAGTCCGATCCGACACACAACGATGCCTGTACAGATATCCATCCCCAATATTTCCAAAGACCAAGATTGATCAGCAATATGAATATGCTGATATTTCTAATAAGGTGGGCATGCGACGAATACCTTATGGTCAGTTTGATGCTAACCCACTGCGCATAAACAACGGCGCAAAGGACAAGAATTGTGACAAGATCTGACCATAATATAAAAATGCTGGAAGACAGTACAAGTACCCATTTGCGGCAAGAAGAATCAATGTTGCGCAACAAGACTGCCGTTAGGATGAGCAAAACTATGAATTCAGTCGACGAATATATCATGGCTGTCTTTAATGATATTTGCTAAGGCTGTTGTGAATTTTACTGCCCCGAGAGGATTCAGATGGTGCAAATCCATATTGCAATTCCCTTTCCCTTTCGCACCAAAATAATCGTGATCTGAAAGCCCGTACACCTCCATAGGGTAATTAATAAAATTGACGCCGAGGCGTCTTTTCACCACTGACAAATAGTCAAAACACTTTACGTGTGTTTTATATTTAGCTGTCACGGGCATAACCAAATAGATTACCGTGTCAGCAAGACTGCCTGCCAGTTGTGAAACCTCCTCAAACGAGGCGACCTCAACAGAACTAATCCCGGTCATAAACCGTTGTTCTGGATTGCTTTCCGGAGTGATCTCCCTACGAACAGCCTCCTTGTCGAGACATGGAGCCAACCTGGGAAAATCGTTCAAAGACAACACCCTATCTTTCCGGCGGTAAGTGAGGTTGTCTACAATTTCGGCATAAATTCTGTGCAGTGATGACAGTCGCCCGTCCTTGCTTGTCAGTTTTTCTATCAACCTGTCCCACTCCCGGATCCTTTCAGGCCGATTAGAAAACGATGGATCGTCGATGCAGATGATGGCCAGCTTTGCCTTATGTTTTTGCCGGATTAATACTTGCTTCATGAGGAGACGAATCGTGCTCATGCTCGCGCCGCTAACAGCCAAATTCAAGACACTGCAACTTCCCAATTCTTTTGCAAGAATGCTTGGATTGATACCATCTCGAGCCCGTGACGTGCCAAAAATAATGACATCTGGCGCCTTCTCATCCAAAAGCAAAAATGGCAGCTCTAACGGTATGCGAACCAAACCTTTTCTATCCTCCCCCACCAGTACGGATGTCAGCGCGAACTCGTCCTTTGAATTCAGGGAAGGGCGAATTGAAGCGATGATTTGTTCATATCCTGGGAATAAGGCATGCAACACATCCTTGGTAATAGGGTCTTCTCTAGAGGTCACCCCATCTTCAAAACGCAAGAAATTACCTGAAAGCGCAATTCCGCATTCACCAGTGGAGGCAAATTTCAGAAAAAGAACACCGCCAGCGGTTACCACCAGCATAGCGAACAAAGCTGCAAAATATTGCTTCAAACCATCCACACTTGACCGCCTGCATATACCGTCTGCTTTGAAGAGTGCAGAAGGAAACACTTCATTGCCAGGCAGAAGGATTTTGCGGGGACTCAACACACCTTACGGTGTTAACCTTTCCACTGCCAAACATCACCTTAATTAATTCAACTACACACAATCCAACGCGAATTGCTTCGTGTTCCTCCCGCGTGCTCTCTCGGGAGTAGGAACTCACTCGAGGTGGTGACCAGCCCCCACGAGTTGTACCACTCATTATGTTAGCCTGTGATGCCTACATGAGTCCAGAAGTGGCCCCCAGGGGGAGCACCCCGCCCCGAGGGGCTGGGTGGCGGCCGGCGCTGGCGGACGTTGTCCCCGCGGCTGTGCGGCCTGAACATATTGTCTCCCTGCCGCCACATTTTCAGCACCACCTGTGCCTCCTTGAACGTATAGAGCAGCTCTCCGTCTTGTCATAGCGCATCTTGCCGCGGAAGCGCTCGGAGGTCAGCATGCAGAATGACATGGAGGAGTCGGGCTGCTTTTGATCCACGATTAAAGAACCTTCCAGTTGGGACGCTTCAAAAAGACGTCTTGATTGGCCTCGAAATCCTCGGGCAAAATAGGCATGACGCGGATCTTGCGGTTGATCTTGCCCTCGGTGATGCTCGCCAACTCGTCCAGCCTTGCCCGGTCCACCTCTCCAACCACGAGCAGGTCGATGA
>Ga0209467_1001443_pt1 | contig 20923 bp, 13 predicted proteins | sample Higcelwee11metaG_FD_187175 | JGI IMG/M metagenome (GOLD analysis project Ga0209467, IMG submission 187175) | Freshwater pond sediment microbial communities from the University of Edinburgh, under environmental carbon perturbations - High... | ecosystem: Environmental > Aquatic > Freshwater >...
GCCCCGGATGGGGCCGGTGCCGAACTCGTAGAGCACCACGGCGGCGATGATGGTGGTGATGTTGGCGTCGAAGATGGTCAGGGTGGCCCGGGAATAGCCCTCGTCCAGGGCCATGCGCGGGGTAAGGCCCCGCCTGAGCTCCTCGCGCACGCGCTCGTAAATGATGACGTTGGCGTCCACGGCCATGCCCAGGGTCAAGATGATGCCCGCAATGCCCGGCAGGGTCAGGGTGGCCCCGAAGGCGGCCAGTCCGGACATAATCAGCATGATGTTGAGCACCAGGGCCACATCGGCCGCAAGGCCCGCGAATCCGTAATAAACCACCATGAACACGAGAATCAGCGCGCCGCCGACCAGAGCGGCCATGACGCCCTTTTCAATGGACTCCTGGCCCAGGGAGGGACCGACGCTGCGCTGTTCCAGGATGGTCACCGGCGCGGGCAGGGAACCGGCCCGAAGCACGATGGCCAGATCCCGGGCCTCGTCGGTTGAAAACCGGCCGGTGACGCTGGCCCGACCGCCGCTGATCTTTTCCTGGATGACCGGAGCGGAATAGACCTTGCCGTCAAGCACGATGGCCATGCGCTTTTTGACGTTGTCGGCGGTGATGCGCTCGAAAAGCTTGGAACCGCGCGGGGTAAACGTCAAGGACACGTAGGCTTGGTTGTTGGAATCGAAGTTGGCCCGGGCGTCGGAGATGTATTCGCCGGTCATGACCGCGTCGGCCTTGAGCACGATGGGACGATCCAGGTAGGTTCCGTCGGCGTTGCGATGGCGCATGGCGGACAGTTCCCGGCCCGGGGGCAGGATGCCCTTGGCGGCCTTGTCCGGGTCGGCGTCGTCGTCCACGATTTTAAATTCCAGGTGGGCCGTGCGACCGATGATCTTGATGGCCCGCTCGGGATCCTGGAGGCCGGGCAATTGGACCTGGATGCGGCCGTCGGCCTGTCGCCGGATGTCCGGCTCGGCCACGCCGAATTCGTCGATGCGGTTGCGGATGGTCTTGACCGCCTGATCGATGGTCAGCTTTTCCAGATAATCCAGGTATTCCGGGGTGAATTGCAGCTTATACAAAAGCTTGTCGCCCTCCACGGTCTCGGTGGAGACCACGGAGAGGATGGAGAATTGCTTTTTGAGCATCGCATCCAGGGCCTCGCGCTGGTCCATCTTGGCCAGGACGAAGTCCAGATGCTTGCCGTCGGTCATCCCTGGACGCAACACGGCGATGCCGTCCTCGCGGGCCTGTTCCCGGACGTCGCGCCCCATGAGCGACAAGGAGTTCTGCACGGCCTTGTTCACATCCACGCCAAGGGTCAGGTGGATGCCGCCCTTGAGATCCAGTCCAAGGCTCACCTCGTCGTCGGGCAAAAACTTGCCCAAAGCCGATTCCTTGACCCCCGGGATCGAGGGCAGCATATACAAAAGGCCGAAAAAGACGACCACCGCGATGAGCGCCACGCGCCAACGCAAGCTTCCGGTCATGAGTGCGCCTCTCCTTCACGCCGCAAAAGCGGCTCAAAGCAACGCGCGGACGGCCGAAAAAAAGGAACGGACGATCTTGCACCAAGACCGCCTGCCCCTGTCGCGGCCGTCCCGCGACGCAGCTGTGCTATTCGGATTCCTTGGCCTTGTCCTTGCTCTTGGGCTCGAGCTTGGGACCGCCGTCGGCAAGGCCGGAGACAAAGGCGCGATTGACCTTGATTTCCACGCCGCTGCCCACATCAATGGTCAGCACGTCGCCGTTGACGGCAAAAATGCGTCCGTAGATGCCGCCGCCGGTGATGATGGAATCGCCCTTTTTCAGATTGGCCAGAAGCTCCTTGTGCTGCTTGGCCTTTTTCTGCTGGGGACGGATGAGCAGAAAATAGAAGATGGCGAACATCAGAATCAGGGGCAAAAAGGCGCCAATGGGATTTCCGGCGGCCTGATCACCGCCCGGAATCGCGCCCATGGCGAAGGCCACGCTGTCGAAAAACATACTTCCTCCGGTCCTGGTTGCATTTCCCTGCGGCCGGATCACGGCCCGGGAAATCGGTTTCCAGCGCGGGAACGGTTCAACAAAATAGGCCCGCACGTCATAAACCACGTCGAAACACGGTTCTTGAACATATTTTCGCCGCAAAGCCAAGCCCGACCAGGGGCCGCCGAAACGAAAAAGTCCCAAAGCCTCGAGAATCCCGAGCAGGTCGCGGCCATACCGCGCCGTAAGCGAGGACTTTTCGCGCCTTTCCGCCTGGCTGATTGGCCGCCCCTGGCGGCGCAACGTCCCGGTTTCGAAAGACCGGGACTGTGTCGTCAGTCTGAACAGCCCGCAGGCCGCTTCGTCTAGCTTTCGTAATAGGAACGCAGATGCTGGCTGCGCACCGGATGGCGCAGCTTGCGCAGGGCCTTGGCCTCGATCTGGCGGATGCGCTCACGGGTGACGTTGAAAAGCTTGCCCACCTCTTCCAGGGTGTGGTCGGACTTTTCCCCCAGCCCGAAACGTTTGCGAAGCACCTGCTCCTCGCGCGGGGTCAGGTCTGACAGCACCTTTCCGATCTGCTCGCCGAGCTTGGTGTTGACCACCTCTTCGGCCGGGGCCAGGGCCTTTTTGTCCTCGATGAAATCGCCCAGGCTGGAATCCTCCTCGTCGCCGATGGGGGTTTCCAGGGAGATAGGCTCCTTGGCGATTTTGAGGACTTTTTTGACCTTCTCCAGGGGATAGTCCATGCGCTCGGCGATCTCCTCCGGGGTGGGGTCGCGGCCAAGCTCCTGCACCAGATAGCGCGAGGTGCGGATCAGCTTGTTGATGGTCTCGATCATGTGCACGGGGATGCGGATGGTCCGGGCCTGGTCGGCGATGGCCCGGGTGATGGCCTGCCGGATCCACCAGGTGGCGTAGGTGGAGAATTTGTAGCCGCGCTGGTATTCGAACTTGTCCACGGCCTTCATGAGCCCGATGTTGCCTTCCTGGATGAGGTCCAGGAACTGGAGGCCGCGGTTGGTGTATTTCTTGGCGATGGACACCACCAGACGCAGGTTGGAGCGGATCAACTCCTGCTTGGCCCGCTGGGCCGCCGTGTTGCCGCGCTTGATGCGCCACAACACCTCTTCCAGGTCGTGGACGTGGTGGCAGCACTTGTCCTGGAGGCGGACCAAAATCTCCATCTTGGCCGTGAGCATCTCCTTGAAGGAAAAAAGCTCCTCAACCGTCAGCCCCAGGCTGTCGGCGGCCAGGACGGGATTGATGTTGCGTTGGTCGAGCCTGCTGAAAATCTCCTGGATCTCGGACTGGGACTTGCCCACGGACAGGATGTAGGCCGACAGGTCGCGCTGGCAGTTGTGCATCTGCCGTACATAGTCCTCCACGGTCTCGATGACCCGGTCGATGAGGGTCTTCTCCAGCTTGATGTCCCGCAGGCGCCCCACCACCTCGTCCTTGTAGACCATGATCTCCTTCTGGATGCCGTACACCCGCCGGGACAGACAGGCGCACTGGTCCAGCTTGCCGTAGATCTTGCGCTTTTTGCGATAGATGGCCCGGATCTCCTCCAAAAGGAAGATGACCCGCTGCCGCTGGTTCATCTCGTCCTCGGAGGGGTCGTCCTCCTCGATGGTCTTGACCACATCCTTGAGCTTCATGCGGCCCAGGCGCAGGTCGTCGCCCACCTGGACCAGCTCTTCGATGGCCACGGGCACCTCGACCAGGGCGTAGAGCACGTCCATCTCGCCGTTTTCGATCTTCTTGGCGATGGTCACCTCGCCGTCGCGATCAAGCAGGGGCACTGCGCCCATTTCGCGCAGATACATACGCACGGGGTCGGTGCTGCGCGAGGAATAGTCGAGGGAGTCTTCGCTTTCGGTGAGTTCCAGGTCGGCGTCCGGGGTTTCGTCAGGCTCGGCGGTCAGGGTGTCGAGCTTGCGGGCATCCTTGTCCGAATCCACGATATTGATGTCGAGCTGATCGAATATGGAGATGACCTCCTCGATCTGCTCGGGATTATTGACCTCGGAAGGCAGAGCTTTGTTGACCTCTTCAATGGTCAAAAAGCCTTTTTGTTTGCCCTTGACGATGAGGCTTTTGATCTGCTGAATTTCCTTGAGATTACTCATCTCCCCTCCCAAGTAAGGCATTAAGCTCGGCGAATAGCCGCATCTCTTCTTCCGTGTCTCCCACGGCCCTGGCCCGGCGCATGGCCTCCATGAGTTCCTTGCGGGCCGACTCGCTCCGGGTGGCGCGCAAAAATCCGGAAATTTCCTCGAAAAACTCCTGGCGCGCCTCGTTGGGCAGTTCCCCGAGCCGTCTGGCCTCCAGCACGAAGTCCAGCTCCAGCTCTTCGAAAACCAGCCTGGGATCGCCGTCCCCCAGGGCCGCAAGCCGGGCCCACAAGGAGCGCGCCCCAGGCCCGGATAAATAGTCTCCCGCCCCAAGCTCCCGCAACGCGGGAACGTACTCGGGACAACGGGCCGCAAAGGTCACGATGCAGCGCTCACGCGGGTTGAGCTCCAGGCCCGGATTCTCCCGGCGTCTGGAGGCCGGAACGGCCGCCTGCCGCCGCACCACGGTATCGGCCAGGGCGCCGCGCAATTCCGCCTCGGACAAGCCCAGGGCTGCGGCGACTCGCGGGGCATAGGCCGCGCGCAGATTGGCGTCGCCCACCTTGCCCAAAAAAACCTCGGCCCAGGCGATCTGCTCCTTTCGGGCCATGGCCGAAACGGCCCGAAAGCAGTAGCGCAGGCCCTCGTCGGCCCCGCCCAGGCAGGCCTCGAAGGCCTCGCGCCCCCGGGTCTGGAGCAGACTGTCCACGTCCTCGCCCTCGGGCAAAAGGGTCACCCGGCAGGACGCCCCGGCAGCCAGGAGCATCTCGGCTGATCGAAGCGCCGCCTTGCGCCCGGCCCCGTCCCCGTCGAACACCAGATCCACCGTGGCGCAAAACCCGAGTAACCGCTTGATCTGCTCCGGGGTGAGCGCCGTGCCCAGAACGCCCACGGCGTCGCCGTAACCGAACTGGTGCAGGGTGATGACGTCCACATAGCCCTCGGTGAGGATGGCCCGGCGGCTTTTGGCCATGCTCGGCCGGGCGTCGCACAGGGCGTAGAGATGGTCCCCCTTGCGATAGATGGGCGAATCGGCGCTATTTAAATATTTGGGGTCGCCCTCCCCCATGATGCGGCCGCCAAAGGCCACCACGGTCCCGGCCACGTCGCGGATGGGAAAGATCAGCCGATCCCGGAAACGGTCCCAGGTCCGCCCGTCCTCGCGTTTGGATAAAAGCCCGGCCGTGGCCGCCTGGGCCGGGGAAAACCCCTTTTTTTTCAGAAAATCCTCAAGGGCCTGCCAGCCCGGGGGGCTGTAGCCCAGGCCGAACTTCTCGGCCACCTCCGGGGCGATGCCGCGCCGGGCCAGATAGTCCCGGGCGGCCTTGCCCTCGGGCGAGGCCAAGCAGCGCCGGAAAAAGGCGTCGGCTTCGGCGTGCATGTCCAGGCAGGTCTGCCTGAGCCGTTTTTTCTCCCCGGCCCTGGGGTCTGGGCGCCCGGAATCCAGGCGCACCCCCACCTCGTCGGCCAGCCGGGAAAGCCCCTCGCGAAACTCCAGCCCGTTGATGCGGCAATAAAAATCGATCACGTCCCCCGAGGCCTGGCACCCGAAACAATGAAAATATCCCCGCTCCGGATGGACGTTGAACGATCCCTTGGTCTCCTGGTGGAAGGGGCACGCGCCGACCAGCCGCCCGCCCACGGGCCGCAGATCCACATACCGCCTGACGATCTCGACGATGTCGGCCCGGGCCTTGACCGCCGCCACCCCCGAGGAATCAAACTTCATGCCGTCACGTCCCATGCCGGACGCGTCCCGAAAGGTTCCGCCCGGCCGTCAAAACCGTTACGCCAGCTCCACCATGGTCATGCCGTCGCCGCCCCGATCCGCCGGAGCCAGGCAATACGACGCCACCTGGGGAGAGGCGCGCAAAAAATCGTGGACCTCGCGGCGAAGCGCTCCCGTTCCCTTGCCATGGACGATTTCCAACTGGGTACGGCCTTTTATGACGCTCTCATCCAGAAACACGGCCAGTTCGGTAACGGCCTCATCGGCCCGGCGTCCCCGCAGGTCGAGAACGAAGGAAGGCACGGCAGGACTTCTTCCGGACGGTTCGGGATCGGATTTCACGGACCATCCCCCGCCGCCCGGCCTGGCCTCGCCGCCCGCAGGAGCAGCCGCATCCCGGGCGTCCACCCAGATGCACACCCCTCCCATGTCGACCTTGAGCATCCGCCGTTTGAGGTCTTTGTCCAGCACCCGCCCGGATTTGTTCCAGCTTTGCAGATGCACGGCGTCGCCGGGGGCCAGGGCCTCGAAGTCGGCGACAGCCGGTTTGGCTGCGGCCGCCACGCCTGGGTCTGTCGCCGCCTGTTCCTCAATAAGTCTTTTCCCGGCCTCGGCAAGGGCCTTCTGGGCCTGTTTGCGTCCAAGGCGCCCTTCCTGGTAGCTGCGCGATATCTCCCGGGAGGCCTCGCGGACCTCGTCCAGCAAGGACGCCAGGCGTTTTTCGAACCGCTCCCGTATCCTGACCGTTTTTTTCTTTTCCTCCGCCTTTTGTGCGAAAAGCTCGTCGAGCTCCTCCTGCTTGCGCAGGGCCAGCTCGTTTAAGCGGTCGAGGATGGATGTGGAGTCGGCCCCCTCCAGCAGCAGATAGCGGTGCGCCCGTTCCAAAATCTCTTCCGGCAGGCCGTGTTCCCGGGCTACGTCCAGGGCCACCGAGGCCCCCACCTGGTCGTAGGCCAGCCGGTACAGGGGCTTTTTCCCGGCCGGGTCGAAGAGCATGCAGGCCGCCCGCACCCCGGGCTTGCTCAGGCCGTAGGCCTTAAGCGCCGGGAAATGGGTGGCCGCCGCCAACCAGGCGTTTTTCTCCAAAAGCCCGTCCACCACGGCCTGGGCCAGGGCGGCGCCCTGGGCCGGGTCAGTTCCGGCCCCGAATTCGTCGAGAAGCACCAGGGTCGTCTCGTCCACCTGGGGCCAGGCCCGGCTGACGTGCCGGATCTGGGCCGTAAAGGTGCTCAGGTGGTCTTCCAGGCTCTGTTCGTCGCCCAGAAACACAAACATCTTGCGCCAAAAGGGCAACGAGCATCCGGCGGCCGCAGGCACGGCCAGCCCGGAAAAGGCCATGAGCGCCAACAGGCCCAGGGTCTTAAGGCACACGGTTTTGCCGCCGGCGTTGGCCCCGCTGATGATCAAAGCCCGATGCTGCGGTTCGAGTACGATGTCCTGGGGCACCACCCCGGCCCCTGCGGCCCGGCCAAGGATCAAAAGCGGATGGCGCGCCCCCGGCAGGCGCACGGGTTCATTCGCCCCCACCTCGGGGATGACCCCGCCTGTGGCCTCGGCCAGGGCCGCACAGGCGAAAAGCACGTCCAGATCGACCAAAAGCCGGTAGGAGGCCAAAAGCGCCTCCCATTCCTGGCGGCACAACAGGGTCAGGGTGGCCAGCACCTTGGCCTCGGCCTCGCGCTCCTCTTTTTTGAGCTCCTGGAGGCGGTTGTTGACCTCGACCAGGAAAAATGGCTCGAAGTAGCAGGTCTCGCCGGTCTGGGAATAGTCGTGGATGATCCCCGGAATGCGGCCCTTGAAATTGGATTTAAGCGGCAGCACGTAGCGGTCGGATGAGATGGTCATGAAATCGTCCTGGAGGAAGGGGGAAAGCCCCTGCTCCTGGACGTAGTCCTTGACCTGGCGCGTGCAGCGACGGTGAATGGCCCGTATCTCGGCCCGGGCGGAAAAAAGCTCGGGCGAACTTTCGTCGCGAAGCCCTCCGTCCGGGGCCAGGCAGCGGGCCAGGGCGGCCATGGTCTTTTTGGGAACCGGCGCGGCCTCGGCCATCTGTCGCAACAGGGGCCGCGCCGTTTCCGGAAACCCCCGGGACGCTTCCCGGGGGGCCAGGGCCTCGCGGGCCTGCCCGGCCTGAATGAGCACGGTCTGGATGGCGAACAGGGCGTCCAGGTCCAGGGGGACGCTTTCGCTGCCAGAGGCCTCGAACAGTCCGTCCAGGGAGGGAAACTCGGAAAGATGAAAGACGGCGTCGCGGTGCAGCTCCAGGCACTCGGCCAAAAGCCCCTGCCGCTCGGACAAAAGCTCCATATCCGCCAAAGGCGTCAGCGCCACGGCCGCCCGGCGTCCGGGAATGGACACGGCAAAATCCGCCAGGTATCCGAGAACCTTGGGGAACTCCAAAAGCTGGAGGGAACGTGTATCCATGGGGCGCAGTGCGGTGGGTAGGCTACCTGGTCAAACGGGAACGCGCCATGTCACTGACCCTTTTCCCGTCGGCCCGGCCCTTGTGCTTTGCCAGGACGGCCGAAACAACCCGTCCCATGTCCTTGACGCTTTGGGCTCCAAGCTCGGCAATGGCTTGGTCGACCTCGCGGAAAAGTTCGTCTTCGGTCAAGGGAGTGGGGAGATATTCGTTAAGAACCGAAAGCTCCCGCACCTCCCTGTCGCGAAGATCGTCACGGCCTGCACGGCCGAATTGCTCAATGGACTCCCGACGCTGTTTGGCCTGTTTCGCAAGAACCTCGGCCAGTTCGTCGTCGGAAAGCGGCCGCAAAAGTTCCACCTGCCGATTCTTGGCAGCGGCTTTGAGCATGCGCAAGACGGACACGCGCACCTCGTCCCTGGCCTTGTAGGCGGCAAGGTAGTCTTTTTCAATGCGGTCTGTAAGATTCATTACATCATGTTGATTTTGCGCATTTTTTTCAGCAGACGCTTTCTGGCGGCCGCCTTTTTCTTCTTGCGCATGACACTTGGCTTCTCAAAATGCTGCCGCTTTTTCAACTCGGACAACACCCCGGCCTTCTCCACCTGCTTCTTGAAACGACGCAACGCAATGTCGAAGTTGTCGGAATCCTCAAGGAAAACTCCCGGCACGTACCTCACCCCCTCTGGACCGATCTTTCCGCTTATAGAGTATTGGCGGAAAACGAAATTCATATTCCCCGTCCCGGCAAAAGGCAAGGGTTTTCCTTGCATCCGTCAGGAACGAGAAAAAGAACCCGCCCGGCCGTCGCCAGGCGGGTTCGAAAGCTGCCCCGGCCACATCGGCGGGAATCAGTGATGGTGGCCGGCCTCTTGGCAGGTGGCGTCCTTGAGGGACTTCAGGACGCAGTAGCCCACCCCGGAGCCGATGATGAGCAGCACCAGATAGAGCACGCTGAAAAAGATGAAATGGTCAGGCATCCACCAGGGCAGATCCTGGGGCAGCGGACTCTGGACCGTTTCTCCGTGAATCATCCACATGATGTTGGCTCCCACGAGTTATTGAATGGCGTCTTTGAGCAGCTTGCCGGGGCGAAACTTCACGACCTTGCTGGCCGGGATATTGATCTCGGCGCCGGTGCGCGGGTTACGGCCGGTGCGAGCCTTGCGCTCGTCCACGGCAAAGGTGCCGAACCCTGTCAGGGTCAGTTTTCCGTCAGCGACAAGCGTGGCTTCCACGGACTCCAGAAAGGCGTTCAGCGCGCGTTCGGCGTTCGCCTTGGTCAGCCCGGTCTTTTCCGCGATTTTCACCACCAGATCAGCCTTGGTCATCGGTCCTCTCCTCCTCTTTTGGAATCGCCGACGGCAGCCGTCGGCCTCTCACGCAACTCGATCCCCTCTCCCACTCCTGAAAAAACATGTCATGACCGGCAAGGGCGCACCCAGCGGCCGTCAAGCAGACCGCCAATTCCTACCTCTCCCCGGCGGAAATGACGTGACACGCGATGAGACAAAAAAATCACAATCCATCGTCTGCGTAATTGGCAAGAGATGAACTCCATTTTCAACCCAAAGTCAAGAGGCCCCGTGGATTTTCAAGGTTTTCGCCAAAATCCGAAAAAAATCCGGAGAGAGTTCCTCCGGTCGACAAGAATGTAAATATCCATTTGTTTCAAATAGTTGTGCGACTTCATCCGTCCACTGGGCCTTGAGGGTATGGCGCATCTGCTTGCGGCGGTGGCTGAAACACCATTTCAGGAAGGTTGCCAGCCCGGAAAGGCTTTCGGGGCGCGGCCCGGGAGGCAGGGGGACAAGGCGCACCACGGCCGAATCCACTTTCGGCCGGGGACGGAAGACCGTGGGCGGCGCCTTGAACAGATAGTCCACCGTCACGAAGTTCCCCATCCAGGCCGTCAGCGCCCCGTATTCCCCGGTTCCAGGCCGGGCGGCCATGCGCAGGGCCACTTCGTGCTGGACCATAAAGATGGCGTATTCGAAGGCATCCACCCCGGCGCATATATCCCACACCAAGGGCGAGGCCACATTGTACGGCAGATTCCCCACCATCTTGAGCCGGGGCAGCGTCGTAAGCCGCGCCCAGTCCAGGCGCAGGGCGTCCATGGCCGCAACGCACACCCCGGGCGCCCGGGCGGGCAAGGCCATGGCCAGGTCCGCATCCTTCTCCACGGCCAGGTAGCGGCCGGGTCCAGCCTTGGCGATCCATTCCGAAAGCGCCCCCCGGCCGGGACCGATCTCCAGGACCGTATCCTGCGGACCAATGCCCAGAGCGGCCACGATCTTGCGGGAGATGTTTTGGTCCACCAAAAAGTTCTGCCCCAGGCTGCGCTTGGGGCGAGCGGGTTCGCCCGGACCTTTCGGCCCGGGGATGGCGCTACGCTGGTCACGACGGGCCATCATCCGCCTCCCCGGCCTGCCCAAGGCCCGCATCCCGTATCGTCGCCGCCTCCCCGACCCGCTCCAGCAGATCATGCTTGAGCGCCCACAGGACGCAAAACGCAGCCCGCTCCTCATCCATATCCGGCGCGATCCCCATGAGTTTTCCCGCCAGTTCGGCGACCGTCAGGGGATTTCTGGCCAGCACGAGAAGCCGCTTGAGCGTCTCCATGTCGCAAAAGGCGTCCAGGGCCGGATAGATGACCGGGAAATCCTGGCCCCGGTAGACCGCCTGTCCGGCCCGGCTGGCCGTCACCGACAGGGTCGGGTCGAGGAGCGCCGACGGATGGCCGCTGAACACGCGGCCGTAGGGGATGTGCATGGGATGGGGCGTGCCGCGCAGGACGTCGCGATCCGGGACCGGTTCCCGCCGCAGTTCCTCCCACAGCGCCAGATACCTGGACACCACATGGTCCCAGGAGAATTCCGCCTCGACCCGCCTGCGGCCGCTATGGCCCATCCGCCGCCGCCCGGCCGGGTCGTCCGCCAGATCGGCCAGGGCCCGGGCCAGTTGCGGCACGTCCACCACGCACTGCTGGGCGCGTATCAGGTGGACGTGGTTGTCGAAGCACAGGGGGGACAGGGCGTCCAGAAGCGGCGTGTCCGCCGGGCCCAGGGTGGGCGCCAGCAGCCCCGTGCGGCCATGAACCACAAGATCCCGGTAGCCGTCGAAGTCCGAGGCCACGACCGGCAGCCCGCAGGCCATGGCCTCCAGGATCGACAGCCCGAAGGTCTCCTGCAGGTTGTCCACCGGGGACAAAAAGACATCTGCGGCGGCGAAGATGCGGCGTTTCCGGGCCTCGTCCGGCCGGGGAAACAGACGAAAGGCCAGCCCGACCCCCGCAGCGAGGTCCGTAAGGGCCTTTGTAAAGGCCTCCCCCCCCTCTTCCGTCCATCCGGCCATGACCAGGCAGGGCGGCGCGCCTGCGTCCTTGTGGCGAGGCTCGGCCAAAAGCCGCTGAAAGGCCCGGAAGACCGGCAGGGGATCGAGCTTGGAGCTGTGGGAGATGCGGGCGAAGATCAAAAAAACCGTGGAGTCCGGGGGAATGCCCAGCATCTCCCGGGCCTCGCGCCGGGCCTGGTCCGTGGCCACGGCAAATGACGCCGCATCCACCCCAAGGGGCAGGCGCACGATCCGGGGGCGCCCCGCAACGGGCGCAACGGGCGACCATGGCTGGCCGTATCCCTGCGACAGATAGGCATAAAATTGCAAAACGGCGTCCACTGCGGCCCGGGAGGTGGCCACCACCGCGTCCCTGGCCGTGGCCCCGGACCACAGGTGCAGCAGGAAATCCCGGCCGTAGGCGGCATAGCTCAGGGAATGGGTGACCGAGGTGATGGGAAAGATGTCCCGGGAGACGAGGTTGCGCAGCCTTGCCAGATGGGCCGGGTAGTTGATGCAGTCCGAGAGGTGGAAGGCGAAATAGTTGTTCTGGCGCAGGCCTGCGGGAAGATCCAGGCGCGTCAAGAATTTGAATTTTCCCCGTCGCGCCAGGTCGGGCCGCCTGTCGCCCAGCATCCTGGCCTGTTCGTCGCGGTCCTTGGGCGAGGCCAGATAGAAATGGTAGGCGTCGAAGGGATCGGCGTCCAAAAGGGCGTCGAGAAACCCGGCATTGGCCGCCTTGCGGCCCAGGGCGTCGCCGGATTCCAGGAAAGGGTCGAGGGTTCCCCACAGGCGCGGTTCGGGCATGGGCCTCACAAGCCACGAAACCCGTGGGATGTCAATTGCGCGTCGACGGTCGGCCCTCCCGGGGCGGAACATCTCCCGATTTCCCCGGCGGCGCATGGCCGTTTCGGCTATGGCCTTGATATTGCATTGCATGGCCTGAAATCGCGAGAGCTCCAGTACGGAGGTATGTCATGAAGCGCGGGAGCAGGCCGGAACTGGTCTGGGGAATAGGTTTATCCGAACAGGTCGAGGGGGAAATCCTTGCCGCCCTGGGACCGGGTTATCATCTGCGCAACTGGTCCGACGAGACCTTGCCCAAGGAACGGGACATCGCCCGATGCAATCCGCTGGTGATCTGGATCACCCGCAAGGCGTGGACGGACATGCCCGACGACGTGCGCCACAGGCTTCGGGAATGGGATCTCCCCCAGCGCGTGCTGCTCGTCGAGGACGGAAAGTCCGTGTCGGACTTTGAAGACGTGGTGGAAAACGGCTTTTTGTCCGCCGTGTCCCTGCCTTTGACCACCAAAAAGATCCGCGACGTGATCTTTCGGGCCAAGGAGGTCAAAAGCCTCTATGACGACATCTTCCGCATGACCCGGGAAATCATGTTGGAGCGGGAGCTTCTGGCCCGCAAGACCGACCTGATCCTGTTTCTGAACCAGATCCTCACCCGGGCCTCGGAATCCCTCGACCCCACGGTGATCCTGACCCAGGCCAGGGACGATCTGGGCCTTTTGCTGCCCATCAAGGCGCTCATGTCCGCCTTCTGGCAGGCCGACGACAACGGCGTGATCGAATCCGAATTTTTTCTGGAACCGGACATGGATGCCGACGCCGAAGAGGCCTGGACCGGATATCTTCTGGAAAACGTCCATCGCCTGACCCAGCGTCCTGTGGCCGGATACCAGGTGGCCTATCTCGGCGCCGGGGAATCCCGGGCCGATACCCCCGACTACAGCTTAAACGCCAACGGCGTGCTGCTTTTGCCGCTCAAAACCGCCGGGCATGTCTTCGGATGCATGGCCATCTCCCGGGGCGCCGGACACCCCATGGGCAAGGACGAGGTCCAGGCCCTGTACGCCGCCGTCAATCATTTGTCCCTGGCCCTGCGCAACGCCGCCCTGTTCAGCGAGGTCAAGACCAAGGCCGACCACGACGGCCTGACCCGCATCCACAACCGTCGGGCCTTTGACGAACGCCTGGTGGAGGAGCTCAAGCGCCACCAGCGGTACAGCAGCCACCTGAGCCTTTTGATGCTCGACCTGGACCATTTCAAGCTGATCAACGACCAGCACGGCCATCAGGCCGGGGACATGGTGTTGCGCGAGATCGGCCGCGTGCTGCAAGACGCCCTGCGCAGCACGGATTTCGGGGCCAGATATGGCGGCGAGGAATTTGTGGTCATCCTGCCCCAGACCTCGGAGGATCAGGCCTGGATACTGGCCGAGCGCCTGCGCCGGGCCATCGCCACGGTGCAGTTCGCCTTCGAGGGCCGGGAATTCCAGGTGACCGCCTCCATCGGGGTGGCCACGCTCAAGCCCGGGGCGCTCAACAAGCGCATGGATCTTTTGCGGCAGGCGGACCAGGCCTTGTACCAGGCCAAGACCAGCGGCCGGAACATGGTGTGCGTGTCCGGCGGACATGACGAGCCCAAGGCTGCGGCCCAGGCCTCCTAGGGATGTCCGGCATGCCGCCCGTTTGTTGAAAAATTGTGGCATTGCAAGGTGTTCGCGTCGAAATCCGGACGCCAGGATGTCGAGGACGCCGCATAAGGCCGTCGGGGATGGCGGCGAATGGCCTTTCCCGCTGAAAACACCTTGACAGCTCCCCTGCCCTGAACTAAACATGCGTGTTTCGGGCAGTTAGCTCAGTTGGATAGAGCGTTGGCCTCCGGAGCCAAAGGCCACAGGTTCGAATCCTGTACTGCCCACCATAACAAAATCAGGGGCTTGGAAGCGATTCCAGGCCCCTTTGTTTTGGTGTGGTCAACCGGGATGCGTTCCCTCTTTACCCCACACACCAGTCTGCTAAAGGAGTCTCCGGCGTCGCCAAGGCAAGGAAGGACGCTACTTCACGAGAGGATATGCTGAACCTGGGCGAAAACATCCCGTCCAGCCGAATCCTTGTCCACGGCCATAAGGAAAATCCCCTTCCCATGGCTTTTTGCTTCCCAGACTTTTCCAATGGCGGCCTTTTCCCGCGTATCGGCGTTGTCCGCCCTGTCCGCCCCTTTGTACTCGACGACAAACAAGCGGTCATCGTTCAATTGGGTTACGAAGTCCGGATAGAAATAATCCGTTGATGTGGGGAGACGGAAAGATGACTCTTTCCCCCATGGCAGGTTTCGCACCCAATGCTTGATTTGCGGGGCGGCATCAATAGCCTGGGCACAACGAAACTCTTCCGTTCCAAATTTCAAATCGCGGATTCGATCATTACCGTAGAAGTGCTTTTTGAATGTGTAACTTCCACGATAGAGTTCCCCGCTTGATGGATATTCCTTATTCTTAAAATCAAACCCAAATGAAAAACTTGCTTTTGTTGGCGCTTTGATATCCAAAAGAAATTTTTGAAATCCATCCTGATAGGCTTTCAGTTTGCAGCGTTCAATCTTTTGCAGAAGAGATTTTGCCAAAAGAAATTTCGCACGAACCAAATCCATCAATTCTATATTTGCATGGTTAAGCAAGGATCGGATGGCTCGCCCAATGAACTCAAGCATGATTTCCTGACGTACACCATGTTGCCGGACCTTCTTGTCAAGCCACTGAATCAAGCGAAGTTCATCCCAATTATCAATCAGAAGTCCCGGTCGGAACATTGGTGCTTGCTCAGCATAATAATATTCGATCTTGTTTCCTTTGATATCAAAAATAAATGTCTTTGCTTGATCATCATAGTTGAACTCTCCGTGCTCAAAATGAGCAGGGCAATCAAGCAGACTCCAATCATGCAGCTCGAAACATAATTCTTTGTCCGCCAATTCCAGTTCCCCATCCACCTCCAAACCCAACAAGGGAACCTGGAAGGACTCATGCCGCTCGAAAGGTGATTTATCGCGAGAAAACTTTGCACGGTGAATCCGAATCGTGCGCCGAACCTTTTGCCGGTCACGTTCGGGAACCATGCGGATGAGCTCTTCTTCACGGTCATCATCGATTTCACCCCGGACCTCGACGCAGTAGACGCCTTCGCCCTCCTTCACCGTGAATCGGTCATGCTGAATGAGTTTTGAGGCTTCCAGATTGGGGGATTCGGAAACCTCAAACACTAACGGCCGCGTTTTTTCAATCTCGCGGATCAACGGCAAGTCCATTCCATCAAATGTGGCTTGCATGGGTTGAATATTGGCCAAGGCCTCATCGTCTTCAAAGCCCATGTTCATCAGCCGCCCGTGCATCTCTTCCGCCGCCAGGGAAAAGCCAGGGGACATGACGTGCGCGTAAGCATTGTTTAGGTCATCAATGCTCCGTTTCCGCGCATAGGGCATTCGCATGACCCGGCCTAGCAACTGCTCCACGTCAACGGCGGACTTGATGTTTGCCGTAGAGCAAAACACATAGGCAAACGGACAATCCCACCCCTCCTTGAGGGCCTGGACGGTGATAATGAATCGGATAGGGCACCGCTTATCCGCAAGGTCGATGCCGTCAAGTTCTCGTTGGCTCCCGGTCGCCACGGCAATCTGCCCTTCCGGAATATTTTCATTCTCGATCAGGTGCTTTTTCACGGCCTCGACATTGGCAGGCAGATTCACGTTTTCCGCCTGGATAAGGGCAATGGGCCGGATGTAATCCTTGTCGCCCATGGCGGTCTTTTCCAATCCCGCCCGGGTGATGACGGTTTGCGTAACGGCATCCGTCCAAGTGGTTTGATGCTCCTTCAACATAAACGGCAGCTTGATCATTTCCTCGGCCTTCAACTCGGAAGGTGAAACCCGGTACAGGACGTTGCCCTGTGTCGGCGTGGCCGTGAACTCGATGACGCAGGCCGGGTTGATGCGCTGCATGACCTCGCCGGTCAGATTCGTCCCGGCCTTGTGGGCCTCGTCCATGATGATCAAAGGGGAGAGCTGATGCAGGATGTTTACAAAGGAATACTTGACCTGCCCTGTGTCGTCGCGCTCAAGCCCGGGCATATTCGAGGCAAGCCGGGAAAAATGCGGTTCAAAATTCTCATTGTGGGCATAGATGCGCCTGCCGTCGGTATTGCTCACCCGCAAGGTCTGCAAGGTGCCCACCACGAGGCACACCCGGTCGGTCAAATCCTTGGGCCGGATGCGTTCCACTTCCCCGATGTCGAACACGGAAACCTGACCGGCAAAGGCGTTGTCGAGAGCCTCCCGGTAGGGATGGCTTGGGTTGCGAAGCGCATCCAAGGTTTGCAGCCGAATGGTATTGCTGGGAACAAGCCACAAGACCACGGGGAAGTCTCTTTCCAGATAGCAGCGTGCGGCAATTTCGACACAATGGGAGGCGAGGACCGTTTTCCCGCCGCCAGTCGGCAGGCGCAGGCAGACATAGGGCACGCCGGTCATTCCCCAGCGATGCCCATAGGACTGATGGCCGGGATCAGTCGGGTTGCCCACGACAAAGCGTTGAAAAGCGCCCTTGGGATCGCCTGTCAGGCGGGCATCCTCCAGGTATGATTCCAGGGCGGCAAGCGTCTCATGCTGGTATTTTTTGAGCTGGAACATGGGCTATCTGGCCTTGATGTCGTAGGGGATGTGTTTGAACGTGATGCCTTCACTTTTCAGCCGCAAAGCGCCGAACCGGCAGGCCTCGCCATAGATGACCTTTGGGCCGTCGTGGCGGGGAAGTTTTTTTAAGATAGGAGATGTCAACACGTTCCCGCCGTTGACGCTCTTGTCACCTAAAATGCCATTGAAAAGCAGGTAGTAGGCCACCCCGTCATGAATCCCCAAGAGCGGAAATCGGCTTTGATCCTGTAACGGCGTCCGGGTTTCGCAAAACCAGATGTGGGCGGCCAGGGCCGGATAGCGGATAGCGGGATTGATTTTACCTGTGTCGTCGAAGATCGACTCCCCAAGGCGGTAGAACCGGAAGCCGCCGCCGCCTGTCCAGTTGACGGCCTTGGAGATGCCGCCCTGTTCGCCCGCGATGACCTTTTGCAGGCGTGGGATGCAGTGGGTGACGGCATGGTTGCCCATTTCAATGCCGATATAGCGGCGGCCCATTTTATGGGCGACGGCGGCGGTTGTGCCTGACCCTAGGAAGGAATCCAGGACAATATCTCCTGGATTGGTTGATAGTTCTAATATCCGCTTTATCAAGCGCTCAGGTTTTGGGGTTTCAAACACATCGCTGTCGCCATATATATTTATACTTTCCTTTTTTGCCTCATCTGTATGACCAACTTCATCATGTGGCCACCAATTATGTGGGGTCATACCATCCCTGACTTCTGAGAGAAATAGTTTCAAAGCAGGAACAGTATTATCTCCTTTGCGCCCCCACCATAACCTATTCTCTTCGACATGTCGTGAATGCGTTTCAGGATCATACTTCCAGGCTTTTTTTGTGTTCTTTATAACGCTTCCAGTGTTTGGATTAATTATAGCATAACATAAATTCGGCCGTTTCTCAGGCGTCGCTTGATTCAAATAATCAACAGACTTCCAAGGTCCGCGCGAATCATTATCTGGATTTGAATAACGGGCTTCAGACTCCGTTGTCCTTTGAAGGAGGTTATTTTGAAACGCATGACTCTTAGAATATACCAAGATATAATCACATATCGTTGCTATACCTTTATAGTTGTTGCTTACACTATATTTTCTCTGCCATGTTATAGTAGATTTATAATTATCCCTCCCGAAAATCTCATCACACACAACCTTTAAATAATGCGCTTCGTTGTCGTCAATAGTAATCCACATTGAGCCATTTGGCGACAAAAGTGTATTTATCATTTCAATTCGAGGATACATCATCGATAACCATTTAGTATGCTCCAAATTGTCATCATAATGCTCAAAAGCACTTTTCGTATTATAAGGAGGATCGATAAATATACATTTCACCTTCCCCGCATAAAACGGCAAAAGCGCCTTCAAGGCATCCAGGTTGTCGCCCTGGATCAGCATGTTTTCCGATGCCGGATCGCCGTAGGTCTCCACCGCCTCAAGCAGCCGGTAGGGCGCCTGGGACGACGCGGCAAGGTCTTTCTCGCGGGTAAGCCAATGCAGGGTAGGCATGTCGGGATTTCATTCCGGTTTTGATGTGAAGGGATGGCGGTCTTTTATGCGATTTAAGCGGGGATGTCATTCAGTCCACACTTCCAGCGCGAACGGGATTGGCCGTGTGGCAAGTGCTATCCGTCTCCATCTGGTGCCCCCCCAGAAATCTGGCCAAAATAACTCTATTTCATCCCAATTCCCTGAATATGCTCAAACGAAAAATCCCCGCTTCGGCGGGGATTTTTCATATATCCTTGGGGGGCGGCCCGCAGGCCGCCCCGGTCAGCAAGCAGGGCCGCGCCCTACCATTTCTTCTTGCGCTGTGTCTCCAGGGCCTTTTCCTGCTCCTCATACGTTGAGAACCCGGCCTGACGCAGGGAGTCGAACACCGTGCTCTCCCAGTCCCAGTCGGAATAGATCACCGGCTTGTGGAACAGCCGACGGAAGCTCTCCATCTCCTGGCGGTAGAACCCGGCCTTCTGGGTGTCCAGGTTGTCGCGCAACTGCTCGGCGAACCGCGACATCTCGCCCTCGTACCAGTCCTTGAGGTCATGGCCGGTCTTGTATTTCTTGAGGATGTGGTCGTACTTGTGTTCGGCCAGAAGCTGGCGCAGGCGGTTGAGGTGCTGGGTGCTCAGCCAGTCGCCCAGCTTGGACACGGGCAGGTGCTCGGCTTCGACAGCGGCCATGTCCAGCTTGGTCTGGTAATAGGTGTCGGGCACGACAGACGCGGACACGATGCCCGCGATGGCCACCAGGCCCCGCAGGATCACGCTGTTGGACACGCCCTGGCCGCAAAAGCCCACCTTTTTGCCGTACTTCTGGCCGGTAAAGATGGTCACCAGGAGCGCCCAGACCACGGCCGGGTCTTCCTCGTCGTAGATGTGGCGCAGGGAGGGGTTGTCGCGATCCGTGGCCAGGACCATCTGGGTCATGTCGTTGGAGCCGATGGAGAAGCCGTCGAACTCCTGGATGTACTGCTTGGCCAGGATGGCGTTGCTGGGTATCTCGGACATGAGCATGATCTTTAAGCCGTCGCGACCGGAAAAGAGCTTATGCACCCGCTCCAGGTAGCGTTTCATGCTGCGGGCCTCTTCCATGGTGCGCACGAACGGCAGCATGATCTGGAGGTTCTTGCCCCCGAAGATGCCCCGGGCCAGCTTGAAGGACTCGATCTCCCAGTCGTGGATGTTGCGGGAGACGCCCCGGTAGCCGAGCATGGGGTTGTCCTCGAAGCCTTCGAAGAGCATGCCGCCCAGGAGGTTGCGGTATTCGTTCGATTTGAAATCCGTGGTGCGGTAGATGATGTCCTTGCCGTGGAAGGCCATGGCGAAAAGCCCCAGGCCCTGGGACAGGGTTTGGACGTAGAGCTCCTTGCCCGACCGGAACCCCCGGGAGAAAAGCTGACGCTTGATCTTGTCCGGCAGGGCCGCCAAGTCCTCGATCTCGGAATTGATGCCCACCTGCCGGGCCACCTCGCGGCGCACGGCGTGGATGCGCGCCAGGGTCTCCACGATGAGCGGCTCGTCTTTCACCGCCTCCACGCGCTGGGAAACGAGGTGCTTGACCTCGTAGCGGCGCTTGACCGCGTCGGGATCGTTGGATTTCTCCTGAAGCTCGTCCCAATAGCCCAGGATCACGGCCACATGGGTCTCCAGGTCGCGGGAGGTCTTGATCACGTCCAGACGGCGCGCAGCCAGCTCCAGATGCTCGTCGAGGCGTTTGTCCAGTTCGCGAATCTTGCGGTGGATGGCCAACACCGCGTCCGCGCCCTTGGGACCGGCCTGCTCCTCGGCCAGACGGTCGAGTTCGCCGGACAGCCCGGTCACCAATCCGACGTATTTGCGCAGGTTGACGTCCACGGAGATGTAGCCGCCCGCCAACTGCTCGCGCACGATCTTGCTGAGCCGTGCGTCCAGTTCCTTGAGCTTGTGGTCGACCAGATGGGGCAACGTGCCGTTGTCGTAGGCCTCAAGCGCCGAGGGATGCACGCCGATGTTGCCCAACATGAATTCCGCCCGCAAAAGCCCGACCTCGAAGTCGGCCACGTCGCGCAGCCGGGACAGGAAAAGGGCCTGGCCCACGTCGGCCAGAATCAGGCCGACCTTGGTCTTGGTGTCGGGCAAAACGGAGAGGTCCATCTCGCCGCCGACCTCCACCAGGGGGATGATGCCCCGGTAGACCAGCCCGCGCGAGCCGTCCACGGTCACTTCCTGGCCGTCCAGGGCGCGCAGGGTCTCGGGCCGCTGGATGCCGATGACCGCCGGGATGCCGAGCTCCCGGGAGGTGATGGCCGCGTGGCTGGTGTCGCCGCCCACGTCGGCCAGGATGGCCGAGGCGATGCGCATGCCCGGCACCATGTCCGGGTCCG